>SWCB01009232.1_pt1 | contig 19530 bp, 18 predicted proteins | sample 4692901 | NCBI WGS metagenome assembly SWCB01 (sample SAMN10267276, study PRJNA491770) | bioreactor metagenome | isolation source: DHS bioreactor inoculated with subseafloor sediment | place: Japan: off Shimokita Peninsula | collected 2006-08 | reverse complement strand
TGATCAAATATGGGCATCAGCAGTACCGATAGATACGAAGTTTCGTGATGCAAGTATGAAGCATATGCCACCGTCACTGTTTGCGCGTAATTGCCGTGGTGTTTTTGCGTATAAAACATTATTAAATTATTTAGAGCGGTTGGATCAAGATGAACGATAAAAGTCGTTTATCCAGTGAACAAGCGCTGGATGATTATTTTAATGATTTACTGGTAGAGCCTTCTGCTGTTGAAGATGACGTCATCTCTGATGAAACCAGTATTCCGTTTGATTTTGAGCAATTGGCTGAATCGAGAGGTAACGATACTAGTACTCAATTAGAGTCAGCATCTTCTGTTTTAGCTGAGCAACCTATTTTAGCCGATGTAGAACGCAGGTCGAAAAAAACACATCAAGGGCTAGACTGGACATCTGCATCAAAACCAGAGCCAGTGCTCACAATAAGAGCACAACCTGCAAGTCTTAGTGAACAGGTATTACCTGAATCACCTCGTGCTTTTGAAACAGAGGCATCGTGTGACGAACATTTTGCTGAGTTGGGTAGTGTTCAGCGATTGTTAAGTCAAATGACATCGATATCGACAGACTCTGAGACTGAGACTGAGATTGAAATAGAAACAGAGTGTGCCAGTACCGCAGAGATCGACGCAGAATCACTGACGGTGACACAACAAGATACGCAATGTGCTACCTCTGATGATATTGACATCGTCACGAGTGAATCAATATCTGAAAAAACTGATACAGATACAGATACAGATGTTGCTGTTCAAGTGGAAGCTGGAGGTGAGCAACCACCAGAGCAATGGCATCACTTAGATAAAGAACAAGATTTTCAAGCGTTATTTTTTGAAGTCTGTGGTGTTACCTTTGCGGTAGCATTGACTGAACTTGGTGGTATCCACCAAATGATGGATTTAAACCATCTAATGGGGCGGCCAGCTTGGTATCTTGGCTTGCTTACCAGCAAAGAGCAGCAATTCGATGTGGTTGATACTGCTCGCTGGGTGATGGCAGACAAACTACAAAATGACGATTATAAAGATGATTTTAGTTATATCGTGATGTTAGGTGACAGTAAATGGGGTTTGGCTTGTGATAAGCTCCATGGAACTGAAGTACTGACTTCACAAAGTGTTCGGTGGAGGGAGAAGGCGGGAAAACGCCCTTGGCTTGCCGGTATGGTTAAAGAAAAAATGTGTGCTCTAATTCATGTTAATGCTCTCATCTCGATGTTAAATGAGGGGTTAGATGTTAAAAGTATTGTATGAGCGTGAGACTAAAAGGAAACAGTATGTCGCAGGTTAGCGTAGCCGAGATCCAAAAAGAAGACGGCACCGATGAAGTTTTACAGTGGGTTACTTTCCAGTTGGAATCAGAAACCTATGGTATTAATGTAATGCAGGTACGTGAAGTATTACGTTATTCAGAAATTGCGCCTGTACCCGGTGCACCTGATTATGTGATAGGTATTATTAATTTACGTGGTAATGTTGTCACAGTGATCGACACGCGTTCTCGCTTTGGTTTAATGCCGGGTGAAATTTCTGATAATACCCGTATTGTAATTATTGAAGCTGACAAGCAAGTGATTGGTATTTTAGTCGATAGTGTAGCGGAAGTTGTTTATTTACGTAGTTCTGAAATTGATACTACGCCAAGTGTTGGTACAGAAGAGAGCTCGAAATTCATTCAAGGTGTAAGCAACCGCGATGGAGAGCTACTTATTCTCGTTGATCTGAATAAATTATTATCAGATGACGAATGGGATGAGATGGCTTACTTATAATGTTTAGCCAGATCATGCCTTGGTTACCCGTTGCGTTTTCGCTGATTACAATCATTTTTGCGATTGTTATGGTTCGCAGAGAACGCGCAGCTCGCCAAGCGTTAGAAATGAAATTTTCAGCGATTGAAGTTGTGCTAAAAAATGCCCGTCAACAGCAAGAAAGCTTTGCTAAACAATTTAACGAATTGCGCGCAGGTACGATGGGCATGAGCCAAAAGATGGCAGATATGGCACAGCAGCTTGAAGATCTTTCAGATCGACAAGGTGAGATGGCGATGCAAGATCCTGAAGGTAAGCTCTATAGCCGAGCCAGTAAAATGGTTGAGTTGGGTGCTGACGTTAATGAGCTCATGCAAGAGTGTGATTTACCTAAAGCGGAAGCAGAATTATTGCTTCGACTTCAGCAGAAAATAGCACCACCAAGGCGTAGATAATCGCATCTAATGGCTCATTGATAATGAACGTTAATGTGATATGAATAATTAAAACCTCTCCCTCTTGGGAGGGGTTTTTTCGTTTATAGCGATAGAGTAAGTATCGAACTCAAGTAAGAAACAGATGAGTCGTTGAATTATTATTTTTAGGACTTTCTTGCTTTGTGTCCAAATAAATTGATTTTACGCTAATATTTTAATAGGACTTTATTATGGCGCTGAACGCTTTAGCGAATTTATAAATATAAAAAAGACGCATTAGTATCCAGTGGTGACTTCCTTAATTTGCAATTTTTGTAGGTAAGTGTAAAGAAATGTTTCTTGTCGGTTTTACATTTGAATTGGTGAAAGCTGTTGTTATTCAAATTACATATTGCAGTAACGTTAACCGATTGAGATTTGTCAAAAAAAACGTATAAGATTGCACTTTTTTAGGTTGTTGTTGTCTATCTTTATTGGCGTTTTTTACGATAAGGGATAGTTGTGATGTGAAAGATGCGTATCCACATCACATTTACTTAGGTTTATCCGAAATCTATGCAACGTAGCGTCTAACAAAAATGAAGGCCAATGTGGTAATATGCGGGATTAATTGTGTCACTTAGGATGCATCATTTCATATGCTGTCAGTAGAAAAACTAAGTTGTGTTCGCGATGAGCGTGTACTGTTTGATGATTTGAGTTTTACGATTTCTTCTGGAGAGCTAATCCAGATAGAAGGCCACAACGGTGCTGGTAAAACCACATTATTAAGAATTATTGCTGGTTTAGGGCGTGCTGATAGTGGGCAGGTATGCTGGAAAAGTGAAGGTATTGAGTCTGCTCGTGAAGATTATTATCAAGACTTGTTGTTTTTAGGACACCAAACAGGTGTGAAGCGAGAGCTGACAGCTTACGAAAATTTAGCATTCTTTCAAGCCATGCATAATGAAAGTATTGACCAAGACATGAGTGGAAATCCCCCCGTGCTTGGTGATAAAAGCTTATGGCAAGCGCTAGCACAAGTCGGTCTTGCTGGGCGTGAAGATGTACTTGCTGGACAATTATCTGCAGGGCAACAACGGCGTGTTGCACTCGCAAGGTTATGGATTAGCAACCATAAATTATGGATTCTTGATGAACCTCTTACTGCCATTGATAAGCAAGGTGTAAAAGTGTTAGAAAGCCTGTTTCTCTCTCATGTGGAACGAGGGGGTATTGTTTTACTCACTACACACCAAGACATGTTTGCAGACAGCAACCATTTACGAAAAATCAAGCTAGGGCTGTAACAAGGATGATAAAAGCTATTACTCAAGTGGTGCGACGTGAATTACTCATCGCGTTTCGACGTCAAGCAGACGTTTTTAATCCACTGTGGTTCTTCATCATCGTGATTACGTTATTTCCGTTAAGCGTTGGTCCTGAGCCTAATTTATTAGCGCGTATTGCGCCTGGCATAGTATGGGTCGCTGCGTTACTGGCTGCATTGTTATCGCTAGAGCGTTTATTTCGTGATGATTTTGTCGACGGTTCGCTAGAGCAAATGTTGCTAATGCCTACACCTTTACCTGCATTAGCGTTAGCGAAAATGATCGCGCATTGGTTGTTAACGGGTGTGCCGTTGTTGATTATTAGCCCGCTGTTAGCGATTTTATTGTCGTTAGATTGGGTAACTTGGAAAGCGGTCGTACTGACATTACTTATCGGTACCCCTACATTGAGCTTTTTAGGTGCCATTGGTGTAGCACTAACAGTTGGTTTGAGAAAAGGTGGCGTTTTACTGAGCCTGCTTATCTTGCCGTTGTATATACCTGTGCTTATTTTTGCAACCTCAGCGATTGAAGCGGCAAGTTTAGGTATGGCATATAACGGGCAACTTGCGTTAATGGGAGCAATGCTGATTGGTTCGGCAACCTTATCTCCTTTCGCTGTGGCGGCATCTTTACGTATAAGTGTGAATTAACGAATATTGAATTTATGAGGGAGAACCATTTATTGAGCAAAGACAATGAATGGTGAATCAGAAGTGTAAATAACCAAACAGAGGTATTTATCTTTTAATCCCTAGCATGAAAGATGCATTTAGATTTGCAACGTACTTACAACTATAAACTGAATAGAGTGGACTTATGTGGAAGTGGTTACATCCCTACGCTAAAGCTGAAAATTGCTACCGCTTATGCGGCAAGCTATTACCATGGTTTTCTATTATTGCCTTTTCCTCCCTGATTGTAGGATCTATATGGGGGTTAATGTTCGCACCTACTGATTATCAACAAGGTGATAGCTTCCGTATCATCTATTTGCATGTACCTGCCGCAATGTTGTCGATGGGGGCATATTTATCAATGGCCATTGCTGCATTTATTGGTCTTGTATGGCAAGTGAGAATGTCTGATATGGCTGCTGCTGCCATGGCACCGATTGGCGCTGTTTTTACCTTTATAGCCTTACTAACCGGCGCTATCTGGGGCAAGCCTATGTGGGGAGCTTGGTGGGTATGGGATGCGCGTTTAACATCAGAACTTATTCTTCTTTTCTTATATCTTGGTGTTATTGCACTTTATAGTGCGTTTGATGATCAAAAAACTGCGGCAAAAGCGGCGGGTATTTTAGCGATTGTTGGTGTGATTAACCTACCGATTATTCACTACTCGGTTGAGTGGTGGAATACGCTGCATCAAGGTGCAACTATTAGCAAATTTGAAAAGCCATCAATGGATTCCAGCATGCTCTGGCCTTTACTGATCAATGTGATTGGTTTCGGATGTTTCTTTGGTGCTGTGACGTTAGTACGTCTTCGTAATGAAATAATTGCCCGTGAAAGTCATCGACCTTGGGTACGTAACTTAGTGAAGTGAGGCCAAGATGCATTTTGAATCATTCAGTGACTTTTTAGCGATGGGAGGGTATGCATCATATGTATGGGGTGCATACGGAATTTCGACTATCGCATTACTATGGATTTTATTGTCGAGCCTAAATAGAAGAAAGCGCCTACTGGCGGATATACATAATAAAATGGCTCGAGAGCAACGAATTGAAGAAGCTAAAAAATTGGAGAATACACTATGAATCCGAGACGTAAAAAGCGCCTGACGTTAGCTGTAGCGCTTGTCTTTGGCCTCGGCGCAACAATTGGTCTAATGCTATATGCATTAAGCCAAAATATGGATTTGTTTTATACACCAACAGAGTTAGTCCAGGGTAAACCTGATGGTACTAAACCTGAGGTAGGACAACGATTACGAATTGGCGGTATGGTGGTTGAAGGGTCTGTAAAGCGTGACCCACAATCATTAATCGTTAGATTTGATGTTGCTGATGTCGGTCCTGCTGTCACGATTACCTATAACGGTATTTTGCCTGATCTATTCCGTGAAGGGCAGGGTATTGTTGCTCAAGGCGTGTTGGTTAACCCAACAACGATTGAAGCGCATGAAGTGTTGGCAAAACACGATGAAGAATATATGCCTCCTGAAGTTGCTGAAGCGATGAAGAAGACACATGAACCTCTTCAATACTCAGATGAACAAAAACAAGGTAGTGTTCAATGATTCCTGAAATAGGGCAATTTGCCCTTATTGTTGCGCTAGGGTTATCAGCCTTGGCCAGCATCTATCCATTGTATGGTGCCTCTATTGGTAATCAGCCAATGATGCGTATGGCACGACCGCTGTCATATGGCGCTTTCGGCATGCTGGTATTGTCGTTTTTTGCCTTGTGTTGGTCTTTCTATACGAATGATTTTACTGTGACGTATGTTGCGAGTAATTCAAACAGCTTATTACCTTGGTATTACCGAGTTACGGCCGTATGGGGAGGACATGAAGGTTCCCTTCTCTTATGGGTATTGATTCAAGCTGGTTGGGCTGCCGCTGTTGCGCGTTTTAGCCGCGATATGCCTCTCGAATCTGTAGCACGTGTTTTGGCTGTTATGGGTATGATTTCAGTGGGCTTCCTACTGTTTATCATTGTTACCTCAAATCCATTCTTACGCCTGCTGCCTTATTTCCCTGTAGATGGTCGCGATCTTAATCCTCTTCTACAAGATCCAGGTTTGATTATTCACCCTCCTATGCTTTATATGGGATACGTGGGCTTCTCTGTTGCCTTCTCTTTTGCTATTGCCTCATTAATGACAGGTCGTCTTGATACTGCATGGGCTCGTTGGTCTCGTCCTTGGACAATTGCAGCATGGTCATTCTTAACAGTAGGTATCGCGCTAGGTTCATGGTGGGCTTACTATGAACTTGGCTGGGGTGGTTGGTGGTTCTGGGATCCAGTAGAAAACGCTTCTTTCATGCCTTGGTTGGCAGGTACTGCGTTAATGCACTCATTAGCGGTTACCGAGAAGCGTGGCACGTTTAAAGCGTGGACAGTTTTATTAGCTATTTCAGCTTTTTCATTAAGCTTGTTAGGTACGTTCTTAGTTCGTTCAGGTGTTTTAGTGTCGGTTCACGCATTTGCGTCTGATCCGGCTCGTGGTATGTTTATTCTAGGCTTCTTAATCGTTGTTATTGGTGGTTCATTACTGTTATACGCTTTACGTGGTGGGAAAATTAAATCACGTGGTAGCTACAGTTTGTTCTCTCGCGAAAACTTATTGCTTTCCAACAACATCTTGTTAGTTGCTGCATTGTTAGTAGTACTTATCGGTACGTTATTACCGTTAGTTCACAAGCAAATTGGTTTAGGTTCAGTCTCGATAGGTGTGCCTTTTTTCAATACCTTGTTTACATGGTTAATGATTCCGTTTGCCTTTATTTTAGGTATTGGTCCATTGGTTCGTTGGAAGCGTGACGAAGTCGCTAATGTACGTAAACCAATGCTGATTTCTGGTGCAATAACGTTACCTTTAGCTTTTGCATGTATTGCTATTTTTACTGATTCATTAGAACCAATGGCTGTACTTGGTTTAACAATGTCTATTTGGATAGTCACAATGCACGGTTTTGAGTTATATCAGCGTGCAACCCACCGTCATAGCTTTATGACAGGTTTAGGTAAACTAGGTCGTAGCCACTGGGCGATGATATTGGGCCATATGGGTCTAGCTGTATCGATTATTGGTATAACACTCGTATCGAATTACGATTTAGAGCGTGATGTTCGTTTAGCGCCAGGTGAAACAACGCAAGTTCAAGGTTACGACTTCTACTTTGACGGCTTACGTGATGCTGATGGGCCAAATTACGATGGTTACATTGCAGACTTTACTGTTACGCGTAATGGTAAATCAGTAACGACGTTACATGCTGAGAAACGCTTCTACACTACTGCTGGGTCAATGATGACTGAAGCTGCTATTGATAGTGGTGTTACCCGCGATCTATATGTTGCTATGGGTGAGAAGCTGGATGATAACGCTTGGGCTGTGCGTATTTACTACAAGCCATTTGTTAATTGGATTTGGTTTGGTTCTGCGTTAATGGGGCTTGGTGGCGCAATTGCAATCAGTGATAAACGTTACCGTTTTCGTAAGAAAACGAGTGAGAAAACAGAATCAACAGCTAAGCAAACAGAGGTAACAAATGAATAAGAAGATTTTATTTATACCTTTAGCTATGTTTTTGGCGTTAGCCGTTGTTTTCATGATTCAGCTTACACGTAACGCAGATGGTGACGACCCGACAAAACTTGAATCTGTGCTAGTGGGTAAACCTGTTCCAAACTTCAAATTGGAAGATTTAGTTGAAGCAGGCAAACTATACGAGCAAGACATTTTTAAAGGTGAGCCACTACTGCTGAATGTATGGGCAACGTGGTGTCCTACTTGTTATGCCGAGCATAAATACCTTAATGAGTTAGCAGGTCAAGGCGTTAAAATTATTGGCTTGAACTATAAAGACGAGCGTCTAAAGGCAGTTCAATGGCTTAATGAGTTAGGCAACCCTTACATTCATAGTTTGTTCGATGGTAACGGTATGCTAGGCATGGATTTAGGTGTATATGGTGCACCAGAAACATTCCTTATCGATGCTAAAGGTATTGTTCGTTATCGTCATGTTGGTGATGTAAACCCGCGTAACTGGGCTGAAACATTAGAACCAATGTTTAAAGAACTTCAAGAGGAAGCGAAAGGATGATGAAACGTGTAATTACCATGCTTCTTGCTTTTGGCTTAATCGTTACTTCAGCACTACCTGCTTTAGCATCTATTGATGTTTATAAGTTTCACAGTGCTAAGGAAGAGAAAACGTTTCAAGATCTGACAGCAACCCTTCGTTGCCCTAAATGTCAGAACAATACGATTGCTGATTCTAACGCGACATTGGCGCAAGATATGCGCCAAAAAGTATTTGAAATGCTGGAAGAAGGTAAGAGTAAGCAAGAAGTTATTGACTACATGATTGCCCGTTACGGTAACTTCGTGACATATGATCCACCGTTGATGGCATCTACCTTAGTTCTGTGGATGGGACCTTTCTTATTCATCCTTGTTGGCTTCACTGTATTAGTTGTTCGCTCTCGTAAAACTGAAGATGCGAAGAAAAAAACTAAACTAGCGGCAGATGAAGAAGTACGTCTCAAAGAATTATTAAATGAGATGGAGCAGCAAGAAAAAGCGGAGCAACACCCTCAGAATAAAAATGGTAAGGTGAAATCATGACACTGTTTTGGATTGTAACAGTTATTTTGGTTTTAATTGCAGGCGCAATCTTTGTCATTCCTATGTACAAAGGGAAAGAACAAGATGATGTAGCTAGCCGCGATGAACTGAACAAAGCTTTCTTTAAAGATCGCATTAGTGAACTAGAGGAAGAAAACAGTGAAGGCTTGGTAGTTAATCAAGACGAACTGGTTTCTGAACTGCAACAGTCATTACTTGATGATGTTCCTATGCAGGCGAAACAACAAGCCGTTGGAATTAGCCCATTAATGGTGCTTCCAGGTCTAATTTTGCTTGTTGGTATCTGTTACGGTATGTATTTAAGTGTTGGCAGCTTGAATAAAGTTGAAGCTTGGCAAGAAACGGTATCGCGTTTACCTGATCTTTCAAAGCGTTTAATGGATGATCAAAATGCAGAACCGTTAAGTGATCAAGAAATGGATGACTTAACATTAGCTTTGCGTACTCGCTTACACGATAACCCAAATGATGCGACTGGTTGGCTATTGTTAGGGCGTATTGGCATGGCGAATCGTGATGCTGAAACGTCGCAAGGTGCAATGATTCGTGCTTATAAGCTTGATCCTAGCAACCCAGACATTCAGCTAGGTTACGCACAAACACTTATGTTGATCGGCGATCCTAATCAAGGTGACTTTGCTCGCCAGATACTGCGTTCAGTAGTGCAACGTGATCCAAGCAATACTCGCGCACTGTCTTTACTTGCTTTTGATGCTTTTGAGCGCAATGAGTACCAGCAGGCGGTGTCATATTGGACCATGATGAAAAACATCATTGGTGACAATGATCCGCGTGCAAATATGTTGACTCGTAGTATTGAGCGAGCACAAGCTCGTATTGATAAAGTGAATGCGGTTGATGTTTCGGCTGATAGTGTAACGGTTAATGTTGCACTCGATCCTGCAGTCTCATTACCAGCGCAAGGCTTCCTTATTCTATCGGTTCATTCTGCAGATGGTGCACCAATGCCGATTGCGGCTCGTCGTATACCGCTTTCATCTCAGTTCCCTGTAACGGTAACGCTAGATGATAACGACAGTATGATACCAGAGCGTAAGATGTCGTCTTTATCTGAAATGATTGTGAAGGCACGAATTGATTCAGATGGAAATGTTATGACAAAGCAAGGTGATTGGTACGGTCAAAGTGATGTCTTATCGTTAGGTGCTTCTACTATTGTGACAATAAATAAACAATATCAATAACATTACTGGCACAAATGAAGCAGGCTGGATATTATTGTCCAGTCTGCTTTTTTATACCAATGAGTAACCAATTGACTAAAAATATTATTTTTTCTGTTTTGCTTTCAGCTAGCTTAGTCGGCTGTGCTGATACGCCTGAAAACCAGAAAAAAGAAACAGTACCAACAAATGTTGCGGAACAGATTAATGCTGAAGAGCTCGATTCAGTAAATGATGTGTATGACCCACTAGAAGGGTTTAACCGTGTAATGTGGGATTTAAATTATGATTATCTTGACCCATATTTAGCACGGCCTATTTCATTGGCATATGTTGATTACACGCCCAATCCTGTTCGGTTAGGTATTGCTAACTTTTTAGCGAACCTCGATGAACCAGCAAGTATGGTAAATAGCCTTATCATGCAAAATCCTGAAGATGCGGTTACCCACTTCAACCGTTTCTGGATTAATACCGTATTTGGTATTGCTGGCTTGATTGATATTGCTTCTGCCGCTGATATTACCACTCCTGGCGATCGTGCTTTTGGTGACTCATTAGGTTACTACGGTGTCGGTAATGGACCGTATTTTATGGTGCCGTTTTATGGCCCCGTTACCTTACGTGAAGGTGTTGGTGATGCTGCCGATGGTCTTTATTTACCACTAAGTTTACTCACGTTTTGGCAGAGTTTAGGTAAGTGGGCATTTGAAGGCATGGAAGATCGTGCAGCACTAGTTAAGCAAGAAGCATTACTAGAAGATTCCCCTGATCCTTATGTATTTACGCGTGATGCTTATATACAGCATAAAAACTTCAGAGCGACAGGCGGTGAAGCTCCTGTTGATGAACCTGAAAATGAAGAATTGTTTGATGATTATTTGGATGAAATAGACGATTACTAAATTTAAGTGCCAGTGCTTTAGTATCTAAGAGCAGAAATATTGATGGATTAAAAAAGCGACCGATAGAAAAGGTCGCTTTTTTATGACAAACTTTTAGATTGATGTTTGCTGGGCTTTAGAAGCGGTAGCTTGCTTGCACACCAACATGCCATACGTTGCCAGTGATCTCTCCTGAGTATGTGCCACCAAATGGTACTGATGAATTATCAGAAGCTATGCCGTTACGGGGTTCGTCGACCGAGGCATCTTTAGCAAAAATATAGGTGAATGCCGCATCAATCGTTAGATTTTTAGACCAGTCGTAGCCAATACCAGTACTTAACCATAGTCGATCTGTTTCTGGAATGGTTAAAGTTCGATTGTTATCATTTACTGCTGATGTGTCATAAGCAACACCACCTCGAAGAGCTAAATCTTTATTTAGTTGGTAAGTTGTACCTATAGCAAGACGATAGTTATCTTCCCAGTTTTCTTGCTTGATTAATTGTGTACCAATTTTTTCAAGATTGGCTTCAAGCTTTTCAAAGCTACTCCAATCTGTCCAGTTAAAACTAGCGTGAATGGCTAGCTTACTTGTTAGCTGGTGAAAGCTAGCTAGTTCTGCTGTTGCTGGTAGTATTAAGTTCATGCTGCCGGCAAGTTGTTCACCAGGCATAAGACCAAAAGCAAGGCCTTCAGCATGACCTTTTAGTTTTAATTCAACTTCAGAGCGATAATTGAAACCAATACGGTTATCTTCATTAATTTGCCATGCTGTACCCGCTTGCCATCCCCATGCATCCGTATCGCCTTCCATGTATTTTAACGTTGTACCTTTCGGGATCAGTCCTACCCCTGGAATTTGGGTATTAGCTGAACTAACTGCGCCAAAATGCCCTTCACCACGAATGTAGCGAATCCCTGCACCAAAGCTCAATGTTTCGTTGAGTTTATAAGCAATATTTGGATTGAACTCGATAGTTTTCACCATCGCTTCATTACCAAATTGCGAGCCTGCAAAATCAGAAGGTAGCTCTGTTTCCATTCCATAGTTGGTTGAAAGTGCAAAGCCCCAAAAGAATTTCTCGTTAATCTGTTGAGAAAAATAAAAGTTTGGAATTACTGCTGAATTAGCAATATCGTCAGCATTGCTTTGTACTTTTTGGCTAGTACCATAAGGGGTATTAGTGCCCTTAATATCAATGTTAGGGTCAACATAAATAGCCCCAATAGAGAACTGTGTACCCTCAAGGTAAGTCAGCATTGCTGGATTGCGAAATTGCGCGCCAGCATTGTCTGCCATTGCTGCTTCACCAGCAAACGCACGGCCTAAGCCTGTTGCTGAATATTCTGCAAGTTGAAAACCAGCTGCCATTGTATTGGCGCTCATTCCCAGTGTTAACGCTGCTGCTAAAGATAATGTTATTTTATTCTTATTCATTGTTCTGCTTTGTTCGCTGAATTCTAATGTGCGAATAATACTCTTTAGAGTAAATACTTCATTTCTTTATTCGTTATAGCGCATTAATTGGACGTTTATGCTGATTTATCGAAAATTAGTGGTGATAATGCGATGAAATTAGCATCAATAATTTTTTAATGATGATAATTGAGCGTACACGTGTGTATGTAAAAGCGTGTTTCAGCGTTCAACTGTACTCTGAAAGTGAAAGGTGATTGATTGTTATTTGGTAGTAATATGCCTTTAGTGCCTATAAACAATGCACTAAATAGATAATAAAAAAGGGAGCCTTAGGCTCCCTTAATCAATATCATCAGTTATGTGTTCGCTGAAATTAGAACGAACGGCTGTACTGAATACCGTATAGTAGTGCGTTTGCACGAGTCGTCGCTGAGATACTTGAAATGTTTTCAGGACCGTTTAGTGGATTTCCTGGAGTGTAGTTAGGGTTCTCTGTTGATTCATTGACAGAAACATCTTTACCAACAAGATAAGTAATACCAAAATCAATATTTGATTTCGCATCTAGGTGGTAAGTGAAACCAGTTGAGAACCATTGGCGATCGGAGTCAGGCACTGAAATCGATGTTTTTTGATCTTGTGCACTGGTGTCGTACATGTAACCGGCACGTAGTGTCCAATCATTGTTTAGGTAGTAAGTACCACCTACCGCATAATGCCAACCATCTTTCCATTCGTAGTCATTAAGTGTCACACCACCGTCGGTTGCTAACTTGTCGAATGCACTCCAGCCAATCCACTGTACGCTGTAGTGAACAGCGAACAGATCATTTAGCTTGTGGAAGCCAGAGAATTCAGCCATATCAGGTAAAGGCATTAATAGCTTTTGCGAGCTAAGATCTTGCCCTTTATAAGACATATCACCTTCAGTTTCTAGCTCAGGACTGTAGCGGTATGATAGACCGAAACGGTTGCGGTCATCTAGCTCAAATACCGTACCGAGATTAAAGCCTACGCCCACGCCATCTGCATCAACATCAAGTAAAGTACCGCCTAAACTTTGGTTGGAGCGTTGAAGCTTACCTTCGCCGTAGACGATGTCTAAACCAGCACCGACACTCCATTGCTGGTTAACACGGTATGAAGCACTTAAACCAAAGTTCATGCTTTTAACATCGGTTAAACCGCCATATTCATTGGCAGGGTAGTCGCTACTAAATTCAGTTTTAGTACCAAAGTTTGAATAGATGCTTGCACCAACAGTCCACTGCTCATTAATTGGGTGGATGTAGTATATGTTTGGCACTAAAGCTGAGTCACCTATTGATTGGTCATCGATACTGCTTGGTTGAAAACCAGTAGATGGGCCTGTATAGGTGGCACCTTTAACATCGATATCTGTATCAATAACGTTAAGACCTAACGAAATTGCTGGCGCATCAAATAAAGACATTGCCGCGGCGTTACGTGACATTACTGATGCGTTATCTGCAATAACTGCGTCACCAGCAAATGCGCGACCAAGGCCAGTTGCAGATTGTGCGTTAAGTTGGAAACCAGCAGAAAGAGCTTGCTGAGATGTTAGTGTGATTGCTGCAGCAATCATCGTTTTAGTAAACAGACGCTTCTTGTTCATATTTATTATTATTCCTAATCATTTACACTGCATGTCTATCTATATTGATAGATCGCGGATGATTGTAAGAGTGTTAGCTTATCTATCAAATCTGACCAGTTGTTAGTTTGTTGATTGTTATAGATAAGTTAATGCTTAACGAGGAGGATTGTACAGAAATTGAGTGGAGTGGTGGATGAGCAATCGCCAAATATGCAACAGGTGTAGCATAAATACTTGTGATATGACTGATGAGAATAAAAAAGCCATCATTATTTTTAATAATGATGGCTTTTAAGCAGTATAATGTTTGAAGTTACATTTGGCTGACTAGATGGTTAAATTTGCCAGTATAAATCTGATTCGATGCTTTTAATAATAGGCATAACGTCTTGTCCTTTTTCACCGACCACAATTAAGCTCGCATTTTTAATCGGCATTACAATGCCATCCATTTGCTTGTCGTTAAATGCCGTCATAGTTTTGCTTACTTCAGGTACGATGAAAACCGTGACTTTACCCTGTGGTGTATCCATCACCATGTGCAACGCATTTTTGTCACCAAACCCGCAGTGGTTTACATAGGAAACATGTCCGGGTAAATCACTTAAGCTTGGACCAAAGGGCAACAATTTCGCGTTCACTTGCTGCAAGCTAACAGACTCATCAACAGTATTAACAAAAGGCGCTTCGGTGTGGACATGTTGTAGCGCAATCTGCCCAATGCCCGCAGCTTGTGCAGAAGGCAGTGCAAAGTGATTAAACTGACCGATCATTATACCGACAGCTAACGCAACGGATGCCGCAATAGCCATATGGAAACGATTACTTTTGGGTTTTTCGTTAGGTTGCCCAGATTGATGAAATAGAATGCGATCGGCTAGGTCATCGGGCACATTGACCTTCATGGCTTTTTCTAGCTGGGCATCTAACTGCAATAGCTCATCGTATAACTTTCGATTGACTATCGATTCATTTCTGGCTGCCGACAAATCTGGGCTGTTATCGTTTGGATCAGCCAAAATTCGACGACGGAATTCAAGATCGTCCATTGTGGTGATCCCTCCGCTCAGATTGCTTTTCTATTTGGTCTTTTAACTGATTTCTCGCGCGAAATAAACGTGTCATCACCGTGTTCCGGTTTAACCCCAATATTTCTGCAATTTCATCACCATTAAAACCAGCCATTACTTGTAAAACGAGAGGCTCTCGATATTCAGGTGCGAGCTTCATAATTTGACGGTGCAACATCTGTTGTTCCATTTCCATTTCTGTTCCCTGTTGATGGGTATCAGCAATGGCATAGTCATCAATGTTGACAATATCGAGTTGTTTTCGCTCAAAACGCCGTGCATTTTCTCGGCGTAAAATTGTAATCAACCATGATTTTGCTGCTTTGTCATCTTGCAGGCTATCTAAAGAACGCCAAGCCCTCAAGCATGTTTCTTGCACCAGATCCTCTGCTATATGGGGATCATGGCATAGCCAATATGCATAACGGTATAAGTCTCGATGCCACGCCCTGACAAGGGCTTCATAACGTCTTTGTTTATTCATATCTACAGAGACCGTGGCATCTGGCGTTTTCTTACGGAAAAATTGTTTAATCATGAATTTGCCCGTTAACTTGGTGTCGACATCACGATTATTGTTCGTTTTTTTCATCGGATGCACGAATAAATGAATAATCAGCCATAAAATTGATCTGGTTCAAACTCTGACTTCAGCGGGAAGCTATAGTGGTCCCTGTCATCTGATGATGAGTACGAATGTAGTTTCTGTGGAACAGTATTACATTCTGTGTTCATCGTCTGTTGAGCAAGATGACAACTTCCTTTTGAAGGCTGACTTTACTTTCTCTTATCAGGTTTATCCTGATTTGCAATTGGCTTTATGTTAATTGACTTAATACTTAGATTAGATAGTTTTTAACTGTCTATGCGATAGTGACCATACCTTAGGGTATGGTTTTTTTTTGTCTAAAGAAAAGTATAGGGTGCAAATGTTAATTTGTACCAGCTTGCTTTAGTTTCCCCCAAGCCATTCCTGCACAGTATATCGGCTTTCTTCGTATTGACTTATCTCTTTGTTATCTCTTTACCTTAACTAATATTCATATCTTATATGTTTTTAGGGGGTGATTTGGGTTTTATCTTATAAATCATCCATATTTAGTGTCTCTGCTCCACAAAAATAAAACATTTGTTTGAAATTAATAACAATTTGGTTACAATTGTTGTGGTCTGACCTCTAAATAGAACATGCTGTGTTCTGCATGCCAATACTGGCAGTTTTAAACTGGCAACTAACATTAATAAGGAGTAGCGATGACACGTCTCCAAAACCTCACCACTCGTCAGGGTGAGCGCATCGCCGTTGTAAGTGGATTACGTACCCCGTTTGCTCGTCAGGCTACTGCCTTTAATGGCGTGCCTGCACTCGACATGGGGAAAATGGTTGTCAATGAGATGCTCCAAGAGCTCGATTTTGACCCTAAATTAATTGAACAAGTTGTCTTTGGGCAAGTGGTTCAAATGCCTGAAGCGCCGAATATTGCACGAGAAATTGTGCTGGGTACGGGCATGCACATTGGCACAGATGCTTATAGTGTTAGTCGCGCCTGTGCTACTAGTTTTCAAGCGGCAGCGAATGTGGCGGAAAGTATTATCTCTGGCACGATTGACATTGGTATTGCTGGCGGAGCTGATTCATCTTCAGTATTGCCAATTGGCGTATCAAAGAAGCTAGCCGCAACATTATTAGCGCTGAGCAAAGCGCGAACAATGAGTAAGCGTTTAAAACTGCTTAGTACATTAAGTGTTAAAGATCTTATGCCTGTACCACCTGCTGTTGCTGAATATTCAACGGGTATTAGTATGGGGCAAACTGCTGAACAAATGGCAAAAAGCCATGGTATTACTCGCCAAGAACAAGATGCACTGGCATACCGTTCACACACTTTAGCGGCTAAAGCGTGGAAAGATGGTTTAATTCGTGGCGAAGTGATGACAGCTTTCCCTGAACCGTACGGACAGTGGATTGATAAAGATAATAACATTCGTGAAGATTCAACCTTAGAATCTTATGCCAAGTTACGTCCGGCTTTTGATCGTAAATTTGGCACAGTGACAGCGGCAAACAGTACGCCATTAACCGATGGTGCTGCGGCTATTTTGTTAATGCGTGAAGGTCGAGCAAAAGAGCTAGGTCTTAAACCATTAGGTTACATTCGTTCTTATGCATTTTCAGCGATTGGTGTTGAGAAAGATATGCTGATGGGGCCATCTTATGCGACGCCAATGGCACTAGATCGTGCTGGTATTAGTTTGTCAGATCTTACATTGATTGATATGCATGAAGCATTTGCGGCCCAAACGCTAGCGAATGTGAAAATGTTCGGGTCAAAGAAATTTGCCGAAGAAAAGCTAGGCCGTAGCCAAGCGATTGGTGAAATTGATATGGATAAATTCAACGTGCTTGGCGGTTCGTTAGCATATGGCCACCCATTTGCTGCAACAGGTGCTCGAATGATTACGCAAACACTGCGAGAGCTTCAACGTCGTGGCGGTGGTTTTGCATTGAATACCGCTTGTGCTGCTGGTGGACTAGGTGCAGCAATGATTTTGGAGGCAGAATAATGACACAGCATGAATCTGCAAATTCACAACCTTCCGCTTTCTCGTTAACGTTTGGCGATAATGGCGTTGCTTGGTTGAAAATTGATGTACCCAACGAAAAAATGAACACGTTGCAGTCAGCATTTGTTGATCAAGTAACAGATGTTCTTGCACAGTTGAAAGAAAAGAAAGACGTTAAAGGCATGGTGGTGTATTCCGGCAAGCCTGATAATTTCATTGCTGGTGCTGATATTCGCATGCTGGCTGCATGTCAAACGGCAGACGAAGCACAGCAATTAGCCGCAAAGGGGCAAGAGCTGTTTGCTCAATTAGAAGCATTACCATTTCATGTAGTCGCTGCCATTCATGGCCCATGTTTAGGCGGTGGTTTAGAGCTTGCTTTAGCCTGCCATAGTCGAGTATGTAGTGATGATGGTAAAACACGCTTAGGTCTACCAGAAGTACAATTAGGTTTACTGCCTGGTTCAGGTGGCACGCAGCGTTTACCGCGTTTAATTGGTGTGGCTAATGCGTTAGATATGATTCTAACGGGCAAGCAACTACGTGCAAAGAAAGCGAAAAAGCTGGGTATTGTTGAAGAAGCGGTACCATTAAGTATCTTGCTTGATATAGCTGAAAAACAAGCTCTGAAAAGTAAGCCAAAACGCAAGGGCTCGTTCCAAGAGTGGGCTATGGGAGGCAATGCACTGGGGCGTTCTGTTGTCTTTGATCAAGCTGCGAAAAAAACACATGAAAAGACCCGTGGTAATTACCCCGCCGCAGACGCCATATTAGACGTAATCAAATATGGTCTGCAACATGGTATGAAGAAAGGCTTAGAGCAGGAATCGAAGTGCTTTGGTGAACTGGTGATGACGTCTGAATCTGCCGCATTACGCAGCATATTCTTCGCTACAACAGCCATGAAAAAAGAATCAGGTTCTGATGCCGAGCCAGCAACAATCAAGAAGGTGGGTGTGCTGGGTGGTGGCTTGATGGGTGGTGGTATCAGCCATGTAACGGCAACGAAAGCCGGCTATCCTGTTCGAATTAAAGACATATCAAATGATGGTATTAAAAATGCCCTTGTTTATAACTTCAAGTTACTCGATAAGCAGCGTAAACGCAGAATTATTAGTAAGGCTGAACTACAAAATAAAATGTTCAGTATTACGGGTGGTACAACATTTACTGGGTTTACGAATGTCGATGTGGTGATAGAAGCCGTTTTTGAAGACATTAATCTAAAGCACCAAATGGTAAAAGACATTGAGCAGCAAACATCGGATGATACGATTTTTGCGAGTAATACATCGTCATTGCCTATTCATCAAATCGCAGCTGCAGCAGAGCGTCCTGAAAATGTGGTTGGCTTACACTATTTCAGCCCGGTAGAAAAAATGCCCTTGGTTGAAGTTATTCCACATCAAGGCACTGAAAATGGTAGTGCGACCTCTGAGCAGACCATCGCTACAGTCGTCGCTTTAGCGAAGAAGCAGGGTAAAACGCCGATAGTTGTCGCTGATAAGGCGGGTTTTTATGTGAACCGTATTCTAGCGCCATACATGAATGAAGCCGCTGCCGTGCTATTAAGTGGTGAGCCAATCGAACATATCGATCGTTCATTATTGGATTTCGGTTTCCCTGTAGGGCCAATAACCTTGCTCGATGAAGTCGGTGTCGATATTGGTGCGAAGATCAGCCCGATATTATTGGCTGAATTAGGCGAACGATTTAAAGCGCCGGATGTATTCGATCTATTACTGAGTGATGATCGTAAGGGACGCAAGAGCGGCAAAGGGTTCTACCTATACAATACGAAGAAGAAAGAAGTTGATAAGAGTATTTATAAACTGCTTTCTTTAGAACCAGAACAAAAAGCCGCAGGGCAAGATATTGCGCTTCGTTGTACGCTAATGATGTTGAATGAAGCGGCACGATGCCTTGATGAGGGGGTTATTAAATCAG
>SWCB01000682.1_pt1 | contig 19544 bp, 16 predicted proteins | sample 4692901 | NCBI WGS metagenome assembly SWCB01 (sample SAMN10267276, study PRJNA491770) | bioreactor metagenome | isolation source: DHS bioreactor inoculated with subseafloor sediment | place: Japan: off Shimokita Peninsula | collected 2006-08 | reverse complement strand
CGCATCCAGGCCCAATTCGCCGGCCTGGCGGTCGAATTCCTGGGCTTGCAGCTTGTCGCGGCGATCGAGCAGGGCGAAGGCGTCGGGAAGGCTGGACTCCTCCACGCCGATCGCCTGCAAGACGGCGGCGACGACCGGCCGGTGGCTGAGCCGCAGCCGCACCATGTCCGGCGTCAGTCCCACCTCGCGGAAGAAGCCAAGCATGCAGCCGATCACTTCCGCATCGGCCAGGGCCAGCGACTCGCGCTCGCGATTCGAGCCATCGGGCCAGCCCACAAAATCGACGTTCCACTGCTGATGTTCGCGCAATCGCCCGCGCTGGGGCCGTTCCGCCCGGAAGTGCAGGGGCGTGGCGAACCACTTGATGGGCTGGGGCAGGCTGTTGGCCTTGGCCGCGATCAGGCGGGCCAGGGTCGGGGTGAACTCCGGCCGCAGGGCCAGTTCGGCGTCGCCACGATGCTCGATGCGGAAGATCTCGGAAATGATCCCCTCGCCGGACTTCTTGGTGTAGAGGGCCAGGTGCTCGAAGGTGGGGCCTTCGACCTCATCAAAGCCGTGCCGTGTCGCGACCTGCCGCCAGGTCCCTTCCAGGTGGCGGCGGACGGCCATGTCATCGGGGTAGAAGTCGCGCATGCCGCGCGGCGCTTGCATCAGTTGGGATTCGTTGCTCATAGCGCCGCCAGCATAGCAAGGGCGGCGAGAGAGACCGGCGGGGGCTCAGGGGCAGTTCTGCTCGTAGGCGGCGAGGAGCGCTCCGAGGTCCTGCTGGTTGACGACGCCGTCGCCGTTGATGTCCTCCGGGCAGGGGTCGGTTGGCTCGCTGGGCGGGAGCAGGAAGTCGCTGATGGTGTTGCCGCCGCCGTCGGTGTAGGGGTAGCCGAAGATCTGTTGGTGCGAGTTACCGACGATGTCGGAGTCGCTGATGGTAAGTTCCGTTGCCGGGACCATGGACCAGATACCCCACCCGGTCGCAGAGTCGCCTCCGACTGCAGCGTTCAGCGCCACACGACAACGCGACACGACGACGTTGGCGCTGTCGAAGTCGCTGTGCACGTACAGGCCCGTCGTGAGCGCCTGTCCCCCCGAGTCCGCGTCCTTCGTCGCGGCGAACATAGAAGACAGGTCACAGTCGCTGATGGTGACGTCAGCGGAGTCAACATCGATGCCGTAACATCTGGCCAACAAATTCCCGGTGGATGTGTTTCCTCCGAAACAGCAATGGTCCACGGTGGCGCTGCCATAGTAGACATGCAGCATGATAGACCACGCATCCACAGGCGGGGCGGGCTCCACGACGTTGTTCGAGAATGCGCAGTGTCGGAATGTTGGTGAGCCCGTCCAGCTTCGCACCACGGTCAGGTACTCCGTTCCCGTGAACTCCTGTGCCGAGTGGCCCTCAAAGACGCAGTAGGTCACGGTTGGTCCGCTGTTCTCGATGCGCAGGGCAGCGTGAGAGGCTGAGGCCCCTCCCGTGACCACGAAGCCGGAGATGTGCGTGTCGGCCGTTTCGCCGCCAGTGCAGGTGATGACGGTGCCGCCGCCGCCGCCGCTGATGATCGTGCTGGCGACAATGGCGGCATCCTCGGGATCCTGGCTGCGCAGCGTGATTTGTCTGCCCAGCAGGTTGATGTGCTCGAGGTACTCGCCGGGATCGACGACGATCTCATCACCATGCACGGAAGCGTTGATCGCCTCCTGAATTGTGGCGTGGGTGGTGCCCTGAGTGAGGTTGGTGATGTCGGCGCTGGCGGGCAGGCCGCAGAGAGCGATCGCCAGTAGGGAAGCGAGAAGGCGGTGCCGTGACATGGGAGATCTCCCGGATACCCGAAGGGCGCATGAGTCCAGGCGCGTCACGGCGCACGCATAGCTGCTACGTTCAGAATAGACCCGGATGGAGAATCGGCCAGCGGATTCCGTCAGCTGCCGATCATTTGGCCAGGCGACTAGGGGCAGTTCTGTTCGTAGACAGCGAGTAGCGCTCCGAGGTCCTGCTGATCGACAACGCCGTCGCCGTTGATGTCTTCCGGGCAGGGATTGTCGGGTTCGATCGGCAAGGGCGGTGGAACATGGGGGTTGATGAGATTGCCGCCGCCGTCGGTGTAGGTGCCATCGATCTGGTGTGGCGTATTGCCGCAGACGGTGCTGTCGGTGACGGTCGAGTTGCTAACGCCCCCGCAATAGATCCCGCCGTCATCGTTGTCCGAGGTGTTCTCGCAGACGGTGGAGTTCGAGATGGCCGCTGTGATGAAGCCCCCGAGGTAGATCCCGCTGCCACGGTGTTCCGCAGAGTTGCGTGTGACGGTGCAGTTGATGAGCGAGGCGCTGCGTAACGCGTTGAGGTAGACCCCGCCGCCTTCGCTCGCGGAGTTGCATGTGAAGCTGCAGTTGGCCACAGTCGCGGCATTGCTAGAGCCCCCGGAGGCGTACAGACCGCCGCCCCAGGTAGCCGAGTTCTCTGAGAACCCACAGTTCGTCACGGTGGGACTGCTCCAGATGGCCCCCATGCCACCGCCGAGGCCGAGACCGAGGTTCGTGGTTGAGTTGCGTGTGAAGGTGCAGTTAGTCACGGTGGCGCTGGAGGACTCAAGGGCCAATCCCCCGCCCAGGGTGGCCGAGTTCTCTGCGAACCTGCAGTTCATCACGATCGGGTCGCCGCGTAAGATTGACATGCCGCCGCCCCTGCCGTCGTTGCCGCTTGCGGAGTTCCCTGTGAAGGAGCAGTTCGTCACGGTGGGGTTGGAGTGCTCGATGCGCATCCCGCCCCCAGACTCATGGATGCCGTTCGTGATAACGAAACCGGAGATGAGTGTGTCGACTGTCTCGCCTTGGTCGCAGGTGATGACGCGGCCGCCGCCGCCGCCGTTGATGATGGTGGAGACGACGGTGCCGGGGTCGGTGGGGTTTTCGCTGCGCAGGACGATCTGCTTGCCGTGAAGATCGAGATTCTCGAAGTGCTCGCCTGGGTGGACCACGATCTCATCGCCATGCACAGCGAGGTTGATGGCCTCCTGAATCACCTCGTGGACGGTGCCCTGTGTGAGGTTGGTGGCGGCGATGCAGTCATCGGGGAGGCCGTCGCCGTCGGCGTCGCTGTAAGGGACCCAGACGGTGTCGTGCAGCGTCATGTCCTGGCCGACCACTTCGTCGGTGAGAACGGTTCCAACGCCCTCATCCATCTTCCAGTAGGCGACCAGGCCCGGCTCATCGCCTTGCAGTGGGGTGAAGCGGTCGTTGGCGATCTCCACTTGCGTGCGGGCGTGATCCCAGATCCTGACCTCGTTCATCTGGCCGTCGAAGGCACGGCCGGGATAGAAGCCGCCGTTGGAGGCCTCCATATCCTGGCCGAGGACGAGGACACCGCCATCAATGATCGTGTCGGGGTGGGTGATCGTGCCGGTGTAGGCAAGAACGCCGTCGAGGTAGACGATCAGCTCGCCGATGGTGCTCTCCCAGGTGATGGCGAGGTGGATCCAGGCATCGGTAGCGAGATCGAGAGAGGTGTCTAGCGTCCTGCCGCAGACGTGGAGCTGCGTGTCGCTCGATACGAGGAAGAGAAGCAGCCCCTCATAGCCCGGGATGATGTAGGACAGGAGGCCGGCCGGCTCGGTGTTGGCGGTGCGCATCCAGAGAGAGATGGTGAAGGCCTCGCCGGGCATGCCGCTCATCGGGTCGAGCATGGCGTACTGGGCGTTGCTGCCTGGGAAGTAGAGTCCGGCGGGGTCATCGGGCCCCATGGGCGAGGTCTCCCAGGCGTCATCGATGCCGTTGTCGTTGCAGTCCGCGCCAAAGGCGCTGGAGGCAGGCAGAGTGATAGCAAGGCAGAGGAGGGTGAGCAGCAAGTGACGGAGCATGGGGTTCTCCTGGAGGTGGCGCGACCGGGCATGCGGATCAAGCGGAGAGGGGGTGTGGATCGCTGAGTCTTAGGGGCAGTTCTGTCCGTAGACGGCGAGCAGGGCTCCGAGATCCTGCTGGTCGACGACGCCATCGCCGTTGATGTCCTCCGGGCACGGGTCGGTGGGCGGTGTGGGCGGCGGGGGGATGTAGATGCTGATGGTGTTGCCGCCGCCGTCGATGTAGTCGCCCTCGATCTGGTTGGGGATGTTGCCGCAGATGATGGAGTTGGTGACGGTTGATGGGAGGCCATCCACAAAGTACATCCCGCCGCCGTGGTTGCCTGCCGAGTTGTCTGTGAATGTGCAGTCGGTAGCCGTCAAGCTGGATCGGTCGATACAGACCCCGCCGCCACTGCCCTGTTCGGTTGAGTTGCCTGTGAATGTGCAGTTGCTGAGTGCGAGGCTGCACTGGACGGCGTGAATCCCGGCACCGCTGACGAACACCGAGTGATTGGAGAAAACGCAGTTGCTGACAATCGGGCTGCTACTCAAGAAGTACATCCCGCCGCCTTCGTCGGCCGAGTTGTTTGTGAATGTGCAGTTGCTGACGGTTGGGCTGCTATACCGAACGTGCATCCCGCCGCCGCCTCCGTCGGCCGAGTTGTTTGTGAATGTGCAGTTGCTGACGGTTGCGCTGCTAACGTAAACGAACAACCCGCCCCCGTAATACGCCGAGTTGTTTGTGAATGTGCAGTTGCTGACGGTTGGGCTGCTCTCCCAAGCGTACATCCCGCCGCCGTAGTACGCATCGCCTCCGGTGATGACGAATCCGGAGATGCGGGTGTCGACTGTCTCGCCGCTGGTGCAGGTGATGACGCTGGCGTTTCCGCCGCCGTTGATGATGGTGGAGACGACGGTGCCGGGGTCGGTGGGGTCTTCGCTGCGCAGGACGATCTGCTTGCCGTGGAGATTGAGGTTCTCGAAGTGCTCGCCTGGGTGGACGACGATCTCATCGCCATGCGAGGCGAGGTTGATGGCCTCCTGAATCACCCCGTGGACGGTCCCCTGGGTGAGGTTGGTGGCGGCGATGCAGTCATCGGGGAGCCCATCGCCGTTGGCGTCGGTGTAGGGAACCCAGGTGGCGTCGAGCAGCGTCATGTTCTGGCCGGCCACCTCATCCGTGAGAACGGCGCCGATGCCCTCATCCATCTTCCAGTAGGCGACCAGGCCGAGCTCATCGCCTTGGAGTGGGGTGAGCCGGTCGCTGGCGATGTCATTCTGCGAACGGGCGTGATCCCAGATCCTCACCTCGTTCATCTGGCCGTCGAAGGCACGGTCGGGATGGAAGCCGCCGGTGGAGGCCTCCTGATCCTGACCGAGGACGAGGGAACCTCCATCAGTGAGCGTGTCGGGATGGGTGATCGTGCCGGTGTAGGCAAGAACGCCGTCGAGGTAGACGATCAGCTCGCCTGTGGTGCTCTCCCAGGTGACGGCGAGGTGAATCCAGGCATCGGTAGCGAGATCGAGAGAGGTGTCCAGCGTCCTGCCGCAGACGCTGAGTTGCGTGTCGTTCGACACGAGGAAAAGAAGCAGCCCCTGATCGCCAGGGATGATGTAGGACAGGAGGCCGGCCGGCTCGGGGTTGGCGGTGCGCATCCAGAGGGAGATGGTGAAGGCCTCGCCGGGCATGCCGGTCATCGGGTCGAGCATGGCGTACTGGGTGTTGCTGCCTGGGAAGTAGAGTCCGGCGGCATCATCCGGCCCCATGGGCGAGGTCTCCCAGGCGTCATCGATGCCGTTGTCGTTGCAGTCCGCGGCAAAGGCGCTGGAGGCAGGCAGAGTGATAGCAAGGCAGAGGAGGGTGAGCAGCAAGTGGCGAACCATGAATCTCTCCTTCGTGTGCGCGAATCCGACATCATGGTCGTGGTGTGGGTTGATCGTTCAGTGTTGTGTCAGGGGCAGTTCTGGCCGTACATGGCGAGCAGGGCCCCGAGGTCGGATTGGTCGACGACGCCGTCGCCGTTGATGTCTTCCGGGCAGGGGTCGACGGCCTTCGTGGGGGGCGGCATGAACGGACCGATGACGTTGCCGCCGTCGTCGGTGTAGGTTCCGGCGATCTGATCGGGCCCGTTGCCGGTGAACCACGAGTCAGCGACCGTCGCGGTGCTGTCCACATCGGTGTACAGGCCGCCTCCATTCGTCGCCTGGTTCTCGTGGAAGGTACAGGCGGAGATCGTCGGAGCCGCGCCAAACGTGCTGGCGATGCCACCGCCGTTCAGGGCCGCGTTATTGGCCAGGAAATGGCAGTCGTTCAGGGTCGCCTCAAGGTTCTCGTGGATCGCTTCGAGTGCGCCGCCGCTCCCCCCGGCTTCGTTGGCTCTGAAAGTGCAGGAGGTGAGCGTAGATGAGCCTTGGTAGAGGACGATCGCACCGCCGCGCGCTACCGCCGTGTTGCCTTCGAATGTGCAGTCCTCCAGGTGAAGGGTGCTGAGTTGGCTATTGATGGCACCGCCGAGTTCCGAGGCTTGGTTGCCCACGAATGAGCAGCGCTGCACCGTTGAGGTGCCGCCACGCGCGCGAAGCGCTCCTCCGTATTCCGCGACGTTGGCGACGAATTCACAGTGCGTGACATCGGCATCACCCACAAGATAGGCGGCGCCACCCTCGCTTGAGTCCATGCCGCGTACTGCCTCATTCCTCGCGAAGCGGCAGGAGTCAATGAGGGCGCTGCTATCGCCAGCAACATAGATGCCTCCGCCACGTTCAAGGCCGGTGTTGTCGCTGATAGTGCATTCCCTCACAACGAGGTGGCCTCGGCCGATGTAGAGTCCGCCTCCGCCGAGCTCGGCCATATTGTCAGTGATCGTGCAGTGGGTCAGGGTGAGGGAGCTTTCGAAGACGAATGCGCCGCCGCCGAGACCGAACGGCATGACACCGCCGCCGGTGATGACGAAGCCGGAAACGATGGTGTCCAGCGTCTCGCCGCTCATGCAGGTAAGGACGGAGTTGCTGGTGTAGAGGCCGCCGGCGTTGATGATGGTGCTGACGACGGTCTGGGGATCGGTGGGATCCTGGCTGCGCAGGGTGATGGTCTTGCCAAGAAGGTTCAGGCTCTCGAAGTACTCGCCGGGATCGACGACGATCTCATCGCCGTTGACGGCCAGGTCGATGGCGTTCTGGATGGTCGGGTGCGTCGTGCCCTGCGTGACATTCGTGATGTCAGCGGTGGCGAGCGAGGCGCAGAGAGAGACGATGAGCGCGGGGAGCGAATAGGTCCGGAACATGACGATCTCCTTGGCGGTCCAGCGACGGGAGCGATGCCCGCCGCGTCGAAAGCAGGGACAGACACCCATTCAGGGTACTTCGAACTCCGCAATGGGCCAGTATGGATTCCGCCCAAATGGGTCCTTGCTGCGGTGCGGACGATTGCTGTCGCCGCCCGGGCCCGCGTCGGGAGCCCCGATCACAGCCTTGCTAAGATGCCCCTCAGACGACAACCGCCCCTCGACAGGGGACTTCGACCGCCTGGAGAGCCCATGCCCACCTGCAAAGTCAACGGCACCACCTGCGAGTTCCAGCCGGGCGACAGCATCCTCAAAGTCGCCTTCATGAACGGGATCCCCATCCCGCATTACTGCTTCCATCCCTCGCTGAGCATCCCCGCCTCCTGCCGAATCTGCCTGGTCGAGGTCTGGGCCCCCAACCCTCGCAAGGACGGCAAACTCGAGGCCATCCCCAAGCTCCTCCCCGCCTGCCAGACGCCCGCCACCGACGGGTCGGCGATCTTCTCTGACAGCCCCAAGGCCGTCGCCAACCAGCGGGCGGTCATGGAATACCTGCTCATCAACCACCCGGTCGACTGCGCCGTCTGCGACCAGGCCGGCGAGTGCTACCTGCAGGACTACTCCTTCGAGTACGGCAGCGGCGAATCGCGCTTCGAAGAAGAGAAGATCAAGCAGCCCAAGAAGGACGTCGGACCCAACATCCTGCTCTACTCGGATCGCTGCATCATGTGCACCCGCTGCGTGCGCTTCACCCGCGAGATCAGCGAGACCTCGGAACTCTGCGTCGTCGACCGGGGCAGCGGCGAGCAGATCGATGTCTTCCCGGGATTGGCCCTGGACAACCCCATCGCCAGCAACGTCATCGACATCTGCCCGGTGGGGGCGCTCCTCGACAAGGAGTTCCTCTTCCAGCAGCGCGTCTGGTTCCTCAAGCAGACGCCTTCGATCGATGGCATCACCGCCTCGGGCGACAACCTCTTCATCGAGCACAATCAGAACAAGATCCACCGCCTCAAGCCCCGCCCCAACGAAGCGGTCAACAAGTGGTGGATCAGCGATGAAGTCCGCTACGGCTGGGAATTCGTGCATTCCGAAGATCGCCTGCGCTTCCCGCTCAAAGAACAACTTGGCTCGTCGGTCGAGACGAACTTCCCCATCGCCTACGAACTCATCGACCGCGGGTTTACCGAGATCCGCCGCGAGGAAGGCCGGCTGGCGCTATTGGTCAGTCCGATGCTGACCTGCGAGGAAGCGCACCTGCTCGCCGACTACATCAAGGGCCACGACCCGGAGGCGATCGTGGGTGTGGGCCCCGTGCCCATCGAGGGTGAGGATCAGCTCTTCGCTGAGGGCAAGCGCGGCGAGTTCCTCATCTGCGCGGAGAAATGCCCCAACAAGCGCGGCGTGCAGCGCGTGCTCGGTGCTCACTTTGAAGAGGTGCTCGATTTTGACGCCTTCGTCGAGAAGGTCACCGACAAGAAGACCAACGTGGCGGGGGCGCTCCTCACGGGCAACTACCCCAGCCAGTGGGTGACCAAGGAACTGAAGAAGGCCCTGACCAAGAAGTTCATCGTGCTGCTGGACACGCTGGCCAGCGACCTATCCGGCGCTGCCAATGTGGTCCTGCCCAGCGCGACGTGGGCGGAGAAGTCCGGCACGTTCGAGAACCACGCCGGCCGTTTGCAGGCGTTCGAGCAGGCGATCCTGCCGACTGAGCACAGCAAGGGCGAAGGGCAACTGCTCGAGGATCTGATCAACCTGGCGGAAGGCTTGAACGCGGAGATGCCGGGCAAGCCACGGATCTACAACCCGGCTCGGATTCGCCAGATCATGGCGGACACGCTGGGTCTGAGCGAGTTCGCAACCGAGGTGCACATGCCGATGGTGGGCGGGGCAGCCGAGTCGGACATGGAGTTGGTGGAGCTCTAACGCCCCAGCGCTGTCATCCGGGATCAAACCACAAAGCCCATGGACTCGAGTCCATGGGCTTGTTGGTGCACGTCAGGTTGACTCCGGCGGTTGGCCTAGGCCCCGTAGTTCCCAAGCAGGATGCCGAGATCATCCTGGCCGATGCAGTTGTCGCCGTTCAGGTCGGCGCCCTGGTTCCAGTTGGCGTCGCCATCGCAGGAGCCGTAGGCGCCGAGCAGGGCCCCGAGGTCGGCCTGGTCCACATCGCCATCGCCGTCGATGTCGCCGTCCGGGCCGGCCACGCCGTCGCTGAGCTTGCCGACATAGACGTTGGCGGGCACATCGATGGCGCCGGTGAAGTAGGTCGAGCCGTCCGGGCCGACCGCAGCGCCGTGGCCTTGGTTCGCTGAGCCCGAGAAGGTGGTGAAGACGAAGTTCAGGTCACTGCCGTCTTCGCTGAGGCGAGCCACGAAGAGGCCGGCCGCCCCGTCGATGCCGCCGGGAAAGTCGGAGGAGTAGGTGTAGCCGACGACGCGAGCGCTGCCGCCTTCGTCGACCGCGATGCCGCGGGCTTCATCCGGCCGACTGCCGCCCAGGTAGGTGCTGTAGAGCATGGTGCTGCCATCGCCGCTGATCTTGCTGACAAACACATCCTCGCAGTTGTAGTCGGCGCCGAAGGGAACCTCGCAGCCGTTGATCGCGCCGGCGAAGTTGGGTTGATACGAGCCGGCGGTGGTGGGGAAGGCGACGGAGCGCGTGGCGCCGGTCACGTAGACATTGCCAAAGCCATCCAAAGCGATGCGGCCGGGCCGATCCTCATCCTCGCCGCCCAGGTAGGTACTGAAGTCCAGGGTCTGCCCATCAGCCGAGAGACGCACGAGGAAGGTGTCCGTCTCGCCGCCGGCGTGGCTGGCTTGCAGGGCATTGGCGACCGGCCAGTCGTCGCTTCGGGTCTCGCCGTGGATGAAGATGTTGCCATCCAGGTCGACTGCGATGCTGGTCGCCCTATCGACCGCGAAGCCGCCGAAGTAGGTGCTGTAGAGAATCGTCTGTCCATCGGGTGACATGACGGTGATGAAGGCGTCGGTGGCGCCGTAGGGGAAGCCGGCGATCTCTTCCTGGATGGCGTTGACCACGGGGAAGTCGATGGAGCGGGTGTAGCCGGTGAGGTAGAGGTTGCCGTCGGGGCCGATGGCGATGTCGTTGCCGCCGTCGGAGTAGTCGCCGCCGAGGAAGCTGCTGTAGAGGATGCTGCCATCGTCGCCGGAGATCTTGGTGACGAAGGCCTCGCGGAAGCCGGTGAGGTCGCTGTCCCGGGCGTCGGGGGTGATTGGGAAGTCGGTCGAGTCGGTCCAGCCGGTGATCCAGAGGTCGCCGGCCGCGTCGAGGGCTGCCCCGCCGTAGATGTCGTGGGCCTCGCCGCTGATGGCGAAGTGCCAGAGGGGCGTGCCGTCGGGGTTGACCTTGCCGACGAAGACGTCGTTGTCGTTGCCGTCGGGATTGATGGCCCGGCCGATGACAAAGGCGCTACCGGCAGCGTCCACGACGATGTCCCGCCCGGAGGCGAGGTGGTAACCGGTGATGGTGGTGTCGTAGACGAGATCCGGCGTGCCGACGCCGAGGAGGGCGGGCGTCGCCAGGGCCAGGGCCAAGCCGAAGGTGAGCGGGCGCAAGGGGGCAGAGGGGAGAGCGTGTCTCATGGCGGGTGTCCTTGTGGGTAGGTTGGCGAGCGTGAGAGGTTCGGCCCCAGCGAAGGGCTGCGGTCGCGGCAGCCACACCACCAATCGTCGAGGCCGCCGCGGTATTTCGACAACGTCGGCTTCGCCCCGGAATCCCCCCAAATGGGTGGTAGATCCCGCCCGCCGGGCTCCTGACGGGGATTCGCTCGGCAGCGCCCGCGAGGAGTTGGAGAAGGAGCCAGGCCTTGCCCCGGGCGCCAGAATCCGCTGCAATCCTGGCGGGCTGCTTCCCAACTAGGTGGTGGAGCAGCACTATGGGCATGACGATCGTGACTGAATTCGACTCGGACAAGACGCGCCTCAGCGACCCGCACGCCGTCGCCACGGAGCGGCAGTGGGCGACGTTGACGCACCTGTCCGGCATCGCGGTGGTGCTCGGCACCTACCTGCTCATCTTCATTCCCATCCTGCTCTGGTGGATCAAGAGGGAGGAGTCGCCCTTCCTCGACGATCACGGCAAGGAAGCGGTGAACTTCCAGCTCTCCATGCTGCTCTACTCGATCGTGCTGGGCCTCATCACTTGCGGCGTGGGGGCGGTGGTCTTCCTGTTCGTCAACATCATCGCCTCGATCATCGCCGCCGTCGCCGCCAACCGCGGGGAATTCTATCGCTATCCGATCTGCATCCGCTTCTTGTCATAGCCCCGGGCCGAGGGTACAACCTCGGTATGGAAGAAGCTCCCCAAACTCCCAACGAACCCGTGGATCCGACACCCGCCGAACCCGCGCCGCAGGCTGCACCCGTTGAGCCGGTCTTGCCCGTGGCCGGCGACGACAAGAACCTGGCGGTGCTGGCGCATGTGCTGGCGATCTTTACCGGCTTCCTGGCGCCACTGATCATCTTCATCATGACGAATGACAAGAAGGGATCGTTCGCGAGGGATCAGTCGGCGGAAGCGCTGAACTTCCAGATTACGCTGCTGATCGCCTGGGTGGTTGCCGGCGTTCTGTCCTGCCTCGTCATCGGCTTCTTCTTGATGCCGGTGATTCTCGTCGCCTCCATCGTGTTCTGCATCCTGGCAGCCTTGGCGGCGAGTCGTGGCGAGGCCTATCGCTATCCCTTCGCCCTGCGACTGATCAGCTAGCGGGCGCCGACCTGCACGGCGGGGGGGACAGGCACCCCAAGCGGTGTTAACTCGGCACCGCTTTCTGCAGCGCCCGGATCGCCTCGCGCTCCACGCGGGCGGCGCGGAGGGGGGTGAGCTCCAACACTTCGGCGGCTTCGTTCAGCGTCCGCGGTGGCTGAGCAGTGAACGCGTAGCGCTGCTGCAGAAGCGAGCGTTGGCTGGCGCTGAGGCGCTCCAGCCGATCCCAGAGATGCGGGGAGAGTTCCAACCAGGTCTGCCAGGGGTCCAGCGATGTTCGCAGTTCCGGGAGTTGAATCGTCCCCGGCTCGTGTTTCGCCAGCGCTAGCGACTCAGGGGGCGGGGCGGCGCTCATCGCCAGACACTTGGTCAGGCGCAGGCTCGCGGGGGCTGCCAGGCGACCGCCCTTGAAGACATCGTGCATGTCCACCGCCTCCGCCAGGGCCCGCACCGCCAGGGCGAAGAAAGGAGGCACCCGATCGCCGGGGAGCTGCACGAGCGTCCGATCCACGAACCGTTCGACCGTCTGCACCGCCAGGCGCAGATGACTGACAACCAGGGCGCGTTTGAGCCGACTCACCCAGCGCAGGTCCGTCTCGATCCGATCCAGATCCACCGCCGAGGGCTGATGCTGGGGCAGGGCCTCGATCGCCAGTCGGCAGCGGTAGCGCAGAAAGAGGCAGGCGGCGCACCAGGCCCGCTCGGTGGCTTCCTCGGGCAGGTCGTGCTCCGCCGCGAACTGCGACAGGGAGACCGCCGTCGTGGGAAAGTCGAGAGCCAGCCCGGACCGGACCACCTCGGGCGCCAGGAAGACGGTGTCGGCATCATCGCGCTGGAACGTCGCCGCCGTCGGGCCGGCCAGTGACAGCGTCCGCAGCAGCGCTGCCCGCTGTTCGTTGATTGTGCGATGGATGGAGGAGCGGTTGCGTTCGAAGCGTCGACCGAGCAGGTCGATGGGTAGGCCCAGTCGCCAGGCGCGGTGAATGACTTGCCGCTGCCGGGTGGTGAGAGGTCCCTGCTCCTGGAAGATCGCCTGGGCCCCGGCTTGCTCGTCGTGGCGCAGCAGGAGTTGGCGGATCGTTTCCTGACCTCGGCCAAAGCGATGCGAGAGCTGCTCCGCCGTCTGGTTCAGCGACCAGCCCAGGGCCTGGCGATAGCGCCGGGCGCGTCTGAGCAGCCGTTCTTCCAGGGCCGGCTCAAGGCGCGTAAACGCGCGAGCCTTGGCAAGCGCCTCGGCGTGCAGCGAGGCAAAGCGTTCGGTCTGCTCTTCGGCAAAAACCAGTCGCGTGCGCCCGTCCACGACCGCCCGATGGGCAATCAAGCCCAGCTTGCGATAGCGGTTGATCGTGCGTTCGCTGACAGCCCAATGCTCGCGCAACTGGGGCATGGTGCGCACGACGCCGCCCAGGTCGTCCGGCGTGAGCTGCAGCGTGTCGCACAGGCGTTCGATGAGAATCGCCAGTTCCGCCAGCACTTCCGCGCCCTGGTAGATGAGATCGCCCTGCTCGCCGGCGTCCGGTCGGTACCCGGTCAGGCGGAAGACGATGTAGTCGTGCGGGTACTCCTGCTCAGCGACGATCTCCTCGGCCAGTTGCTCAGCGCTGCGCATCTGCCGCAGCCGCGTCTCTTGCGGAGCGTAGCGCAGCTGCGAGAGCAGGTCCGCCAGGGGTTGCAGTTTGAGCTTACGAAGTTTGGGCATGGGGGAGAGTCAGAATGAGGAATGACGAAGCACGAATGTCTAATGAGGGAATGCGACAAGAGCGCCCGGCACCTCTGTCATTAGACATTCGTGCTTAGGCATTGGGCACTTCCTCACTCAAACCAAGTTGTCGCTCGCCGGGTCCCGATGAGCTTGTGCTTGTGGGCCAGATCGTAGAAGAGGTCGATGGCGCGCCGCTCACGCTCGCCGACGGCGAAGCGCAACATGCGGGTGAAGTAGGTGTGGGCCAGGTCCGCCGGCCAGCCGCGCTTGACGGCGACGGAGCCGACGAACTGCTCTACACGTTCCAGGTTGTGTCGGCGTTGTCGATCGAGGACGGCAGCGGCGGCGCGAAGTCGCTCGGGCTGCTCTCTCGTCAGCTGGGCCCGGCACATCCAGATGGCGTAGACGAAGGGCAACTCCGTCAGGGCGTACCAGGCCTCGCCCAGGTCGAGCTGATAGGGATAGCGCACCGCCGGCGGTGAGGCGGTGACCACCTTGTCGCCGATGAGCAGCAGGGCGCTCGGCCACTCGACGACCTCGTCGTCCGCCACGTGCTCGCGGGCGTCGTAGATCGTGATCTCGGGGGCGAGCGAGTGCATCTCACGCAAGAGCACCTGCATGAGCATGACCGAGGCGTGACTGTCGCTGTCCACGTGCACCTGGGAGATCTGGTCGATCGGCGTTTTGGAGTACAAGCGGACGGTGAAGGTCGGGCCATCGCAGCCGATCATCCCGGCGGGGACCAGGGCCAGCGGTTCGAGGCTGCGCTGAAAGTCGATGATGGAGATGAGGCCCAGGTCGATCCGGCCGGCTTCCAGCCAGCCGATGAGATTGGCGGGCACGGTGGGGGCGAGTTCGAAGTCGGCGAGACTCTCGAGGCCGTCGATCAGGGGCAGCGTGTTGATGAAGGACACGCAGCCGACACGCAGCGGGTTGCGGGGCGCCTGCTCCATGCCCTGATTGTAGGGCGGAGCGGGTGGGGCCGAGCAGTTTCGCCGCCACGGTGGGCCAGGGCCCGCCAAACTAAGTGGCGCAGGGCCTGCTCACGCGCCGATACGGAAGAAACGCTGCCCCCTTGGTTTGTGCGCCAAACAGCCGGGCAGCGGGGCAAGGAGAGGCATGGCTTCGATCCTGAGAGCACCGGTCCTGATCGTTGGCGGCGGGGGACACGCCCAGGTGGTCGCCGAGGCGGCCCTGACCGACCGGGAGGTCGTCGGCTTCCTGGACGACGATGCGGAGGCGACCATGCCGATGCTTGGCGCCGCCCGCCTGGGCGCGATCCGCGACTTCTCCCCGGACCTGGCGCCGCTCTTCGTCGTGGGGCTCGGCGACAATGCCCTGCGCCAGCGCACGCACGAGGCGTGCTGCGCTGCCGGGGGCAGCGACGCCCAACCGGTCGACATCCTGCATCCCTCGGCCAGCATCAGCGCCACCTCGCAGTGGTTCGGCGGGGCCTTCGCCGGACCGGGCAGCGTCGTGCACACCGGTGCTGTCATCGGTCGCGGGGCCATCGTCAACTCGGGCGCGGTGGTCGAGCACGACTGCCGAATCGGCGAGTTCGCCCACATCGCCCCCGGGGCGGTGCTCGGCGGCAACGTCCAGGTGGGAGCCTTGGCGCTGGTCGGCCTGGGAGCCCGAGTACTGCCCGGCGTGCGTATCGGGGCGGCTGCGGTCGTCGGCGCGGGGGCCGTCGTGGTCACGGATGTGCCTGAGGCGACGACGGTCGTGGGCGTGCCGGCCCGAAGCTGATTCCGGCAGTGGGGGCGGAGTCGGCGCGGGAGCCCGCCTCGCTACACTGAGGCCATGGCCAGGCAACGCGAACAACAGGACCACTACTTCCGCGAGGCGAAGCGGCTGGGCTACGTCTCCAGAGCCGCCTTCAAACTCCTGGAGATCGACGACAAGTACAAGCTCATCGCCCGCGGAGCCCGCGTTCTCGACGTCGGCTGCGCCCCGGGGGCCTGGCTGCAGGTGCTTGGCCAGCGCGTGGGCAAGCAGGGGCGTGTCGTGGGGATCGATCTCAAGGAAGTCCGCCTGGCGCTGCCCAACCACGTGCAGACGATCCAGGGCGATGTCTTCGAATTGCCTGCAGTGGAGATGACCGCCGCTGCCGGCGGGACGTTCGATGCGGTGGTCTCCGATGCGGCACCCGACACGACCGGTGATCCGCGCGGCGATCATTTCCGCAGCTCCAACCTCTGCAACCACCTGCTCGACCTCCTGCCTGAACTCCTGCTGCCCGGCGGGCCAGTCATCATGAAGGTCTTCGAGGGCGAGACGTATCCCGACTTGCTTTCCCGGATGCGCGGGGTGTTTGAACGGGTCAAGGGCATCAAGCCCAAGGCCAGCCGCTCGGTCTCGCGCGAAATGTTCGTGGTGGGCTGGGGGTTTCAGCCAAGCGGTGTGTGAACACCCACGACGACGAGCTGCGCGTCTCTACCGCTCGCGCCAACTGGTGATCTCGACTTCCCAATCCTCGGTGGGAGCGGTGGTGTCGAAGTGGGCGTCATCGATCTCGACGTTGCGCTCCACGCGGACCAGGCTCACCTCCGTCACGTTGCCGCCGTCGTCGATCGCCTGGGCGTGCACCGGTAGCAGGTCCTTGCGGAGATACCAGAGGTCGAGCGTCTCGACGTCCAGCTTGTCCTTGGCTTCCGCCCGGCGCTGCAAGCGCAGGTGGTAGGAGTGCTTCTCGAGTTGGCCCTCTCCGGGCTCGATGAGCTCGGCGGTGTAGTGCTTGAGGATCTCCTCACGCTTCTGGCCGATCGGGATGGGGAAGGGGCCCTCGCCGATTGCCAGGGGATCGAAGGTCTCGCCGGGCGGCACGATCTCGCGCTTGAACATCTGCGGCGGAGTGCCGCTGGGGAGCTTCTCCACCAGCCAGCGACCGTCGAAGATGAAGGTGCGTTCTTCGGTCTCCCTGCGATCGTCGATGTAGAGCTTCTGGAACTCGATGGCGAACTGCCGCTTGAGTGCTTCCTCGCCTTCCTCTCGTTGCTGACGGAAGTAGAGCTTGCCGCTGCGGCGTTCCTCATCACCCACCAGGCTGTTGGTCTTGCGGTACATGACGTCGGCCTGCAGACTGGTCAGATCGGCGTCGGCCTCTTCCAGGCGGGTGAGGATCTCGTCCGCGGTCGGCAGTTCCTCCGGCTCAAGTTGGCCCGTCGCGAGCGTCGCCACTGTGGAGGCGACTGAAGTCGGCTGCACAGCGGCAAGGGGGGCGGCGAGGAGGTTCAATCCGGCAAGCAGGAGGAGAATCGCGTTCATGGCCAAGGCTCCGATCGGCGTGCGGGGCGCCAACTGAGTGTACCCGGGGCGTGGGGGCCCGGCAGGACAGGGACACACGGAGGCCGCCTCCCATTCCCCCCTGGCTTCGGGGCGTTTCCCAGCGGCCGCTAGGCGACCGCTCTATCGGCTGGAGACCTTGCGGATCAGGCCCGAGCGAAGTTGATGCCGGGCCGTGAAGAGCCGCCGGTAGACGAGCAGGGCCGTTCCGATGGAGCCCAGGGCCGCCGCCGCCGCAATCATGAACATGACGACGATCTGGTACTTGACGGCTTCCAGGGGGTCGGTGCCCGACAGAATCTGCCCGGTCATCATGCCCGGCAGGGAGACGATGCCCACGACCATCATGGCGTTGATGATGGGGATCAGGCCCCGGCGCACCGCCTCGGCGACGGCGTCGCGGGCCGCTTCCCAACTCGTGGCCCCGTGGGCCAGGTGCATCTCAATCTCCGCCCGTCGCACGCTCAGCGACTCAAGCAGCGAATCGATGGAGAGCGAGATGCCGGTCAGGGCGTTGCCCAGGATCATGCCGAGGAGTGGAATGAGGTACTGCGGCTTGTACCAGGGGTCCGCCCCGATGATGACTTCGGTGACCAGAAAGACGGTGACGAAGCCTGTCAGCACCAGCGTTAGACAAGCCCGCCACGTCGCGCCCCTGAAGGTGCGGCTGGGGCGCTGCACGGCGGCTCTCCCCGCAAACAGCGTCATGACCAGCGCCACCCCCAGGATGGGAAGCCAGTGGTCGAGTTCGAAGACGAAGCGCAGGATGTACCCCACCAAGAGTAATTGCACCACCGTGCGCACCGAGGCGATGGCGAGGCGGCGTTCGAGATGCAAACGAAGCGACAGACTGATCGCACCCGCGAGGAGCACCAACACCGTCGCCACGGCAAGATCCCAGGCGCTGAGCGGAATCGGGCCGATCGCGGTGGTCGCTTCCATTGCTGGTGGTGGTGGGGCGGCGAGCAAGGCGCCGGCGATGAAGGAAGTCGCAGCCGTCATGCGCCCACCTCCTCTGTCATCGTGGCCGGTTTGCTCAGGTACTGCGTCAAGTCAATGGTCTGCGTGCAGAGTCGGGCGGCCTGCTCTTCGTCGTGGGTCACCACGATCGCGGCAAGGCAGCGCTCCATCGCCAACTCCAGCAGCAAGTGTTCCACGAAACCGCGATTCGCCGCATCCAAGGCGCTCGTCGGCTCGTCCAGCAGCAGCACCTGCGGTTCGACTAGCAGGGAGCGGATCAGGCACAGGCGCTGCTGTTCGCCCATCGACAGTTCGTGCGCTTCTTTCTCAAAGTACGCCGCTGGCAAACGGAAGCGTTCGAACAGGACGCCCGCGGCATCCACGTCGAACGCCGCCCCCTCGGCGCTGTGATAGGCGAAGACGCGCTCCAGGTTGTGCCGAACCGTCGTCTCCAGCAGGGTCGGCTTCTGCGGCACGTACACCACGCGGCGACGAAAGGCGGGGTGGCCCCAGTCGTGTCCTTCGCGATCGCGCAGCAGCACCTCGCCCGCAGCGGGGTCAATGAGGCCGGATATCGCGAGGAGCAGTGTCGACTTCCCCGATCCCGAGGGACCGACGACTGCCTTCAGCTCGCCTGGCTGCAGAGCGAAGCTCAGACGTTCGAGCAGCATCCGCCCATCGCGCGCCACGGAAAGATCGCGAACGCGCAGCACCGGAGCGTCAGCGCTGGAGTCGCTCGCGGTTGGGCTGGGCCTTCCGGTGGTCATGCAGGCAGAATACCGTTCGTCGTCACCTCAGGACTCGTTCGGGTTCCGCCGGGACTGCTCGGCCAGGAAGTCGCGCAAGATGGTGGCGGCGGCGAGAGAGTCGCGGCGGGCTTTCTTCTCGCCGTGCGTCAGGCCCGATTGCGACAACTGCCCCTCGGCATCAAAGCTGGTCAGGCGTTCGTCCTGCAGGTGCACGGGCAGCCTGGTCAGGGGCTCTAGCTGCCCCGCGAACTCACGCGTCAGGGTGGCCCGCTCGCCTTCCGTGCCGTCCATGTTGATCGCCAATCCCACCACGAGCGCCTCCGGCCCTTGCTCGTCGATGACCCCGGCGATGGCGGTGAGCAGGCGGGCCCGATCCGTCTCCTCGATGATTGGCAGCGGTGTGATGAGGCCGATGACATCGTCGCCGAGCGCCAGGCCCGTTCGCTTGTCGCCGAGATCGATAGCCAGGTAGCGCATTTATGCGGCAACTCGATTCATTGCAGGTGTTCAGGAACGGCCTCGGCGATGTCTTTGACGCGCTGGTCCATGGCCGCTGGGCAGATCAGCGTCGCGTCCTCCGTATGCACCACGATCAGCCCCTCGCACCCCACCAGGGCGATGGTGTGGCCCGGGGTCTCGTTCACCACGATGCAGTCCTTGGCGTCGATCAGCGTCGGGTCCGTCGGGGCATAGGATCGGTTGCCGGCCTCGTCGGCCTGCAGCGTCTCGGCGAAGCTCGGCCAACTGCCGACGTCCAGCCACTCGACCGGCATGTCAACCACACAGATCTGCAGGTCCTCGGCGCTGGCGGCGGGCTCCATGACGGCGTAGTCCACGCTGATCTTGGGCAGCTTCGGATACAGCTCGCTCAAGACGGCCTCACGCCGCTCCGTGTCCCAGTTCGCCGCGATTTCCGTCAGTCCTTCGTAGGAAGCCGGCTTGTATCGACGCAGGCACTCCATGAATGTCTCGGCCGCGAAGATGAACATCCCCGAGTTCC
>SWCB01003646.1_pt1 | contig 19645 bp, 13 predicted proteins | sample 4692901 | NCBI WGS metagenome assembly SWCB01 (sample SAMN10267276, study PRJNA491770) | bioreactor metagenome | isolation source: DHS bioreactor inoculated with subseafloor sediment | place: Japan: off Shimokita Peninsula | collected 2006-08 | reverse complement strand
TTTTTACACCTCAATGTTAATGAACACATTAATTAAACAACTCGATTTTGGTAATTAACAATGAATAACTTAGCAGCTGAATCAGACTTAAGGCAGCTTCAAAGTTCAGATCAACGCGATCCCATTTTTTATTGGATCATCGCTTTGATCGGAGCCTTTGTGTTATTGCCCTCTTTTTCCCTCGATTACGGTGTATTCGAATCGACGTCTCAAGAATTTAAAGAGGCGATGGGTTGGAGTGGAATGAACATTTCATGGCTATGGTTTGCCATGCCTTTAGTACTGTTGGTCCGCCCTTTTCAGGCACAAGACAAATACGCAAAAAAACGTCACCAATTTGATATCAGCTATGCTGGTTTCTGTGTGTTATTTACATTGTTGTCATCTTGGTACACCGAACAAGGCTTAGGCTATGCCACTATCGTCTTATTCATCAGCCTAGGTTGTGTAATAACACTGGCTTTAGCTCGACTGGAATATCTCGGCGGTGATATTTTTGTTATAGGTGCATTGGTTAGCATTGTTTCACTAATCAGTATCTTTATTATATATCCAAGTATCGCCATCTTTGTACCTATGTTTCAAGATGACATGGGTAACTTCGTGATGTGGCAATTTGTTGAGATTTTAGGTCGCTCGCAAATTATTCAGATCATTTTAAATTCCATCATGCTGGGTACCTCAGTAGGCGTTGTCGCGACTATTTTTGGTCTTGTATTCGCCATTTATACCACCAGAATTGCTAAGCGTTCTGCCTTTATCGCACGTGTTTTCTCAATATTACCCATTGTTACGCCACCTTTTGTTGTCGGCCTTGGTGTTACGTTAATGCTAGGACGCTCTGGGTATATTACTGAGCTCATGGTTGATTGGTTTGGCTTACAACACACTAACTGGTTATATGGCTTCACTGGGATTTGGATGGCACAAGTTTTAGCCTTTTCACCAATGTCTTTCATGATCCTTGATGGTGCAATGAAATCGCTTTCTCCATCCTTAGAAGAGGCTTCATACACTCTTCGTGCAAACCGTTATCAAACATTCTTTCAAATTGTAATGCCATTACTTAAACCTGCACTGGCTAACTCATTTCTAATTATTTTTGTGCAATCGCTAGCTGATTTCAGTAACCCGCTTGTACTAGGAGGAAGCTTCGACGTATTAGCCACTCAGATATATTTTTACATTGCTGGTGCGCAGCTTGATTATGCATCTGCCAGTACTTTGGGTGCGGTACTACTAATATTCTCTCTCGCTATTTTCGTTATCCAGTATATTTGGATTGGTAAACGTTCTTACGTAACCATTTCCGGAAAATCTTACCGTGGTGATGTACAACCCTTGCCAACGGGGCTTAAATATGGCGTTTCTGGTCTACTGTACTTTTGGATGGCATTCAATATCTTACTGTACGGCAGCATTGTCTTCGGCAGTTTTACCGTTAACTGGGGAGTTGATTACAGCTTAACGCTAGACAACTACATCAACCTATTTGGTATGGGCTTTAGCGAAGGAGCATGGCCATCATTGCTTACCACCATGACCTATGCAGGTGTTGCAGCTCCATTGACTGCCCTATTCGGCTTATTAATTGCCTACATCGTAGTGCGCCAGCAATTTCATGGCAAAAAAGTGATTGAGTTCGCCACCATGCTTTGTTTCGCGGTACCGGGTACGGTAGCTGGTGTTTCTTACATTCTAGCGTTTAACGATGCGCCAATTTATTTAACAGGGACCGCTGTCATCGTCGTAATTTCGATGGTGATGCGCAATATTCCGGTAGGAATTCGTGCCGGTATTGCAGGCTTAGGGCAATTAGATAAATCACTTGACGAAGCATCACTGAGCTTGCGTGCTAATTCATTTAAAACGATTACCCATATTTTAATTCCACTATTGCGTCCGGCTATTTTATCAACATTGATCTACAGCTTTGTGCGCGCAATGACCACGGTAAGCGCCATCATCTTCTTGGTTACACCAGAAACCCGCGTAGCAACATCGTATATCTTAAACCGCGTTGAAGATGGCGAATACGGCATTGCCATCGCTTATGGTTCAGTACTGATTTTCGTCATGCTAGCCATTATATTGATCTTTGATTCCCTTGTGGGTGAAGCCCGCGTATCCCGTTCAAAAGCCAACAACCAAGACTAACGATTGGAGATAATAATTATGGAAAACGACAACTTTGTAGTTCTAAAAAATGTCTGCAAACGCTTTGGTGACAATACTGTTATTGGCAACCTTGATCTTGAGATTAAAAAAGGCAGCTTAGTCACACTACTTGGTCCATCTGGCTGTGGAAAAACGACGGTTTTACGCTTAGTTGCAGGGTTAGAGAAACCCACCAGCGGGCAAATATTCATTGATGGTGAAGACGTAACAAATACCTCAATTCAGCAACGTGATATTTGTATGGTATTCCAGTCTTATGCTTTATTTCCTCATTTATCATTATATGACAATGTGGGCTACGGCTTAAAAATGCTGAAATTACCCGCAGCAGAAATTAAACAACGCGTTGATGATGCGTTAAAACTGGTCGATTTATCAGGTATGGGTGATCGATTTGTCGACCAAATTTCTGGTGGTCAACAACAGCGTATTGCGCTGGCACGCGCTTTGGTTCTAAAACCTAAGGTACTGTTATTTGATGAACCGTTAAGTAACCTTGACGCAAATTTACGCCGTAGTATGCGCGAGACAATCCGCGAGCTTCAGCAACGTTTCAATATTACCTCTTTATACGTAACGCATGATCAAACAGAAGCTTTCGCTGTATCTGATACCGTTATCGTGATGAAAGACGGCGAGATCATGCAGCAAGGTTCTCCGGATGATTTATATAAAACACCTTCATCAATGTTCATGGCGAACTTCATGGGTGATGCGAATATTTTTACGGGCCATTTTGACGGTGAACAATTAAACATCAACGGCTATTGCATCCCAGCCGATCCAGACGTTGTTCAAGGCAAATCTGAGGGTGATTATCAAATAGGAATAAGGCCAGAAGCTATCTTATTAACCAGCGAGGGCGAAGCCAGCCAACAATGCATCGTTAATAATGTGGTGTACATGGGCTCAATGTACGAAGTTGCCGTAACATGGCATGATCAAGAATTATTGCTGCAACTAAACTCGTCACAATTTGATGCCAATTTATCTGATCATGCTTATTTAACGATTAACCCTACAGGAATCTTCTTATTGCCTTTTGATGCGTAAGCTTTCTTTAACACGATAAAAGGCAACATTATTCTGCGCCCCTATCTGGGGCGTAATTCATCTTATAGACAAGCTACCTCAATACCAATCGAGACAAATATCTGCTCATCCTTGATGGTTAAAGTTTCTGAGCATTTACTTAGCAATAATGCTATTACATCATTTTTTTACATTCATACATGACAGTTATTATTGTACGATGTATTATTGATGTGAACTTTAATCAGGCACTAAAGTCTGATATCCCAATAACCAAACAAATACTCACCTTTAAACGGATAATTATATGAAAAAACGCTGGATTGCGGCTGCTATTACAACAGCGTTCACGGTAGGTGCTGGATATTACTTCAGCACCAAAGATAGCGATATACTATCACTGCCTCTGATCACAGCTGAAATAGGTACAATCGAAAAACAAGCAATCGCAGTTGGGCAGATTGTTCCTGCACATTCCGTTCAAATCAAATCCCAAATTGAAGGGATTGTAGGCGAGATTTTTCATCATGTTGGCGAAGAAGTTGAAGCGGGAACACCGCTGATTAAAATACGTCCGAACCCTACACCGCAGCGCCTGACGCAAGCCATTACAGAGCTGATGTCGAGCCAGGCACAATTGGAATCGTCTAAACAAAAGCTCGCAAACCTTGAACGCCTAGTCAAAAATCAAGTTATACCCAAAAATTATGGTGACTATATTCAGGCAAAAGCCGATGTACGCCAAAACAATGCCAACCTACAGCAAAAACAGCAGAACTTAGACCTGATCCGCAGTGGCGAATCATCGGTGGGTGAATCAATCCTGACCTCGACCATTGTTGCACCGATTACTGGCACGGTATTGAGTCTAAATGTTGAAGTTGGCGAACCCATTATTTCAACAGAATCAAATCAATCTGCCACACAGATGATGTCACTAGCCAACATGAACGACATGATATTTAAAGGTAGTGTCAGCGAACATGACGCAGCGCAATTACACGTTGGTATGCCCGTTACTATGACATTAGCCCCTTACCCAGAAATAGAAATTACCGGTGTGTTAAGCAAAGTAGCAGTGCAATCTGAAAAGCTAAATTCAGCGCAAGAAACCACAACAGCACAGCGCAGTTTTGATAATGGCTTCCAAGTTGAAGTAAATAAAATTCAGTTTCCAGAAGGCGTAACTATTCGTTCTGGTTTTTCTGCAACCGCACAAATTACTCTCAAAAAAGCTGACAAAATCACGACAATTCCAGAACGCGCTTTACAATTTACAGATAATAACCCTGAAGTATTGATCCCTGATGAATCAGAACAGGGCTTCCATACCGCACCAGTGAAATTAGGCTTGTCTGATGGTATCAATGTTGAAGTACTTTCTGGTTTAAAACAAGGCGAGGAAATTGTTGATTTCAGCATGATGGGAGCAGCACCCAATGCTTAAGTTGATACAAGCAACTGTTGGTACGACACCGAGAAATAAACAGTTACAGCGTGTAGCTATACTCTTACAAAAGTCTTACCGAATTGTAGGCGGTGTATTTCTCATTGGCATGGCAACTCCCACGTATGCCATTACAATTGAACAAGCATGGGAAGCCTCTAAAGCCTTCGACCCTAGTTACCAAAAAGCACAAATTGATACTCAAATTAGTGAAACGAATATTCGTTCAAGCCGAAGCGATTTGCTGCCCGGCCTGAACGCGAGTGCAACCTCAAGTTGGAATGATGATGGCAAAAACACCAATGGTTATTCAGTGGTGTTAAGCCAAACCATTTGGGACAGTGCTAAGTGGTCGGGCTTAAATGCCTCAGAAGCTTTTTATGTGTCTTCACAACTACAAGAGCGCCAAGCTCACAACGACCTTGCCGAAAAGTTGATCACCGCTTACCTCAATTTAGCAAAAGCGAATGGGGATTTACGCTTAGCACAGCAGAAACTGGATGAAGGGCAGAAAATGCTCACTATCACCGAGCAACGCTATGCTGCCGGTAGTATCATGATTACCGAAGTAGAAGATATGCGAGCGAATCATGTTGATGAACAAGCGTTAATACTGCAAACCCAATCTGACATCGATACATTACAGGCTGCATTAACCGCTTTAATCAATCAAGTACCCGACTCTGTCAATGAAATAAGAACAACATCACTGAAACAACCTGTAATGCAAGTGAATAGCGAGAATGAATGGTTAGCGCTTGCACGCGATAATAGCCCTGAGTTACTGGCAGCCCAACAAACATTGAAAGCTAACCAATTCCAATATGACCAAGCAAAATCCGGATACTACCCAACCGTTGCAGGTTCTATCAATTACAGCGATAACGACCGCCGTAAAAGTGATGATTTAAGTGCTGGCATTACATTAAATATTCCTATTGATTTAAATGGTTCAACACGTGCCAGTGTCGATCGTTCAAGCTTAACATTGAACCAAGCAAAACAAGATATACGCATTGTAGAGATCAATATAAAGCAAACTATCCAGAGTCGTTTTAATCAGGTACAGCTCGACTGGCAACGCGTCGAAATAGCCCAACAGCAAGTCGCATCACGTGAAAGAGCCTTAAAGAGTAAGCAAACTGTTTATGACGCAGGTTTAGTAGATGCAACCGATATTATAACGGCGCATAACAACCTATTCAGCAGTAAAAACAGCCTACAGTCATTGCTTTATCAATACTGGCAGCACCGTGTTTCGTTATTGAAATCAGTAGGGAAACTGGATGATGAAACAATCAAACAAATATCAAGAGCGCTTGCAGCATGATGCCAATGTTACAGCAAATCGTGCAAATGCTATTTGCCCACCGGCTTCGCAGTCTACTTGCCATTATTGCTATTGTGTGGGGAATAGTTTCTGTCTTAGTACTAATGGCATTAGGTGAAGGTTTTTATCAGGTAAACGCCAAATCATTTTCATTATTAATGAGTGACACACAGCTAGCTGTGCCAGAAATGACCAGTAAGCCTTGGCAAGGATTGCCTGCACGGCGCCAAATCACACTTACTGAACCTGAATTTCGGTTATTAGAAAAACAATCAGCGATAAAAACTGTATCAGTGTTATACCGAAAATGGGATGCCAGCGTCACAGACATCACAGGACACACCCTACCCGGTTATGTGCGTGGTGTAGACAATCATTATGTTGATATGCGTAAAGTAAAACTCGTACTAGGCTCGCGTAACATCAGTAAAAGTGACCTTAACAACCATAGCCGCATTGCCATCATCGGTTGGCAGTTAGCAAAACAAGGCAGTTTAACGCTAGGTGATAAGTTAAAGGTGAATGGCATTCCTTTTTTAGTCTCGGGCATTACTCAGCAAAGTGAAGGCGGAGTATCAATGGGGCGGGAAGATAATCAAGTGATCATTCCCAATACTACTTTCTCTGATCTATGGAACGATAAACCCAGTCAAATTATGGTAACGCCAGCGGAAGGTATTTCAGGCGTTATTCTTCGCCAAAACCTATTGTCATTCTTTGCTAACCAAAAACATTTTGACCCAACAGATAAACGAGCGGTTTGGTTACCCGACTTTAGCCAAGACGCGAAGTTTTTTACCGCTTTGCTACGTGGTATTCAAATGTTTCTTGGGGCAAGTGGGGCAATGACCCTAGCGGTTGGTGCCTTAGGCGTCGCGAATATCATGTTTTTATCTGTTACCGAGCGTACACGTGAAATCGGCGTAAGGCTGGCTATTGGTGCTACACCCAATAATATTCTGGTGCAATTTCTACTTGAAGGCGGCATCTTAGTGGCAATGGGCACCGTACTCGGCGTTAGCATCTCTTATGGGGTAGTTGCACTCATGAATCAGATAGGATTACCAGAATGGCTTGGCAGCCCGACAATGACCCTAGATGCTATCATGATGGCATTGTTTGTTACCGCTATTTTAGCGCTATTAGCCTCTTTCTTTCCGGCACGCCGTGCATCGAACCTTACGCCTGTTATCGCGTTAAGTGCGAGGGCATAGCATGCTGCCATTACGACAAATAATACATGAAATGACCGCAGAGAAAATGCGCCTAGGGCTAACGATTCTAGCCATTGTGTGGGCGACAGTTTCTATCGCATCTATGCTCGCCATTGGTGAAGGTTTACGCCAAGGGCTTATTCGCACCACCAGCAATGGTAACGGTAATCTGATCATGTTAACGGGTGGTTTTGCGACGAAAGATTATGGTCAATTTTCAAAAGGGAAACAGCTCAACCTTAAACCGGATGATGTAGATGTACTACGCGCACTACCTTCAATTGAATACGCAGAGCCAAGTGCCACATGGGCAGAAGATGTTAGGTATAACGATAACGGTACATGGCAACAACCCTTAGCCGTTTATCCTCAATACCAAGCATTGACGGGTTTAGAAATCGCCTCTGGCAGTCGTTGGTTCAATCCTTTGGACATGAAAGAGCAACGTAAAGTCATTGTTATCGGTCACAATGCAGCAGTCAGTCTATTCAATGAAGATGATGACTTCGATTGGGATAACATCCCCGACTTAACGACCTCCCCTATCGGAAAGCAAGTGAAGGTCGGCGAAGAAAACTTTATGGTGATTGGGGTGCTAAAACCTAACACTTCCAATATAGAAAATGGTACACCGATTGATTTTGCTATTTTCGTCCCTTTTACAACATGGTCACGCTTTAATGCTAATTCACCTATTGGTGCAATCAATATTAAGCCAGTTCAAGGCGTAGATCGTGAAAAAGTCGCCACCATGGCTAAACAAGTTATTGCGCGAAAATATGGCGCTAGCATGGATGATGAACAGCTTGTTCAGACACAAGACATGTTATTAAGGCAAAAAACCATGCGCCAATTTTTAATCGGGTTGCAAAGCTTTTTGGGCATTATTGGGCTCGTCACATTGGCGGTTGCTGGTATTGGCATAGCCAACGTGATGTACGCCACCGTAAAGCGTGCCACTCGTGATATCGGGGTAAGAATGGCGGTTGGGGCAACACCTAACGATATCAAGCTACATTATTTGGCTCAAGCCTTTATCACGATCGCTGTCGGTGGTCTGATTGGGCTAGGACTGACATACGGCTTGGTCAACCTACTGCAAAATATCCCCATTCAAGGTAATGGACTCTATGATTACCTCGGGCAGCCAACCCCTGAATTATCATTCACTATCGTTAGCCTTGTTATCTTGGCATTAAGTATTGTGGGTATTGCAGCAGCATGGTTTCCCACTCGTCACGCAGCCAGCATTACACCATTAGAAGCATTGCAAAGTGAGTAAGCATTCATGAACCCTATTTCGACACACACCAAGCCTCTCGTTCAGCTGAATAGCATTAGCAAGCAGTATAAAAATGGGGATGAAAAGGTTTACGCACTCGATGGTGTAGACCTAACCATTAATAAAGGTGAATTCTTATCAATTCTCGGCCCATCAGGATCGGGGAAGTCGACCCTGATGAATGTACTCGGATGTTTAGATAAACCGACTTCGGGTAATTATCAATTAGACAACAACGATGTATCGGCCCTAAGCAGCACGCAGCTTTCCGCTATTCGTAACAGTAAGATTGGTTTCGTATTCCAAAGTTTTAATTTACTGGAATACGCCACAGCATTAGAAAATGTGGCGCTACCCCTGGTATATGCTGGCGTAAATACTAAAACACGCCGAGCCAAAGCCGCAGAACTATTAAAACGCGTAGGATTAGGCGACCGTATGAACCACAAGCCTAACCAGCTTTCTGGTGGACAAAAACAACGAGTTGCTATCGCTCGTGCCCTCGTAAATGACCCGCAAATTATATTAGCAGATGAACCAACAGGGGCTTTGGATTCAAAATCAGGCGCCGAGATTGAAATGCTCTTTAATGAACTACACCAAGATGGCTGTACCTTAATTATTGTGACTCACGATAACGCCTTAGCACGACGTACTAAGCGTATTCTTAGCATTAAAGATGGAAAAGTAGTGAATGATGAAAAGCTTAATTAAGCCGGTTCTACGCGCCATATAACCGTATTAAAGCGTAAAGCACCTTGTATACCCAAGTCACCTCAAGATGCTCGTTTCAGCGAGAATTTGTTGGGCTCTAGGCAAGGCACTTATTTATAGACCTAGTCGTTCTACGTTGAAAATAAATAACACCGCATAGAGCCCAACAAAACTCGCCCTTCGGGAGTGATTCAGCGTATCTACTTCTGTGTCAAATGTGTTTGAAAGGGAATGCCATTCCTACACACATATTCCTTGAATTAAATACGCTGATATCACTCTGAATCCTGCATCTTGAGGTGACTTGGGTATATCCTGTCATTATAATCAGATCAGGCTTACAAGGTACTTTGTTGTATTTAGCTAAAATACAATATTTATCCCCTTGCCCTACCTTCTACATCATGATCTAATCACCCTCTATCTTGCTGTATTACTAGAGGTTATATTTGACCAATTCCTACAAATTCACCCTCGCCGGATGTGCAGCCATTGTGCTGTGGAGCTTAACGGTGGGGTTGCTCCGAAATGTGGCAGAACAACTAGGTCCTATTGGTGGCGCAGCGATGATTTATAGCGTGAGTTCACTATTTTTGATTGTCACATTAGGTGCGCCACGCTTGCCTTCATTCTCTAGCCGCTACCTATTAATTGGCGGCGGTTTATTTGTAAGTTATGAGATTTGCTTATCTTTAGCTTTGGGAATGGCCAATAATCGTCTTCAAGCTATTGAAGTCAGTATTGTTAACTATTTATGGCCCTCTTTAACGGTGCTATTAGCCGTTCTTGCCAGCAAAAAGAAAGTCAATGTTATTATCTACCCATCCATTTTACTGTCATTCTTTGGCGTAGCATGGACAATGAGCGGTGATCAGGGCCTTTCCCTTGAACGCTTAGTTGGCAATGTAGCAAGTAACCCTGCAAGTTATTCAATGGCGTTAATTGGTGCATTCTTATGGGCAATATATTGTAATGTTACCAAGCACCTTTCGAATGGAAAAAATGCCATTACATGGTTCTTTATCGCGACGGCTATCGCGTTATGGATCAAGTACTTCTTCAGTGATGAAGGGGCATTGGTATTTACAACACAATCTGTGATTGATTTATTATTGGCAGGCATTGTAATGGGCAGTGGTTACGCGTTGTGGAATATCGGCATCATTGGAGGAAACATGATGCTATTAGCTACGCTATCATACTTTACGCCAATATTTTCGACATTCTTATCCGCATGGATTCTAGATATCTCATTAACAACGCGTTTTTGGCAAGGTGTGGCAATGGTAACGATCTCTTCACTTCTGTGTTGGTGGTTCAGTAAAGATAAAAGATAGCAGCCTATAAACTCAAGATGCAGGATTCAGAGTGATCTCAGCGAGTTTTGCTGAAACGAGCATCTTGAGGCAACTTGGGTATAGTCCGTCAATTCGCAACTTTAAACTGAGCAACGAGTTGCCCCAGTTTTTCACTTAATTGTTGCAACTGCAGGCTTGCGGATGTATTTTGCTGAGCCAAATCTGATGAACCATCAGCTAACTGACTAATATTATGAATGTTTCTATTTATTTCTTCAGAAACGACATGCTGTTGTTCCGCCGCCGCAGCGATTTGCTCGTTGGCTGCAGATATTTGTATAACAGCCGTCGCTATCTGGTTCAAGGCGTTAGTAGCTTGCTCTGATAGCTGCACATTTTGTAACGCTTCATTATGTCCTGTATGCATGACAGTGACAGCGCTGCGGCTACTGAGTTGTAGATCACTGATCATCGTATCGATTTCAGCAGTTGACGTTTGAGTCCGTGTCGCTAAATTTCGGACCTCGTCAGCCACAACTGAAAAACCCCGACCTTGCTCACCCGCTCTTGCCGCTTCTATCGCCGCATTCAAAGCTAATAAATTCGTCTGCTCCGCTATACCACGAATTACATCAAGTACCGTACCAATCTCCTCACCGCCTGACTCAACACTATTAATTGTCTCTTGCGCCTGATTCAGATGCGAAACTAAACTATGAATTCCCTCAGCACTCGTCGTAACCGCATGCTGACCATCCAGTGTTAGTTTAGTCGCTTGCTGTGCCGATACCGATGCTGCTTCGGCACTAGTGGCTACCTCTTGTACAGTGGCCGCAAACTGATTAATTGCTGTCGCAACCTGTTCAATTTCTGCCTGCTGCTGAGAAACACTCTCCGCTGCTCTCTGATTCGCCTCTGACAACACATTAGCATCATGCTGTAATGCTTTAGACGTTACTACAACTTCACTCACCACATGGTGTACTTGTTGTAAAAATTGATTCACACTACTGGCAACATCACTAAGTTCATCGTCACCTTTCATCTCAACTCGGCGAGTTAAGTCCCCATCCCCGTTAACCAGCTCTTTACTTACAGATGCCAACAACTGAATACGTCCCACCACATTGGTGTATAACAACAACAAACTGCCACTCACGAATAATAGAATAAGTGACGCCCCAACTAATAGCGCATACCTTGATAGCGAGAGCTGTTCATTAAGTTGTTTACTCATACTTTTTGTTAAAATCAAGTAAGCCTGATTTAAGACATCAAGAGCCTTCAGCGCCGGAGCATCATTAATTTTCACAGCAGCATCAATATCGTGTGTATTGTAGCCATTACTGTACATACTGGCAGCCTGTTGAGCAGCATCACGGTAGGCGGTAGCAACTGATAAGATAAGCTCTAGCGCTTTTTGCTCCTCCGCACTGAGTTGAGACAAGTTACGGTAAGCAGTAATTTGAGTTGATAGCTGCTGATAATTATTCTCTACTCGGGGTAAGTACTTATCATCCCCTCGTAGTACATAATTCTTAAAATTATGGATCATTCCACCATAGCCAAAGTGTGCTTTCATTGCTTGTAAATGAGTTTGTCGGGATACTATCTCAACCTGGTAGTTATTCCAATTTTGATCAATCAATCTTAAATTGAATATAGAAAGTACAGCCAATGAGCTAACGAGAATAACCAACGTCAGAAAGAAGAATGTGAACTTACCTTTAATCGTTAAAGAGAAAATAGAATATTTACGGGCCTCTGCTGCGTGTTCCGATCCATGGCTACGTGCAATCATCATTCACCCACTCAAGTTACAATTAGATATTATGTAACAAGTATAGGAGCAACTAGTTGCATTACTTTCAATTATGGGGGCTATTTGATCGAAATCAAATATTGTGGAAAGACTGTAAGATCATTATCCGGAAGCAAAGCCTACTGTATATGTATATATATGCCCAAGCTACCTCAAAGTCTCTCCAGAAGGACTATTTTCTTGAGGACAATTAAACAAAAAAAGCAGCATGGTATATCAACACCATGCTGCTCTGCCAATTCACATAATTAATGTTATATGCTATTTACTTTCTTAACGCGTTCAACTTGATCTGCGCAATACCAAAGATAGAATCAAGATCATAATTGCCATGCTCTGTTAGCATGCCGGCTTTCATCCCCATAAGAATTTCGATAGCTTCTTTAACATGGCTAATTGCCCATATCTGGAAATTGCCTTTTTCTACCGCCTCAACAATATCCTTACGTAACATCAAATTATGCGCGTTCGATGCTGGGATAATTACCCCTTGAGTGGGTTTACGCCCTTTGATGACACACACATCAAAGAAGCCTTCGATTTTCTCGTTAACACCTCCAATTGGTTGCGCATCACCAAACTGGTTCATTGAGCCTGTTATCGCCACATCTTGACGAATCGGTTGTTGAGAAAATGCAGAAACAATGGCACACAACTCAGCCATTGATGCACTATCACCATCAACACCACCGTACGACTGCTCAAAGGTTAAATGTGTGGTTAATGGGATTTTTGATGCTTTACCAAACACTGACGCTAAGTAAGCCGATAGGATCATCACCCCTTTTGAGTGAATACTTCCTCCTAATTCCACTTTGCGTTCAATGTCGAAAACATCGCCTTCGCCAAATGCAGTGGTCGCCGTAATTCGATTAGGTGACCCAAACTGATAATCTGACGTCGCAATAACGGCCAATGCATTAACTTGCCCAACAGACGCACCTTCAGTATCAAGCAACGTCGTACCCGTAACGAAACTGTGCATGACGTGATCTTTTAAACGACTCACGCGCTTTTCTTGATTCTGTAGTGCTTGTTCAACGTGATGCGTTCGGATCATCGTGGCATTCGACGATCGCGCACAATAATTGGTTTCACGGAGTAAGTTCGCAATATCGGCGGAATGCAGAGATAATTTATTCTGATCATCAGCCCGGCGAGAACTGTATTCAATCACACGTGCAATCGCTTTACGGTCGCAATGCAACATATTGTTATCGTGAACGATACTAGAAATGAAGCGCGCATAGTGCTCTTCCGATTCATCGGTACGCACCATCTCATCTTCAAAATCAGCCGTCACACGAAACAGTTCACTAAATTCTGGATCATAGTGCTGTAGCAACTGATACGTCTGATAATCACCAAACAAGATAATTTTCACATCTAACGGTATCGGTTCAGGATCCAACGAAATTGTGCCAGAAAGCGTTACTTCACGTTCTAGTGAACTCAAATTCAATTTGCGAGAACGGAGCGCACGCTTCAAACTATCCCATACATAGGGACGCTCAAGCACTTTCACTGCATCCATCATTAACACTCCACCATTTGCACGATGCAAACTACCAGGACGGATCAATGAAAAATCGGTAAAAACAGTACCTTTAAATGTCGCATTTTCAACATAGCCAAAAATAGCGTGATAGTTTGGATTTTCTTCAACCACGATCGGAAATTTATTGTCATTTTGACTGACGAGCACATTCACTTGATAGCGGCGCGGCATTTTCTTGTCTAATGCGGCGTAGGCTAATGCAACTTGCTCTTCGTTTTCCTCTAAAAAGATATCCAAGTTCTCAAGAATATCTTTTTCCAATGCCACTAAATGGTGCTTCACTTCTGACTGACGTTGGTACTTGTCTTTTAATTCTTTGATCGAATGCACGATAACTTCAGAAGCTATTTCTTCGTTCAGCTTCTGCTGCTTATCGGTATAGTTTTCTTCCCACTCCGTTAACTGACGAACAATGCCACGCAATTTCGCTTCAAACTGATTGATATTCTCGTCAAACTGGTTTCTTTCTTCTTCAGTTAATTGATCAAACGTTTCTTCGGTGTGTAACTCTTCACCATTCATCGCAACTAATTGATAATCACCCTGCGTGGTTAGCGATAGGCTGATACTTTTTTCTTTAGCCTGCTTCGTTAAATTAGCGAGGGCACCCTCTTGCTTTTCAGCCAGCTGATTTTTAAGCGTTTCAGCTCGGGAATAATACATTTCATTATCAAAAGCGAGTGGCATGCCTTTGACTAAACGTTGCATGAGTTTTTCAATGTCTTTTTTAAATTGAGTTCCAGTACCTGCAGGTAACCTCAGAACCTTCGGGCTACGGGTTTCCTCAAAGTTAACCACATAACACCAATCATATAGGCTACTTTCTTTATCATTCGGCTCATGACGATTTAAATAGCGCATAACCATCGTACGTTTACCTAGGCCATTTCGACCTATCGCATAGATGTTATAACCTTTCTCTTTAATCGACATAGCAAACTCAACCGCCTGCTGCGCCCTTTCTTGGCCCACAATTTCATCTAATGGTGTTAAATGCTTCGTTGATTTGCAATCCGCATCTAACCCTTTTAATTCAGATACTCGATACAGCTTGTCACTGCTTAGGGGTTTAATTGGCATATGCGTCCCTCTTATATGACAGTTATCACTCTAGTGTAGTCAGGAAATTATTATATTTTAGTGACTTAACTAACGTTTAATTACTTGAATTTACGTGTTTCCATGCTTATCGCTTACTTAACAAGCAATACACTTGGCAATAAAAGTCATATCCATTAAACGGAATGGAGGAAAAGCAGAAATCAAAGAGGGGAGCTTTATACAAAAACGGTTCAGAAAACAGAGTTAATCAGCGATAGTTCACATGTGATTGCATATGTAATTTTGCAACAAAATATAACAGCTAAAACTTTCCGAATAATTTCACGATGTGAATTAAATATGGAGAGCGATCTGCATCACTAAACACATCTACTATTTAAAAAGAAAATAACACAAGTGTGATAAATATCACTAATGGCAAAAAATGGAAATTCTTACAAGTGAGATCTAAAGCTTAAATATTTAATTGACATTTTAAAAACACAGGCAATGTAACTCACTTACAAAGGGTGATCGTGACGGTTATCACACTATAAATTAGTAGAGCCCAGAATAAATTTGACACATATCACAAAAAGCCCGTTATCAGTTCTAATTTCAATATCTATGGTAAATTAATTGGGTACTAAGCAATCGACGGTTTTGGCGAACCGTTACTTACAACAGAATATAAAAATAGAACATCAAACGGGGAATCCTAATGATATCACCAGATGCAAAGATCAAGGTACAAAATTTTGGTCGCTTCTTATCTAATATGGTAATGCCAAATATCGGTGCGTTCATCGCATGGGGCTTTATCACAGCTTTATTCATTCCAACAGGCTGGTTTCCAAACGAGGAATTAGCAAAACTTGTTGGCCCTATGATTACGTATTTATTGCCACTTCTAATCGGTTATACCGGTGGTAAATTAGTGGGCGGTGACCGTGGTGCGGTTGTCGGCGCAATAACAACAATTGGTGTTATTGTCGGAACAGACATCCCAATGTTTATGGGCGCTATGATGGTCGGCCCTATGGGTGGCTGGGCAATCAAGAAGTTCGATAACTGGGTAGACGGTAAAGTAAAAAGCGGTTTCGAGATGTTAGTAAACAACTTCTCTGCCGGTATTGTGGGCATGATCTGCGCAATTATCGCGTTCTACATGATTGGTCCATTTGTAAAGATACTATCAGGTGGCTTGGCTGGCGGTGTTAACTTCCTTGTAGAAGCAGGTTTATTACCTTTAACGTCAATCTTTGTTGAACCAGCAAAAATTCTATTCCTAAACAACGCGATTAACCACGGCATCTTCTCGCCGTTAGGTATTCAACAAGCTAGCGAAACCGGTCAATCAATCTTCTTCTTGATTGAAGCGAATCCAGGTCCAGGCCTTGGTGTTCTGCTTGCTTACACTGTCTTCGGTCGCGGTACGGCGAAACAAACTGCTGGTGGCGCATCTATTATCCACTTCTTCGGTGGTATCCACGAAATTTACTTCCCGTACATCCTGATGAATCCACGCTTGATTCTAGCGGTAATTGCTGGTGGTATGACGGGTGTATTCACACTGACATTATTCAACGCAGGTATTGTTTCACCAGCCTCTCCTGGTTCAATCTTTGCCATCTTACTGATGACACCTAAAGCATCATTTGTGGGCGTTATTCTTTCTGTAATCGCTTCAACAGCTGTTTCATTCTCTGTTGCTGCACTGCTAATGAAAACTCAAAACACAACAGATGAAGACGACGATACAACTCTTGCTTCTGCAACTTCGAAAATGAAGGGGATGAAAGCGGGCTCTAAAGGCAACTCAGCTGAAGTAACAGCTGAAGATAAAAGCAACATCAACATGACTGACGTACGCAACATCATTGTTGCTTGTGATGCTGGCATGGGTTCGAGTGCAATGGGTGCAAGCCTTCTGCGTAAGAAAGTTCAAGATGCTGGACTCAACATTAACGTTACTAACTGTGCCATTAATAGCTTGCCGCAAGAGGTAGATATCGTGATTACTCATAAAGATTTAACAGACCGTGCTCGTAAACATGCAGCAAACGCAAAACACATTTCACTAACTAACTTCCTAGATAGCCAAATCTACAACGATTTAGTAACGAGCATTGTGGCAGCGAACAGCCCTGACGCAGCAAACGACTCTGCAATGGTAAAAGTATCACCTGTTGCTGCAAACGAAGATAGTTTTGAGCCACAAGAGAAGCAAGTATTCCGCATTCAAGCTGAAAATATTCACCTTGGATGTACTGCAACCACAAAAGAACAAGCAATACGTTACGCTGGCGAACAACTGGTTAAACTCGGTTATGCTGAACCAGACTACGTAGACGCAATGTTCGACCGTGAAAAGCTCGTATCAACGTACCTAGGCGAATCTATCGCTGTTCCGCACGGTACTGTTGAAGCAAAAGACCGTGTTATTAAAACCGGTATCGTAATTTGTCAGTACCCTGCAGGTGTTCTATTCAGCGATGATGAAGACGACCTAGCGAAGCTGGTAATCGGTATTGCAGCGAAGAACGATGAACACATTCAAGTCATAACTACCATCACGAATGCACTCGACGATCCAGATGCTATCGAGCGTCTAACTAGCACAACAGATGTCAACGAAGTGCTAAGTATTCTTGCTGGCCAAAAAGCCGCTTAATACGCTGAGTGACCCCGAGGTTAGACTCCCGGTCTAGCCTCACCCCATTCTTAAATTACTTTTTAAAATTAATTATTGGTAGGTATAGATTATGAAAGCAGTTCATTTTGGCGCAGGTAATATCGGTCGTGGTTTTATTGGTAAATTACTTTCAGATGCAAATGTCGCGGTTACATTTGCTGACGTTGATAAACCACTTGTTGATCAATTAAGTCATGATCAATCTTATAAAGTAAAAGTTGTTGGCAGCCAATGCCAAGTTGATACTGTCACCCACGTAACAGCTGTTAACTCAGCAAGCCAAGACGTTATCGACCGTATTGTGTACACAGATTTAGTGACTACGGCTGTTGGACCTAACGTACTTGATATCATTGCGAAAACAATCGCAACAGGTCTTACACAGCGTTTTGAGGCAAACAATGAGAAATCATTAAACATCATTGCTTGTGAGAATATGGTACGTGGTACGACACACCTAAAAAATGAAGTATATAAACACCTTGATGAGCAATATCACGCTCGTGCAGACGCGTTAGTTGGCTTCGTTGATTCTGCAGTAGACCGTATCGTTCCACCTTCAGAAGCAGCGAATGACCTACTAGAGGTTACCGTTGAAAGCTTCAGCGAGTGGATCGTTGATAAGCAGCAATTCAAAGGTGATATCCCTGTAATTGAAGGGATGGAAATGACTGACAATTTGATGGCATTCGTTGAGCGTAAATTGTTTACGCTAAATACTGGCCACATCATGACTGCTTACCTAGGCGCACTAAAAGGTCATGAAACCGTACGTGATGCCATTGAAGATAATGAGATTCGCGAGCAAGTTAAAGCCGCGATGCAAGAAAGTGGTGAAGTATTAATCAAACGTTATGGTTTTGACCGTGAAGTGCACAATGCCTACATTGAAAAAATTCTAGGTCGCTTCGCAAACCCTTATTTACGAGACGAAATTGACCGTGTTGGTCGTCAACCAATTCGTAAACTAGGAGAAAATGATAGATTAATCAAACCATTACTAGGTACAATTGAATACGGAACAGAAAACAAAACCTTACTTAAAGGTATTGCTGCTGCATTTATGTACACCAATGAATCAGATCCACAGGCCGTCGAGCTACAAACTTCGTTAAAAGAGCAAGGCCTTCGCCCAACATTGGCGCATTACACAGGTATCGACGCTGACAGCAAGGAAGCGAAGACTATTGAAACTATTTTTCTACAATTGAGCTGATTACTCATCGTGATTAAGTGAATAAATTCACTCAAAATCCAAATGTGGAAAGACTTGGAAGGGCAATAACTGCCCTTCCCTGTTACGAAAGAGAATACACAGGTTATGGCACAAAGTGACCAAGAGTCAGACATCCTTGAACGATTAAGTGGTACATCTAATGTGCGCGGTTTCATTATCACTTCTGTCGAAGTATTTGAAGAAGCTGTCGATAGCTTAATCCAGCGTATATTTCGTAAAGACGATTTCGCCGTTAAGTCTGTGGTCGGCCCTTTACTGGATAACTCTGGCCCCTTAGGTGAAATAACGGTTCGCCTTAAGCTATTGCTGGGTTTAGGCGTTGTTTCACACAACATTTACCAAGATATCGATGCTTTTCTTAAACTGCGTGATTTTCTTAACAGCGATGGTAGCGATTACTGTTTTACTGACCCAAAAATATTACAACCCATCAAAAAAATGCATGCGGTACAAAATATGGGAGTGGTACAACTTGAAATCGCCTCGCCAGGTGACGATGTCGACCTTATTTTTTATCAAATGCAGTTAGCTCGTCAAGAGCAGATCATTAAGTCAGCGCTTGCCCTAGCAATTGCAGGCATCTGTAATGAACTTGGTCGTGATAGTCCATTTTGATTCTGAACTCCATGGATGGTTTTTGAATCACACCTTCTCAATTCGAATGATATCTTCATCAAATCAAATAGCACCCTCTTTCATACTCTTGCAGTAATACTCCCCTATAGACCTTAAGCACATATAATTAAGCGTAAACCGTTACTGTTAGTGAGTATAAAATGTGAATATCTCACAATAAG
>SWCB01004194.1_pt1 | contig 19823 bp, 13 predicted proteins | sample 4692901 | NCBI WGS metagenome assembly SWCB01 (sample SAMN10267276, study PRJNA491770) | bioreactor metagenome | isolation source: DHS bioreactor inoculated with subseafloor sediment | place: Japan: off Shimokita Peninsula | collected 2006-08 | reverse complement strand
CCTGGGCTTGCTGCCGGGCCTATGGCTGGGCAAGCGCATTCCCAAGCCGACGCTGCGCAGGCTGAGCTACACGCTCATTCTCTTCATCGCGGGCTATGCGATCGTGCAGCCGTTCTTCGCCGCCTAGTCCCGCCTGGTAACAGACGGGGCAGCTCTCCGAGACTCGCGGCGCTCGCCTCGCCCGCCTTGGCACAAGGCGGCTCTGTCTGGGAAGTTCACTCTGCAATGAGAGAGACCGTCCCCGCCGAAACAGAACGGGGACGGTCTTGCACTGCGAGTCACGAAGAGTGGGTCGCGGTCAGGGAGCGTCTTCTTCGACGTCAAGCTCTTCCCAGCCGGTGACCATCGCCTTGATGTTGCTGGTCAAGGTGTGACCCGTGGTGGTCAGGTAGATGTGGGCGAACATGAAAGCGATCATCAGGAACGCGGCGAAGGTGTGGATCTTGGCGACGAGCGCCAGGTTGCGGTGGCCGGCCCCGATGTCGGTGAAGTCGTTGAAGTAGTAGTAGAGAAAACCGGTCGTCACCAGGATGGGAATGATGAGGATCTTCAGGCCCAGGTAGGCCAGCTTCTGCAGCGGATTGAGTTTGGAGAGCTGCGTCTTCTTGACCGGCTTCTCTTCCTTGCGGAACATCCCGATGGAGTAGTACAGGGCCATGGCGATGACGTTGCCGCCCGGCACGTACTGCTTCCACTCGCCGGTGGTCAGGTGCCAGAAGATGGCGAAGGTGATGAGGATGACAAAGGCCCAGGCCAAGGTGCGATGCCAGATCACGGCTTGCTCGTAGTCGATGACACTCCAGCCGAAGTGCACCACGAAACCGGTCAGGGCGAGGAGGATGACGAGCAGGGCTTGCATCCAGTGCCAGAAGCGTTCGAACCCGAAGTAGATGTAGACTCGTTTCTTGGCCATGGGTTCAACCTTTCATCCCGAAGACAAGCCGGGCGGAGCCGTGCAGAAGAGAGACGCCAAGCGCCCCGACGATGAGAAGGATCCCCAACCAATCGAGGAGGGGGCTGTGGTCGCGACCGGGCATGTAGAAGCCGTGCACTTCCGCGAGCCGGCCCTCCTCGCTGCGGGTGTGGCATTCGCCACAGGTGACCGCTTCGTCGGCGGGCTTCACCATGTGTGAGAGCGGCCAGATCATCTCCGTCTGGATCCAATCGAACTCGCCGCTGTACTCCAGCCCCGCGTAGGCCATGCCGGCCTCGATGGAGCGACCCCAGTCGTAGATCTTCCAATAGGCCTCGCCCTTGTCCGGCCCCTTGCCGGGGAAGAGCTTGGGAATGACCAGCGTCTTGTTCACCGGGTCGTAGGGTTGGATGCCGCGGTGAATCTTGACCGGCTTGATGCGGGCCAGGGGGTCGGCGTAGCCGGTGTCAAGACGATTGATGAAGACGACCGGCTCGTTCTCGTCGATGAGGTCGTTGGCGCCGTGCGAATGCTCACACAGATCCTTGGCGGGCGTCTGGTCATCGATCTTGTCGCCCATAAAGGTGTGGTTCATGCGGCCGTTGAACCAGATGTACTCCGGGTTCACATTGGCAGCCCAGATGAACTCGCCCTTCTTGGTCAGGTAGGTCGGGACCGTCTCGGTGCCGCTCGCGGTTTGCAGTTCCGTCTTGCGGGTGACCGGCTTGCCGTCTTCGGTCTTCTCACCGGCCTTGCTCCAGTCCCACCACATCTTGGTCGCCTTCTCGGGGGCCATCTTGGGGACGTGGCAGGTCTCGCAGGCGACCTTGTCGGTGTGGTCGTTGAGCTTCTTGTTGCGGGCGATGTCGCTCCAGGAGAGGTGAATCGTCTCGCCGTTCTTCTTGTGCGGGTTCGCCGTGGGGTGAGGCCGGGGCGTGTGGCAGGATTCGCAGGCGAGCATGTTGCCGCCCGTCCCTCGCATCACGAACTCGCGCTCATCAAAGGCGGGCGTTGAGAAGCAGCGGCCGGCAATCTTGTGGCTCGCGGTCGTGTGGCAGGTCTGGCAGTTGAAGTTCGCCCCATCCACCGCCATGTGCACATCGAGGCTGCGATGGGGTTCAGCGAGCGTGACATCCATGTCGCCGTGCTTCACGCCCTCACCGCCGCCGCCGTAGAAGTGGCAGGAACCGCAGTTGCTGCGCGTGGGGGTGCCCACGCTCCGGGCCACCGCCGCCAGGTCGACCGGCTCCCAGTGCTTGCCGGAGCCCTTGGGCCATTCTCGCTTCTCCATCGGCGTCGACTCGTAGACCGGGTGACCGGCCGAGGTGGGGAACTTCTTGTAGGTGCCCGTCTGGTCGTGGCAGATCAGACAGTCGACGCGGGTCTCGTCGCCGAAGTCGAAGGTCTTGTCTTCCCAGCCGTAACCGGCGTGGCAACTGGTGCAGCGCGGCTCGTTGGAGGGCAGGGCGATGCAGAAGTTGTTGATGACGTGCTCGGCCTTGCCGACGGCGATGTGCTGCTCGTCCTCAAGTTCCTGCTTGGCTCGCGGGCAGATCCAGGTCCAGTGGCTGGTCTGCATGAGCTGGTGCGCTGCCTCGGTGTGGCAGGTAAGACACGCCGCCGTCACCTCGGGGCCGGATTGGAAGTCCTGCTTGAGAATCTCAAACTGGGAGTGATCCGCTGTGGGCAGGTTCGGAACGGTGACGATGAGCTCCGCCGGGTCCATGTCGGCAGCGACCGCATCCGAGACCGCCCGGCGCGGGCCGTCGGCCGAGTCCGCCGGCTGATCCTGGGCCTGGGCAGTGCGGCTGGCGAGAGACGCCAAGACGACGGCGAGACCGAGCACGATCATGGTGCTGGAGAGAAGAAAGAGCCGTTTCACGTGGCCTCCTTGGGTTCGTTCGTGGTGTCTTTCAACGCCCTATTCCGGGGGGCTGTTGATGAAACAGACACTCGACGTTGAAATCATCAATATCGGCATATTACCGATCTCGATATAGGAGGTCTACCATTGACTAGGAGATTCTGGCGGTGTTTTGGGGCGGCGCTGCCACGGGCAGGAGCGCCGAGAGACTCGGCGCTGCCAGCAGGAATGACGACCGATAATACAGGTGATTTGGAAGGCCCAAGGCCATTGTGCTGACTATCGCTGCGCATAAGAGAGGGGCTGGCCGAGTCGGCCAGCCCCAAGATGCGATCAGGTCGCAGTCTCACTTGGAGGCACTGCCCCGCGTGAGGTCTACTTGTCCTCTTCGGTGATGCCCATGCCGCTGCGATCGGGGTCGGTCGGGCGCGGCGGGATCGGGGAAACGTAGTCCTCGATGGCCTGGAGGACGACCTCGATGGCCTTGTCGAGCTGCGGGTCGCCGCCGTCCACCATGAGGGCGGGGTCGTCTTCCACTTCGATGTCGGGATCGACGCCGTGGCCTTCGATGCCCCAGGTGCCGTCCAGGTCGTAGTGGCCGAAACGAGGCACGCTCATGAAGGCCTGATCGATGGGCATGGGGTTGCCCGAGATACCGACCAAGCCGCCCCACGTCCGCTTGCCGATCAGGGGACCGAGCCCGGCCTGCTTGAAGAGGAAGGGGAACATGTCGCCACCGGAGCCGGCCTGGCCGTTGATGAGCATGGCCTTGGGGCCCAAGTGGGTGTCGGGAGGCCAGGTCTGATCGAGGCCGTGCCGATTCGCCCACATGCTGGTGGCGGGACGGTTGAGCAGCTCGATGAAGCGCGTCGGGATTTGCCCGCCGCCGTTCCACCGCTCGTCGATGATCAGGCCGTCCATGTGCCGCTGGCCGAAGAACTGGCGGACCAGATCGGTCTGGCCGCGCCTGCCGGTATCGGGCACGTAGATGTAGCCGATGCGACCGCCCGACTGCTCCTCCACGTACTTGCGGTTGGCTTCGATCCAGTCGCGATAGCGCTGGTTGCGATCGCGGCGGAGCGGTTCAATGAGCACCCGGCGGGCATCGTCATCGACGACCGCTTTCTCGCTCACAGTGAGCTCGGTCACCTGGCCGGCGAGGCCGATGAAGGGGGCCCAGGGGTCCACATCGGTATCGAGCCCATTGCCGTTGATCTCGAGCAGGAAGTCGCCTTCCTTGACGTCGACGCCTTGTGCCCGGAGCGGGTTGCGAGCGTCGGCGTCCCAGGGCGCGCCTTCGTAGATCTTGGAGATCTGGTAGGCGACGCCGTCCTCGGTCTCGACCAGCTTGAAGTCGCAGCCGAGCAGGCCGACGGTCTCGTTCATCGGCTGGCCTTCCTGGTCGCCGCCGCCGTAGTAGGCATGGCCGATGTTCAGCTCAGCGATGATTTCACCAAGAATGAAGGAGAGATCCCGGCGGGTGACGCAGTCTTCCACCATGGCGCCGTAGCGTTCGCGGATCTCGTCCCAGTCCACGCCGTGCATGTTCTCGACGTAGAAGAAGTCGCGCTGGATGCGCCAGGCGTCGTGGAAGATCTGTCGCCATTCGTTGCGGGGATTGATCTTGCCCACCATGCGGTTGGTGGGGACCCGCTTGGCGAAGGACTGCCCGGAGGCGGCCTTGACGATCGAGAGGCCCTGCTGGCCGAAGGCGCCGAGCATCTTGCCATCGCCGCTGAGCCGATAGAACTGCACGCCGCTGAGGACGTTCTTCTCCGAGCCGTCTTCCTCGTCGATGTCGTAGAGCTTGAGCGAAGGCATGCCATCGCCAAAGCGCATGTAGAGGAGCTGGTTCTTGTCGTTGACGCTGAGCAAGGCGAAGTTGCCGGCCTCAACGGGGAGCATGATCGCCCGGGCTTCGAAGCCCTCGAAGTCGACGACGACGGGCTCGGTTTCGTCCTCATCCTCGACCTCGGCCTCTTCCTCGGTCTTGGTGACGGTGAAGGTGCCGGTGATGCCCATGCTGGGCACTTCCCAGGTACCGGTGATGGTGTCGCCTTCGAGTACGCCGTGCATGGTGGACTCGACGCCGTCTTCCTCGTCGGTGATGACGAGTTCGCCGGTCTCCGCGTTGAAGCTGATGTCGCCGAGGTCTTCCGTCTGCGACTGGCCCATGATCTCCACGGTGCTGCTGCCGCTGAAGCTGCCATCCTCGTTCTCGACGATGGTCATTTTGTAGGGAGCGCTGTCCATCTCGGCGGGCAGGCCCATGGCGGAGAGACCGGCGACGTTGCCTTCCCAGACGCCGTGCAAGGGACTGGTGGGCACGAAGGCGTCTTCGTCGGCGCCCTCATCATCCGCGTCGTCCTCGTCAGCGGCCTCGGCCTCGTCGCCATCCTCATCGTCGGCTTCATCGCCGTCCTCAGCTTCGTCGCCGTCTTCGCCGTCTTCTTTCTCGGCGTCGTCGGCTTCCTCCTCGTCCCACTCCTCCTCGTCGACTTCGAGCTCCCAGGGCTGCTCGACATCGCCGTTGAGAGGCACCGCCAGCAGAACGTCGCCGTCGCGGTAGATCCAGGTCGAATCGCCCGGAACGCCGGCGTAGGTCGGCGAGAAGCGGCGGGTGCTGCTGAAGTAAAGGAACTTGCCCTGGCGGTCGAAGGCCGGCCATCTCGAATCGAACATCGGACTGGTGACCGGAGTCAACTCGCCTGTTTCCAGGCTGTAGAGATTGACAATGCCGTACTGGTTGCCCTCGTGCGAGAGCGACAAGGCGATCCACTTGGAATCGTGCGACCAACTGACTTGCGAGATCCCCGCCCAGGGATCGGTGGCGAAGTGCGTGATCTCCTTGGTCTCGATGTCCAGCAGGTAGTAGCGAGCGGCGTTGTCGTTGAAGCAGATGTACTTCGAATCGGGCGACCAGCCTTGCATGTAGCGATACATCTCGCCCAGTTCGGTGAGCTGCTTGGTCTCACCCTTGCCGTCGGACTGGGTGATGTAGATCTCGTACTCGCCGGTGGCGTCAGAGAGGTAGGCGATCCAGCGACCGTCGGGCGACCAGATGGGGTCGCGCTCGGCGACGCCGTCCGTCTGTGTCAGGTTTCGGGTAATGCCCTTCTCGGCGGGCAGCGACCAGATCTCGCCGCGAGCTTCGACGACGGCGCGCTTGCCAGTCGCCGACACATCGCCACCCGAGATGTAATCCGAGTAGTCGACATCCTGCTTGCGCAGCGTCGGGCGATCGCCGGGAATGGTGATCTTGACGGGCGTGAGCCGCTTGGTGCGCAGATCCAGGAGGTAGATCTCCGAGCCGTGCTGCATGACGATCTCGCCCCGGCCGCGCGGGCCCGGGCCCATCGAAGGCCACTTGACGTCGTAGCGTTCGAAACGGGTCACCTGTTCGCGCCGCTCGGTATCGGTGTCGTAGCACCAGATGTTGAGCTTGTGGTTCGGGCCGGCGTCACTCAGGTAGTACACCTTGTCGCCGTGCCACATGGGCAGGCTGTCGGTGCCTTCCCAGTTGGTGATGCGCTTGGAGGTGTGCTCGGTGAGGTGGAAGAGCCAGATGTCTGAAGCCAGGCCGCCGCGATACCGCTTCCAGGTGCGACCGTCACGTGAAGTCGGCGTGTAGGCCAACCACTCGCCATCCTCGTGGATGGAGGCGCGCTGGCCGTAAGGCACGGGCAGGGCCTCGGGCAGGCCGCCCTTGGGATCGACCGTGAAGAGCTTCACGGCGCCGCGGCCGCTCTCGTGCGAGTCGAAGAACATGATCTTGCCGTCAGGCGTCCAATCGGCGATCGATTCGCCGGTCGGGTGGTGGGTGACGCGGAAGGCGGTCCCGGCCCCGTTGACGGGCAAGGTGTAGATATCGCGGGCGCCGTCGTAGTTGCCCTGGAAGGCGATCATCTCACCGGTCGGATCGAAGCGAGGGAATTGCTCCTCACCGGGGGGGCTGGCCAGCTTCACCGCCACGCCGCCCTCGCGGGAGACCCGCCAGAGATCGTTGGCGTAGACAAAGACGATGTACTCGGCGCTGACATCCGGATAGCGAATCATGGTGGCATCCGGCTGGATGCCGCCGTGCCCGTCGGCCTGGGCGGCATCGACCAGGCCGATGCCCGCGACCGCCGCTCCCACGGCGATGCACGACAGCCGGCCCCGTGTGTGGTTCCTCATTAGTCCGCTCCTCAAGATCTTGTGATGGATGCATACAGACAAAGTGATCCCCCGGATCATTCTCTTATCGCAGCCTACACGCGGGGTTGCAGCACGGGGGCCGTCAGCCTCGCCGATCCGCACGATCCGCCGGCGAATGGCCGCTCTTCGACCTCGATCCCAGCCGGGCAAAAAAAGACAGGACCGGTCGTGAGACCAGTCCTGATGGTCGTTGCGGTAAGAAGGTGCTTCCCTATCGGTGCTTCCCTCTTACCGAACTCGAGCTCCCTCTTCTCAACATGGGCTCGAGTGACAACGTTTGCTGTCGAGGCATTCAGATTGTCCTGACATCGCAGATCCGCTCACGGCGACAGCTCGGCTTCTCTCTCCATCCGAGCTGTTCGAGCACAGAACCGGCGACTCCAGGATCTCACTATAACCGCGGAATCGCGGCAGGCACGGCCAAAACCAACAAATCTCGAATCGTCCGATAAGCACCAGCGCGGGCACGGCTTAGCCCGAGTGAGCCAGCTCCGCGCGAGCGACCTCCTCGTGCACCGCCCCGCCTGCCTGCAGCCGACTTCGCATCAGCCGTAGCGATGCCGCTTCGAAGGCCGGCAGGTCCAGCGGTGCCCCCAAGACCTGCTGGCGCAAGCCCTCCGCGGACATCGGACTGCGAAATCGACAGAGCGTCAGGTGCGGCAGGAAACGATCCGAGGGCCGCTGCCGCACTTGCAGCGCCAGTCGGCGCGCCAGCCGATCGTGCAGTTCCACCAGCTCGCCGGGCAGCGTCGTCGACAGGGCGATGAGCCGGGCCGGGCCCCGCTTGGGGAGCGCGATGAGTTCGGTCGGCTCCAGTGTGAACCTGCGAATCCCCGCCGCCGACCGCTGCACCGACTCGACGATCTCGTCCAGCACGCCGGCCGGCCGCAGGACCACCTCCCCGATGAAGAGCAGCGTCAGGTGCACCTGGTCCGGCGCGGTCAGCCGATGCGGCGGCAGGTCAAGCTTCCCCACACTCGCCAGCGCCTGCCTGACCACGTCGAGCGGCGGATAAAGCCCGACGAACAGCCGCACCGTCTTGGCCTTGCCGGCCCGGCGGCGGTCACCCGTCCGTTGTTCGCCGTGGCCTTCACTTCGGAAATGCTGCCTGTCCGCCATGCCGCGCCTCCGCCGCCATCGTAGCGGAAGCGCTGCCTGCGTCACCCAGACAATGGCGGGCCGAATCTCACCGAGGACAACCCGACTGACCGATGAGCGCCGGTGGAGCGCAACCGCTGTTGGCTCGCTGGCGGTGCGGCCCGCTCGTGTCGCCAGCACTGATTGGAGAGCTCGCATGAATACTCGTGCCCTCGTCGGTCTCCTTCCCTTGGTCGCAGTGGCAACCGCGCCCGCCGCCGAGTGGGAGTTTGGCGTCAACGTCGATCGGGCTGCGGTCGCCTACTCCAAGACGTATGCAGACTCCAACCTGCAATTGCCCATTGACGATGTCACCGACTTGTACAGCCTCTACGAACAGGTCGGCCCCTGGTCGCAGACCGCCCAGGCGCAGCTGCCTGACCAGGGGGATGGGCAGAACCTCGCCTTCGCCTCGCACGAGTCGACGCTGACGAACACCTCCATCACCGCCTCACTCGCCGCCAGCGCTGAGGCGAGCGCTCGCGGGCTGGGTGACCCGGAGGTTCTTTCCGCAGAAGCCCGCGGCATCAGCTACTTCCAGGCAGAGATCTTCCTGACCGAGCCGATCGAGGTGCGTTTCACTGGCTCAGCGGGCAGCACGGGTGGCGGTTGGCATGTCTCGCCAAATCCGCCCAAGCTCATGCTGTACTCCCCGGACATCTTCTACGAGGTGGCTCTCGAAGATGAAAGCGTGGTGAGCTTCGACGAGCGTTTCCTCCTGCAACCGCCCGGCTTCTCCATGTGGGTCTCGATCTACGCCGACCCGGGCGCCGCCTGGCCTGACATACCGGGCTCGAGCTTCTCGGTGTGGGCGGACTTCTCGCTCACGATCGTTCCCGCCCCGACGAGCGCCGCACTGCTCGTCTTCGCCCTGCCCGTCCATAACCGACGCCGGCTTTAGTCGCACACCGTCTCGTAGTTGGGCAGCAGCAGGCCCAGGTCCGCTTGATCCACATCGCCATCCGCGTCGAGGTCGGCGCAGGGGTGGTAGGCGGCGTCCGCGTAGGAGCTCTCGTAGGCGGCGAGGAGCAAACCGAGGTCCGACTGATCCACATCGCGATCGTTGTCCACATCGCCGACGCACGGCGGCCGGGTGTCCCAGGCGTTGGGGATGTCAGACAAAGGGGCGATCCGCAGCAGAGCCGTCCTCTGGCCGTATTGGGGCAGGAACACCTCGGCGAAGAGGTAGAGCGCCTCGCGCCGGAGGACAAGAGGGGTGTCGGAGCCGAGGCGCACGAAGTACGCCCCGCCATCCGCGTCGTCAATCCGACCGTCGTTGTTGGCGTCAACGAGATCACCGGCTGCGAGCAGAGGCTGGCCGTTGTAGTAGGCGACAGAGTGCACCTCTCCCGCGCTGTCCGTGGCTCGCCAGGTAAAGGCCGCGTTGCCGTAGTCGTCCATCGACAACAGTAGTGGTGTGGAGGGAGTCTCATCGCCACCGAATGTCCACGTCTCCAACCCCGGACAGGGGTCGCCCTCCCGGGCGGCGATCGAGTCATCGAAGGCGATGAACGCGTCGTTCTCCTCGGTCACATCCCCTTCCTGCACGAGCGTCCCCGCGTAGAGAAGTCGACCGCCCTCGGTGAGCGAGGGCGTCCAGCCCACACCCTCTATCGCCAGCCCCACCACGGAATCTTCCACAGCGCTGCTGATGCTGCGGTTCCCGAGCAGAGCGTGACGCTGCAGGCCGACATAGTCAACCAGCACTTCCGCTCCCGTGAGCGGCAGGCCGGTCCAGGGGAGCACGCCGTTGACCACGGTGCAGAGATGCACCCTGCCCAGCAGCGAGCCATCGTGATTCAGTACTTCGGTTCGGCGCATGAGCACTGGTTCAACGTGCCGCGGTGGCTCATCCGTCGTGGCGGCGACGAGCGCGTATTGCGGCACATCGGCAATGAGCCAAGAGACGAGTGCATATGCCTGCCCGTCCCGATTGTCGAGCACCCTCGAGATGCCGATCGGCGTAACGAGATCGCCGTCGAGCAGCATCGCATCGGTCGACCCGAACAGGTAGTCCGCCGAGTCGCCTCCCATCCAGCGCAGCACCGCATCCGTATCTTCGAGCGGGCAGTCATCACAGGTTAAGCGGGCAAGCAGTGTAAGCGAGCCGTCTGCGGCAACGCCCGATGCCCGCCGTATCCATGCAACGCGCGCCTCAACGCCCTGATCGGCCAGGGGGTGCCCCAGAACAACGAGGTCACTGGACCGAAGGATGATCTCACCCTCCGACCAGAGAACGCTGCCGCCGGGTGAACCGTACAGCCATCCCAGGAGCATGACATCTTCCCTACGGGGAACTATGTCGACCAAGGTGTTCCAGACTTCCTGGTCACTTGCATTGCCGTACTCCCGGACCGCGACGCTTGGTATGGGCTCCTGCGCGTAAACGTACGAGGCGTCTGCGCCGAGCATGACGAGCCCGAGGACTAATTGCGGAACGATCGTCTTCATTGCATCATCCTCCGCCGGACTGGCGCTCAGTCACACACGGTCTCGTAGTTCGCCAGCAACACGCCCAGATCCTGCTGGTCCACGTCTCCGTCGCCGTCGAAGTCGGCCCGGGGATCGAAGAATGGATCGTCGGGAAGCCGCTCGTAGGAGACGAGGAGCAAGCCGAGGTCCGACTGATCCACATCAAGATCCCCATCCACATCGCCGGGGCAGTCAAATTCGCACTCGTCGAGGATGCCGTTACCGTTGCCGTCCGTGGCGGTCCCGGCGGCGAGTTCGCATTCGTCCGGGATGCCGTTTGCGTTGCAGTCATCGCTGAAGCCGCTGGCGATGTCAGTGCCATCGTCGAGGCCATTGCCGTTGCAGTCGCGCGGCCCGATCCGCAGGTAGTACACATCCTGCTCGCCGTTGAAGGTCGCCGAGTAGATGACGTCAACGCCCGTGCAGTCGGAGACGCAGCCGATGTAGTCGCCGATCTTGTTCTGATCGGGCCAGCCGCTGTGAGAGTCGAACGGTGGGCTGACAGCGACGTTCTCCGCCCAAGTCTCGCCGGCGTCAATGGAGTACGAGTAATAGAGTTCCGAGATGTTCGCCTGGCCGCTGTTGCGTGTGTCGTACCAGACAACATCGATGCGGCCGTTGGGCGCCACAGACATCGCCCCGAACCATTGCCAGGCACCCGAATCGTCGGCATCGTCGTTGATGCGGACCGGTGGGCTCCAGGTAGCGCCTCGGTCCTCGCTGCGGGCGAACATGATGTCGAGTGGATCCTCGCTGAGAAAGAGCCCGATGGGGGACATGATGTAGACGTTGCCGCGCGTCGGGCCTTGCGAGTGGTCGGTGGCGAGCCATGCTTGGGCGAGCAAGCCATGGGGATTCGGACCGCCGCCGGCGCCTGGGCGTCCTCCCAACCCCACTTCGCGCACCAGATCGAACGCTACGCTGTCTCCGGCATTCTGGGCGTTCCAGGAACGGAGAATGAAGAGCACTTCCTCCCCACCCATCCCGAACACGTAGAGTTCACCGTCCGGACCCACATCAAGCGTGCCGTTGGTCACATCTGGACTCAACACCGTAGGCTGCTCGAAGCTCCGCCCACGATCGGTGGATCGGCTGAACGACTCGCCCTGCCCGTCGCTCCAGTACGAATAGATATGCCCATCTCCCACACCACCCGTGTCGTCAATCGCGAACCATCCCTTGTCGCCACCGTAGGCGTAGACGCCGTCTGACCAACTCAAGCCGGCGTCTTCGGAGCGGTGCATGAAGTAATCGTACGGGTCATCCACGAAGGAGAGGCTGTAGTAATAGAACACGCCATCGCTGGTCACGCCCAGCACCGGATCGCTGCGGTTGACGCCGGGCTCGATGACGCCGGGAAAGGCCCAGGTCAGTCCGCCGTCGTGGCTGTAGCCCCAGCCCGCTTGCCGAAAGTTCGAGGCGATCGAGTCGAACTGCCGCCAGCCGACCACGATCCGATTCGGGGCGGTTGGATCGACCGCAATGGACGGCTCGTTGGCCGCGTCTCCCTGGATGTTCTCGCCCAGGGCGTCGATGTTCACCTGCACACTGACGTACCGACCGCGAACAACGACCTTGCCCGGCCGGACCGGTGTCAGCGCCGACACATGGGCCGGCAGCACCCAGGGCCCGGTGGTCGACTGTTCGTGCGGCCGAGCTTCGTCCGTTGGCTCCGCCGCGACCACGCCTGCGCCGACCGCGGCGTTCAAGACCAAGACAGCACATGTACTCCGCATCGCAATCCTCCCCAGCGTTGGGGCCCCGAGCGGGCGATCGACCTCGCCGAACACCTACAGCATCGCCCCGGCCCGACCGCTTGTCCAATGGAATAACGCCGATCCGAACGGACTCCTGCCTGGCAATCAATATGCAAAAGCCCGCGAGCGGATGCTCGCGGGCTTGGGGAATGTCTCAGGTTTGGCCGGTCGGCCAGCACTTAGTAGCGGTATTGCTCGGCCTTGTACGGGCCCTCAACGGGCACGCCGATGTACTCGGCCTGCTTCTCGGTGAGCGTTGTCAGCTTGGCGCCGATCTGGTCGAGGTGCAGGCGGGCGACCTTCTCATCGAGGTGCTTGGGCAGGGTGTAGACCTGCTTCTCGTACTGGGCGTTGTTCTTGAAGAGCTCGATCTGGGCGATCACCTGGTTGGTGAAGCTGTTGCTCATGACGAAGCTCGGGTGCCCCGTGGCGCAGCCGAGATTGAGCAGGCGACCCTCGGCGAGCATGATGACGCTGTGGCCATCGGGGAAGACCCACTGGGCGACCTGCGGCTTGATGTCGATCTTCTTGATGCCCGGCACTTTCTCCAGGCCGGCCATGTCGATTTCGTTGTCGAAGTGACCGATGTTGCCCACGATCGCCTTGTCCTTCATCTTGGCCATGTGTTCAGCCATGATGACGTTGAGGTTGCCCGTGGAAGTGACGAAGACATCGATCTGGTCCACGACATCTTCCAGCCGCACGACCTCGTAGCCTTCCATCGCTGCCTGCAAGGCGCAGATGGGATCGACCTCGGTGACGGCGATGCGCGCGCCCTGGCCCTTGAGCGCCTGGGCGCAGCCCTTGCCGACATCGCCGTAGCCCAAGACCAGGCAGCGCTTGCCGGAGAGCATGACGTCGGTGGCCCGCATGATGCCGTCCACGCAGGAGTGCCGGCAGCCGTAGAGGTTGTCGAACTTGCTCTTGGTGACCGAGTCGTTGACGTTGATGGCGGGGAAGAGGAGCGAGCCGGCCTTGGCCATCTGGTAGAGGCGCAGCACGCCGGTGGTGGTTTCTTCGCTGACGCCGATGATCTTCTTGCCGATTTCAGTCCACTTGCTCTGGCTGGCAGCGAGCGACTGCCGCAGCGTTTCCAGGACGACCTTCCACTCGGCAGGGTCATCAGCCTTGGGCTGGGGCACGGCGCCGGCGGCTTCGAACTCCGCGCCCTTGTGGACGAGCAGGGTGGCGTCGCCGCCGTCATCGACGATGAGGTTGGGACCCTGGCCATCGGGCCAACTGAGCATTTGCTCGGTGCACCACCAGTACTCCTCCAGCGTCTCGCCCTTCCAGGCAAAGACGGGGATGCCCTGGGGATTGTCCGGGGTGCCCTTCCGCCCTACCACGACCGCGGCGGCGGCGTGATCCTGGGTCGAGAAGATGTTGCAGCTCGACCAGCGCACCTCCGCGCCCAGATCGACCAGCGTCTCGATGAGCACGGCGGTCTGGATGGTCATGTGCAGCGAACCGGAAATGCGAGCGCCCTTGAGCGGCTGCGAACCGGCGTACTCCTTGCGGGTCGCCATGAGGCCGGGCATCTCGTGCTCGGCGAGTTCGATTTCCTTGCGGCCGTAGTCGGCGAGCGACAGGTCCGCGACCTTGTAGGCGAAGGCGTTGTTGGTCGAGGCGGGCGGCGTGGCGACAGCAGTCATGGGGAGACCCTCGTGATTCGGTTCGTGTGTGGCATGCGAACTTGCTCTATCCGTTCATCCGGATGAAGTGTACAAATGCCTCGGCGGCCGGGCAAGGAGAAAGTCAAGAGAAGGCCGCGGCCCCACACCCGCTTCCGGTGGGCCCGGCGCCGGCCCCGCCGTGGCCCTGGGGCCGGATTATGGTTGTCGGACTCCTCTTTCGGGGGTAGCGTGAGTCTCACCGCAGGCGATCTGCGAGAGGGAGGCAGGCAATGAACGAGCGATGGAACTGTCCCGCGGGGCGCCGTACGAAGTTGGATCGACGGGGATTCCTGGGAGCGTGCGCCATGTGCGCCGCCTGCGGGGCGTCGCCTTTGGTGCGCGGCGGGACCATGCAAGCGGCACAACCTGCCGGGGCGCGCGGCGGCCGCAGGAGGCCCAAGGTGCGTCTGATCTTCTGCGAGGCGCCCAACGATCGCCCAATCTGGCCCAACATTGGCTACGACTTCGAGGCCCGGCGCGGGAAGTTGCTGGAGTTGCTGCAGCAAGGGTGCCCGGAGGTTGAGTTCCTGCCGGTGGCGATCGGCGGCGTGGGCAGCCCCGGAGCTCGCCTGGAGGCGGAGGAACTGCTCAAGCGCGATGCGGAAGTGGACGGTTACCTGGCCTGGATCCTGGGCCTGACCTGGCAAGGCGCGCCGCTGCTGCTCAGCACGTCGGGCAAGCCGACGCTCCTGGTCGACGATCTCTACGCCGGCTGCGGCGAGTTTCTCACGCAACTGCCCACGGCGATGCGGTCGGAGCATCCGGTGGAATGGGTCAGTTCCGGCCGTCTTGAGGATGTCGTGGAATCGGCGCGCTCGTTCGCCTTGCTCAGCGACCCAGAGAAGAACGCAACGGATTTCGTGAACGCCTGCCGCGCCGCGCGCCGAGGCAACACGAAGAAGCCGGGCGCGATGCGTTGCCGAAGTGACAACGTGGCGGCACCGGACTGGAAAGAAGCGCTCGCACGCCTCAGCGCCAGTCCAATTCTGGTCGTGGGCGGCGGGAACAACGAGGCCTTCCGCGAGGCTGCCGCCGAGACGCTGGGTGTGAAGCTGGTGCCGGTCTCGTTCCAGGAGATGAGCGCAGCCTACGACGGCGCCGAGGAGAAGACGGGCGCCGCCTTTGCCGAGCGCTGGATGCACGAGGCGCAAGAGGTGGTCGAGCCGTCTCGGGAGGAGATCGCTCGCAGCGGCCGCATGCACGCTGCCATGGAAACGCTGATGCGCAGGCACGACGCCCGCGGCATCACGGTCAACTGCCTGGGCGGATTCTACGGCGGGCATCTCAAGGCCTATCCCTGCCTCGGCTTCAGCCAACTGAACAACGACGGCTTCGTCGGCGGCTGCGAAGCCGACCAGATGTCGGCCCTGACGATGATGGTCGGCACGACGCTCTTCGGCCGGCCGGGCTTCATCTCCGACCCCGTCATCGACACCTCGCGCCACGAGATCATCTACGCCCACTGCGTCGCCCCCACGCGCGTGTTCGGGCCGGAGGGATCGTCCAATCCCTATCGCCTTCGCGACCACTCGGAGGATCGAAAGGGCGCCTCGCTGCAGTCGCTCATGCCCAGCGACTACCTGACGACCACGCTGGAGATCAACCCGGCGAGCAAATCGGTGCTCATGCACCAGGCGCGGACGACACGCAATGTTGACGAGGACAAGGCCTGCCGCACCAAGTTGGCTGGAGAGCTCGTCGGCGATATTGAGAAGCTGACGGAGAACTGGGGCTGGGGCTGGCATCGCGTCACCTTCTACGGCGACCTGAAGCCGCACATGCAGGAGTTCTGCGAGCGCTTCGGGTTCAAGCTGATCGAGGAGGCGTAGAGCGCTGATCAGCCTTGGTCGTTGCTGACGCTCATTCCTGTTCGGATGACGCCTCCTGGCATGACTCGATCGGCGCCGGCGAGCGCGCTTGCCGCGTAACACGATGAATCGCGTCGCTTCATACATTTGCCCACGGCTCTCACCCGGCCCTCCCCCTCACGTCGGCGGCACGAGCTTGCGCAGACTGCGACTATAGTCCACCGCCCTGCGCACGACTTCCTGCATCGGTTCCTTCACCATCAGCTTGTCGCCCGTGATCAGCGTCAGCATCGTGTCCGGCGTCTCTTCGACGAAGCGAATGAGCTCGGCGTTCACCACCAGTTCCTTACCGTTGAGTCGCGTCAGCATGATCATGGTCTACTGCTCCCTGCTCACTAGCGACCCAGCAGCAAGAGCTGTTGCATCATCTCGTTGGTGGTGCTGATGACGCGGGTGTTGGCGGTGTAGCCCGTCTGCGTCAGGATCAGTTCGGTGAACTCGCCGCTCAGGTCGACGTTGCTGAGCTCCAATGTCGAACCAACCGTGCGGCCGGCCCCGAAGGTCTGGGCGTCGACGACGGCGGCGGTGCCGGAGTTCGGCCCTACTTGGTAGAGGTTGTTGCCGACGTCAATCAGCCCTTCTTCGTTGCGGAAGACCGCCAAAGGAATAGCCCCGATGGTGCGGGTGATGCCGTTGGAGAAGGCCCCGATGACCGTACCATCGTCCGCGACGCCGAAGTCATTGAGCGTTCCCAAGGGGACGCCGTCTTGATAGGTCGAGGCGATCTCGCTATCCCCGCCGGGGTCGGCGAGTTGTTGCAGTTGGCCAGATTCAGAGTTGAAATCGATGGTGAAGCTGAGCGGCGTAGCAGCGCCGGTGTCCTCCCGATCCAAGGTCAGAGTGGCGGTGGTGTCGCCGCGGATGTTGCCCCACGGGTCGAAGCTGACCAGCGGCGGATCGGGCAGACCGAGGGCTCGGGCCGTGTCGGTGTCGTCCGCGGACTCGGCGTAGTAGCGCCAGGTGTTGCCTGCATCAGCCTTGCTTTCCATGACGAAGGTCAGGTTGACGAGCAGTTCCGAGCCCAGCGAGTCGTAGGCCACGAACTGCGTGCGGACGGATTCGCCCGTCGCCGCCTGCTCCCGTGACAGCGTCAGGGGATTGCCCACCACGTCGCCTGCGGAGTCAATATGGACGAGATTCGAGGAGCTGAACTCGAGATCGTTCGCCTCGCCGGTGTTGCCGATGAGGCGGATGGCGCCGGTGGCGGCGTCGAGCTGCGCCCCGGAGACGGCGGCGGCGTCATCGTTGTCCGTCACCCCCTGGCCGGGGATGATTCCGAAGATGTCATTGAAGAAGTCAAGCAGATCCTGCACCGTCGTCGCCGACTCCACCGCCAAGTCCGCGTCGGGAAGCTGCTGGCTGTCCTTGGCAGCGCCGGTGAGGCGGACGGTGTCGCCATCGGCAAAGAGCGGCGTCCCCGCGCCGGCGTCGGGATCCTGCAGGCGCGTGAGCGTCGTGACGCCGGTGATGACGTTGCCCAGGATGTCGGTGAGGCCGGCCGTCTCGATGACGGTGCCGCGCGTGCCTACGTTTCCCGAGGCGTTGAGGTTGCCGCCGACATCGACGTTCTCGGTAGCCTGGGCGATGGTCATGCTGCCCAGGGGGACGGCGATATCGGTGAGCGACCCTCGCACGACGTTGAAGTCGTCGTCGACGCGGTAGCCTTGTACACGATCGCCCTTCATGGAGACGAGTTCGTTTTCTTCATTGAGTATGAAGTTGCCGGCCCGGGTGTAGGACTGGCCTTCACTGTTGTCGACGATGAAGAACCCCTCGCCCTCGATGGCGAGATCGGTGGCGATGCCGGTGGCGCTGAGGGCGCCGCCGGTCATGTTGCGCTGGGTGCCGCCAATCTGCACGCCCATGCCCACCTGCGTGGGATTGGTGCCGCCGAAATCGCCCTCCGGCGCGGAGCCCATGTTGAGCGTTCGCGAGAAGAGGGTGGAGAACATCATGCGACTGCTCTTGTAAGCGGTCGTATTGACATTGGCGATGTTGTTACCGATGACATCGAGCTTGCTGGCGTGCACGCTCATGCCGCTCAATGCCGTGAATAGCGCCGTCGTGGAAGCCATACGTCCTGCCTCCGATGCATGGGCGAGGCATTGCCTGCGCCCGCTAGGTCTTTATCAGCCGGCCGCGCGCGTGGTTGCTGCCAAGAGATCGCGCAACGACTGGTTGGTGAGGTGCTGCAAGGGAACATCGAGAAGCCCCGCCGTCTCCGAGCCGGTGGAGCCGTCTTCTCGCGGTGCGATGACCACCGCGTCGATCGGCATGAGGACCTCGCCGGGTGTGTCGGCGATGGCCTCGATGCGGCGGGTGGTGACGTCGACCAGGAAGCCGCGGCCGTCGAGCATGACGAGGGCGCTCGTCGCACCCGCCGCCTCGGCTCGATCCACCGCCCAGGCGATGCGCTCGCTCTCGCTCTCGCTTAGCTCGAGATCTAGATTCGGCGAGACATCGACCGGCCTGTCGCTCGTTACTTGCCCGGCCTGGGCCAGTTGCAGCAGGTCGGCGAAGCTGGCGCTGGTCGGCCGAATCGCCGCATCCACCGCCCGCGCCAGCGGCGCTTCCGCGGGGATCAATGAACCAAGGCGTCCGATTGTGTTGCCTGCGTCTGCCATGGGGGGACCTCGCTCGGCTTAGCGCACGCGGATCAGGTTGGCGAGTGGAATCGAGACGCCGTCCTCGAGCGTCAGCGAGATGTCGTCGCCGCTGATACGCACCGACTCGACGACGCCGTCCTGAAAGGAGCCGTCCTCGCCCATGCCCGAGACATCCCGACCGATCATCGAGCCGGCCGAAGCGATCTGGCTCTGCGTCATGATCGTGCCGAAGCCCGCCTGCAAATCGGCGAGGGCCTGCGTGCTTTGCAGGGTCGAGTCCGCCACATCGGCGAGCGTTTCCTGCATGCCCAGGTCCGACTCGATCTGCCGCAGCGACTGGATCTGCTGCATCAGGGCCGTCGTGTCCTGCGGCTCCAGCGGATCCTGGTTGGTCAGCTCCGTGAACATGATCTGCAGGAACTCTTCACTGGACAGATCCGAGAAGCTGTTGGTCGAGGCGAGTGGTGTCCCGGCGCCGACGCCTGTCGTAGCGCTTACATCCATGGTTCATCTCCCGCGTCTGCCCGCCTGGCCTAAGCCACGACGTTCAGCGCTGAAACCACGTACCCATCATTGGTTGGTAGTGTGCGCTCCGCGCCCGGATCCGGCACAGGGATGTGCCAGGTGAACGAGCCGCCTCCCTGCGACTCGCTTTGGTCATCTCTCTCTCCGCCGTCGCCCCCATCCTCAGCGCCCGATCCCTGCCTGGAATCCTGGGTGCCTTGGGAACTGTCGGGGTCCTGAGGGTTGCTTCCTTCCTGCTCAGCGCCCGGCTGGCTGGAATGCGGCGCCTGAGTCGCCGCGGTGGTCTGTGGCGAGTGGTTCACGTTCAACTGCGTCACCGTCAGCCCCTTGGACTCCAGGGCGGAGCGCAGAGCCGTCAGGCTGTCGGTCAGAAGTTGCTGAGCCTGCTCGGTGGTGGTGGTGATGTCGGCGGTGACGTTGTTGCCTTGTATCGACATCTCGATCTTGAGTTGTCCCAGGCTGGAAGGGTGCAGCCGCATCGTCAGCGACCCACCGCTCTGCTTGACGGCGGCGAACAAGCCTCGCGACACGCCTTGGACGAGTGACTTGCTGTCAACGTCGAGGAAGCGCTGCATGGTGTCGCTGCGGGTCGCGGTGGCCGTCTTGGTGGCGGCGTTCGATCCCTTGGCTCCTTGCAAGGCCTGGCTGAAGTTCAGTGCCGAATTCTGGCTGCCGCCGCTGCTCGTCGTGGCGCCCGCGGGGCCGCTTCCGACCGGCGCCACGGCCCCGGCCCGACCGACCGCCCCACTGCTGGTGCTCCCAGAAGCGTTGGCCGTCTGCCCCTGCGCCTGCACGGCGGCGGCATTGCCCT
>SWCB01014459.1_pt1 | contig 19882 bp, 1 predicted proteins | sample 4692901 | NCBI WGS metagenome assembly SWCB01 (sample SAMN10267276, study PRJNA491770) | bioreactor metagenome | isolation source: DHS bioreactor inoculated with subseafloor sediment | place: Japan: off Shimokita Peninsula | collected 2006-08 | reverse complement strand
AGGAATTCTCCCGGATCAAATGTAGTGCTGCCACCACCACCGCCGCCGCCGGAGTTGTCGATAAGTTCAAAACCAAAGGCAAGATCAGGAGTTCCCTGAGCTGTTCCACCAATGACTACCTTGTCAGTAACAAGATCTTCAGTGATGTACAGACCACCAGCGATAACATCTCCCAGTTCAGCACTCACGCTATGAGAAACACCAGTCAGTGCGCCTGCAGCGATATCGTATTGCTCAACCTGACAGCCTAAACCTGTTGAGGTTCCGGTAAAGAACCACAAGTAAGGTCCGCCTTCGCTGAAGTTGTCATAAGCAGCACCATACATACTTGGAGGAGCTGTAATGGTATTTAAAGTTGCTCCAGTTCTGCTAAATAGTACCATGTCGGTAGCGAAGTTATTACCCCAGAAACCATCATTGGCTTCATCATAGGCAATTGCGCGTACCGCTGTAGGTGCAGTGATTGTTCCAATTAAGGTCTTATTGGTAAAGTCCATTTGATATACTGTTGTAGAAGCTGCTGCTCCATACATGTATGTACCATCAAATGCAAGATCCCTTACTGAAGATACCCCAGGAATCTGGAATGTCTCAACATAAGTACCATCAACTGTAAATTTCACAATATCACTACTGGCTGACCATTTAGTTGCATAGATGAATTCTCCATCACTTTCGGCACCAGCAAGACCAACCAATCCGGAAGGTGTGTCAATGTCGAAGCTATATTGGAGATCCCACATTTCGCGGCTCGTTTCAACTGTTCTGATTTCGGCATTGGCATCCATTTCTGAATTGGCATTACGAGCATTTGCAATGGCTACACCATCACCTATTGACTTTGTTCCCTGGCCAACTACAGCTGGTGCATTGTTAAATGCAAAACTTGCAGTTTCAGTACCAATTGAGAAATCATCAAGCATGAAGATGAAAGCATCATTAGAAACACATTGAATTCCTACATAAACTTCCTGACCAGCATAAGCACTTAAGTCATAAGAAAATTCAGCCCAATCGGCAGCAGGAGCTTCAACAAAAGCACCAGGGGTGATAATGGTAAAGTCTGCCGGATTAGTACCTGTTGTAGAAACGCCTACTTTGAATCTCTCCAAACCATAATCTGCAACGTAAGATTTAGCCCAGAAGCTAACTGCAGAGCCTGCCTCAACAGCAGTCTTTGGAGAAATCAACCAGTCGTTATTTGGAGGTGTAACAGAAGCTACACATGCAACAAATTTACTACCAGAATGAGGAATCATTTCCGTAACAGGAGGAACAGATGTAGAAGGATTAAATACTATAAATGATTGTGGCAAATATACATTTGGCCAGCTATAGCCAGTAATACCATAGGTATCACTTCCGTCAACATCAACATTTGTCCACGGTGCAAAATCAATTACAAAGTCTGCATATCCTTCAAAGTCATCTTCAAAACCGCCACCCGGAGGAGGAGGAGGTGTGTTGCCACTCCAGTTGAGAACTACGTCGTTCACATCAACAACTTCGTAAGTCAGACTTGCAGGTCCCGGGAAGCTATCGCATGGATAGTAGGTCCAGGTGTAATCCATCTTGGCTGACATACCATTGCTGTAAACAGCAGCTACTTCACTATAGTATTCCTGACCAGGAACCAAAGTTGCAGGGTCGTACTGGTAGAAGGTTTCAGTCACATCAGTTACAAAGATTTCGTCTAACCATACCTTGTAATATTCAAGGACACGGTTTTCAGGAGCTTCGTCGGTCAACACAACATTGTCAACACCGGCACCATAACCCCAAGTACTGGCTTCTGTATATAAGAAGATAATTTGTACATCAGCGGCCAATGCTTCTTCAGGAAGCATAACTGTATGGGTTGTCCATGCTGCGGCTGCGGGAAGTTGCTCGATCAATACAGGTGCACCATCAGCAATGCTGTAATGTACACTCAATCCATCGGTAGTGAGTTTGTAATCGAAACTCAGGTAAACTTCATCTACATTTTCAAGAACCATCATTGGCGATTTGGCCATAGCTACAATCGGAGATCCACCCGAACCGGCGGCATCACCATTGGCAGCAATAAAGTTGGTTGAATTGCCATTGAAATTCATGAATGAAGAGGACAGGGAAGCATTGTTGCCCCATTGCCATCCGTTTACATTGCCCTGGATATCCCATCCTTGTGCATCGGCTTCAAAATCAAATGAGGTAGCCTCAAATGGAACAACACCACCGGGACGCCATGTAGCGAAACCGGTTGGTGATACATGAAGGTCAGATACTGGTGCGAGGAGTTCCTCAAGGATGTAGCTCAGGTTGGTAGGTCCGTCAACTTCAACGGTTTCCATAATTGGTGCAAAACCATTTTTCTCAACCAATACATCATAGGTTCCTTTGCGGAATTCTTCCCACATGAAGTAACCTGTGGCATCGAGTTCAACATCATATACAAGTCCGAGTTCAGGTTCCGAAGTATTGGTAAGCATTACGTCGGTTCCTTCAGGACTATCATTACTGTTGGTGATTACAGTTACACTTACATTGGTGATCATGTCTTTGTCAAGACAGTTGGAGAAGCGGATTTCTGATTCATTCTCAGCATAAACAGCTTCTACAGCCCATTTGTAAGTTCCTGATTCGGCAGTTGCCCAGGTGTTGTCGTTGTATATACTATCCAGGGTGTATCCAAGGAATTGCAGATCGCCTCCGGCTTCACAACTGGTGCGGTAAACATTGTAACCGGCCAGTGTTGATTCAGGAATATCACGTAAAGTATTCACTGCACGCGTATTTGTCAGGCTGATATCATCAATATACCAATAGTTGATATCGAATGAATCGCCACTGAACATGAATCCAATCTTGAAGTCGGCTGCATTCAGGCCATGTGCATCTGTGATAACAGTGCTAAATGTATTGGCTGCGATGCTTCCTGTTGGATTAAATTCCTGAACTACATGGGTAACTCCATCAGCAACGGTAATCACCTTCAAGGTATATCCACCGGCGAAGTCATTAACACTGTGTTTGAAGCTCAGGTAGAGTGCATTGTTCGTATTGGCGAGAGGAACTGCCGGAGAGATGATGGTGAAATCACCAACACCGCTTGGGGACCAGTTGAACCTCAACTCAGGAGATGTTCCACCAGCATTTGCAGTTGTACTTATCCCCCAGTTTGTAGCAGATGAAGTCCAGGCTGAAAGACCATTAGAGAAATCTTCCATGAATGGTTCATACAAATTGGTACCAGGTGATCTCCAGCTAACTTTAACCTGATTGTCGCTGATTTCCTCAGCAACGACCATTTCTACAGGAGCAGGGAATTCCATCATAAGGAAATCGCGTACTTCTGTTTCGGTCATAAGAATTTCAATACCTGACAGTGTTTGTGTTACATAACCAACGGCTTCAACCATGTAATCGTAGGTTTGATTGCCAAGCACTTCGCCTTCATAATCACCATCGGCATCGGTGGTAAAGCTAAAGGTGTTACTACCGCTGGTGAGTGTAACTACTGCACCCTGAATGCCGTCGCCGCCAAGGTAAGCTGCCTGGCTAACGTTTCCGCTAACAAAGCCACCGCCTGTTACGTCAACTGTCTGGCAAATGGTTGCAGGACAAGTTTCAGCGCCGGTTTCATAAACAAAGGTGATGCAATACTCATACGTTCCAATGTCGAGGTCTTCGTCAAGGTACATTGCCGCATCGGTTTCCACGATGTTTACGCCATCACGGTAAATGCGTGCAAAGTCTATCTGATCTTCCCCAACAGGGATAACAGGTACAGTCCATGTAAGGTTTACATCCAGTGCACCTTCAACCTGTGCGGCAGCAAAGTCACCAGGGGTGGCATAGTTGTCGCAGGCAATGTAGGTCCAGGTGTAGGCTGCCCTTGCGCTCTGACCGGTGCTGTAAACAGCAGCCACTTCAGCAAGGTAGGTTTCGCCATCAACAAGGACTTCACCATTGGTACCATATTGATATTCCCTGTCGGGAACTTCAGCTACGAGAACACCATCGTGGAATACCTTGAAGTTGACCAATTCACGGTCGCCACCACGGGTAACCACTTCATTGAGTTCAACATTGTCAAGTATCCAATAATACCCCCAGTCAGAATAAAATTCGAAACGAACCTGAAAGTTGGGATTGGCATAGGCAGAAACATCAATGGTCTGATGATTTGGAACTGTCCATGAACCTATATCTGTCGTTTGACTAAGTACATTTACCCACGCACTTCCATCGAATACATCAGCCCTGCAAATGTCGCTTGCGTTGTACCAATTGAAATACTGATCAAATTCGAGGTACAGGGTTGCTGCATTGCTGGCATCAATTACCGGCGAGGTGAGGATTGAATGTGAAATTTCAAAAAATGCAGCATCTGAATCAACCATCACATAAGGTGTTCCGGTAAAAACTCTACCAGTAACCGGCGCAACAACTTCCCAGTTATTTCCAGCTGCGGTGGCTCCACTACCAGTTTCAACTACCCAGCCTGCGGGGATTGTTCCACCATCAAAGCTTTCCATAAATGGTGTAAACGGAAGCGATGAACCACCTTCCCAGGTTGCATAACCGGTTGGTGTTACATACAGTCCGGTTGGCGGAGCAAGAATTTCGTCGAGCAACCACTCAAAACTGGTTTCATCAAAGATGTTCACATCGGTCAGACTTACGGAAGTATAACCGGCTTTGAACACTTCTATGTCATAAACGCCTCTGCGGAACATATCCCAGGTAAAAGTGCCTGAGCTGCCAAGGGTTTCTTCATAAACGAGTTCAAGGTTAGGTTCTGAGGTATTGGTAAAGGTTACCAGTGTACCTGCAGGGCTATCGGCCGAGTTGAGAACCACAGTTACATCAACCACCGTGTTCATGTCCTTGTCGAGGGTATTGGAGAAGGCAGGTGCCGAAACCTGATTTGCGTCATAGTTTACGGTAACAGCCCAGCGATAAACGCCCCAATCCTGGATTCCCCAGTCGAAGTCAACAAAGTTTTGTGAAATGGTGTTGCCTATCAGTTCGAGGGTTCCAGGTTGATAAACTTTCTCACGCCATACATCGTAACTTAAAATTCCACGACTTGCATTGGCAGTGTTTTCTACCCTGGTTTTCCATACAGGTCCACCGGTTTGTACCGGAAGTGAAGTGATGCGTTCAAGCATACTGGCGCCAAGTTTAGCATCAGCCGTCATAGTAAGCTCGGGAACAGCTACTGACATTACAGCATTTTCGACACCATAGGCACGAATAAGATTATTAAACGGGAAGCCAATGGATTCAAATGTACCCCAACCACCAACGGTATAATCGCTGGAATAATAATGTGTGTTGGGAACAAATGCATAAGGATCTCCAACACCATCGTCAGTTGCGAGGCCAACAAATCCATTATAACCCACCGCCAGGAAAAAGCCACCGGTAGCATCCACAACGGATGGGAACACATGGGTGTTCCAGGTACCATCAACGTTCGAAACGGATGCTGTATAAAGTACATTCGCACCATCGGGCAAACCAGCAGGTGTAAGACCCAATACATATATCTGAACAGTGGCATGTGGTCCGCCAGCATCAAGATCAGCACTCAGGAACCAACTCATTTCACTCAGCATTGCATCAACACGATGTGCAGCGCCAAGTACTGAATTTATCGTTCCACCAGTAAATCCAAGTTTGGCCGTAGCAGTACCATCGTCATAGCGGAAAGAAACCGGAGCCGGAGGCTCGGGTCCTGAGCCGTCCCATGAAATCTGAACACTATTGCTGTTCAGCTCAAAGGCTACAACTTCACCAACAGGATAAGGTACTTCCATCAGGTAGAAGTTATTGGAGGTTGTTCCTCCATGGACAACTGCCTGACTTGAGCGATTCTGTGAAGTATAGCCTGCTGCACCTACGTTAAAATCGTAAGTGCCGGCGTAGGCCAGTGTATTGTATGATCCATTGGCTGCGGTAAACACATCGTATGAACCTGCTGGCCCCACAATGTTTACACGGGCTCCGGAGATCGGGTTACCGCCAAGAAAATCATATACAAAGCCGTTGAATGTACCTACACCCTTGGTGGTAACCGTTACCGCTGCTGACTGAGCTGATTCACCTTCGTCAAAAACGTTGGAAACCCTGTAAGCATAGGTAGTGTTACGTGCCAGGCCAAGATCCTGATACTCTGATGCCGTAAGTGGAGCAGTATTCAATTTAACTCCATTGCGATATACATTGTAACCGATAAAGGCACGATCGGAAGGGCCGGTCCAGTTGAGGTTGGCACTAACTGTAGCGGTTGGAGCCGGGTCAACGAGGGTTACGGTAAGTCCGGTAGGAACATCAATGGTGGTGGTAAAGCCCCAAACAGGACCTTCAACTTCACCTTGTGTGTTCCTTACGTTTACCTGCCAGAAATACTGCAAATTGGGCTGTAAACCGGCAAGGGTATATGAAGTGGCCAGCGTGCTTGTATAAGGAACAACCACGGTGGTTGGAGGATAGGTTGTACCCAAAACCACTTCATATTCAGATACATTGTTGCCAAATGTCCAGCTCAGTGAACTAGCGTTGTTAATGTTGATTGCGCCATCAAGCGGTGCAATATAAGTAACGGGATCAGGAGCAGGCATGGGTAGCAAGGTGTACGTAGCATCCCAGTTAAGCAAACTACTTCCAACAAGGTAATAGGTGTTGCCTGCAAACAGTTCAACATCCACCAGGTTGTCAATGGCCTGAACCATAGCATTGGTAGCCATAGGTCCGCCTTCGCCTTCAAAATCTTCGGCATAAATCGCCATATTAACAGGAGAGCCCATAAATTCAGAAATGTTCAACAGCATGTCAACCGTTGGTGCAATTTCCCAAACTATATCATTCTCCGTAGGTGAATTGCCCAGGTCATTCGGTAGAATGTAGTTTTTGTACCATCCGGCGTTTTCACGTGAAGAAGGAATCGGCAATGGTGCCGGAGCTGGAAGAGGAGATGGAGCCAATAGTAAGGCATTTTCCACAACATCACCAGCGATGGGTACATAAGCTGTTCCATCATAGGTGGCTGTAGCCAGAGCACGGCTTTCACCAAAGATAACGGCAAAGGTCCCACTGAAAGGTCCTGCAACCGCATTGGCATCCGCATTGGCGGAAAGGCCAAAGTCAGTTGTGGTAGCACCTTCTACCAGGGTATAGGGTAAAGTTGGCGCAACAACATTTACAAAACCGCCGTAATTATTGTCGATATCGGCATTGGTGATGCTTAAATCACCTTCACCGGGATTGTTTATGATTTCAAGACGTAAAGGTTCTGTCCAGGCACCAATGGGACGATAGCCCATGGCAAGAACCGGATTAAGTATCTCCAGACCAGGAGATAAAGATTGCTCTATAATGGTAATTGTGCCGGAAGCTGTATGAGGGGCACTGCCCCATCCGTCGCCTTCCAATAGCCAGTCAATATCCATATCACCGGTAAAAGTGGGGTCAATGTTCACAGTGACGGTAAAAGGAGCCATATCACCGTTAGCCAAAAAATCAAGGCCATCACCCCATGTGGTGTTAACACCATCACCGGTTTCAGAATTCCAGACCAATTCCCCGCCCAATGTTAACATTGAAGTGGCAGAAACGACCGTAACACCAACTGGAAAATCCAGGCTGGCATCATATACCCATTCTGCATCTGGGGAAACAATAGTTGTAACAAAGTTCAGCACTACATTTGAAGTGCCGGGCAGATAGGTAGCCGTGCTTGTGGTAACAGTTGAACCGGCAAGACTCCGGTTAACCTGTTGCGCGTTGACCAAAGTGCCCGACCACAGGAAAATTATCATGGTCATAGCAATAAGCCATCGCAAATAAGTAGGTTTTTTGTTCATCATGTTTTGATTTAGTTAATATTAAAAGGATTGACATCCTCAGTTAATAATCGGATTAGCTGCAAAAAGCAGTTTCAATCAAACATTTAATGATTTGCGGGCGACCTCCTTTCTATTATTAAAAACTGTTAATAATTGATTTATTTAACAAAATTATTTGCAAGAAAATGAATCAAAAGAACAAGGGAAAGCGTTGTGGCAGTAAGGGTAGTAGCAGTAGAGTGAAATAATCAGACAGTAAAAAACGGTAACGAATATTCCAAAAAACTCAAGAATGAGTCAGGCCAACAAGCAATGTGTAGTAAAACGAGTGCAGCTATACTTATATAATAAGACAATTGAAAAGCAATTTACCCTTATTCTGCATTAAACTTTTTTCATTACTTAATAATGAAAGAATTAAAAAGTAATCCAAAATCAAGCTAAAACACCTATTTTAGATTATCTTCGGTGCAAAAATATGAAATATACTTAATAAAGAACAGAATTTTACATTTTAACATCTTTATTTGGGCTACATTTTATTTTGATGTGCTGGGACTAAATTTGCCGGATTGAATAAAAGTTTTGTAAGGCATGGATTCCTGGAATAGAAGGAGCGGAAGAAGGTGTTCAACCCTTTCAGGGCTGCATTGCCTTTTGTATCCTCCATTCCGTGGGTTCCGTTTCTCTCCACCCACGGGTATTGTTATTGAACACCCCGATAGCTATCCGGATCGGCGCTCTATCTGTCTCCCCGAAGGAGGCGAATTTTAAATAACCGTGGGTGTAACGAAGTGAAACCCACGGGATGCAGATGTATAGATGAAATGGCGTCCCTGAAAGGGGCGAATAATAAATAATAGAATAACAGCACATCAAAATAATATTCAGCCCATTCATCGCAGCATGGGTTACCATCCCAGTATGCGTTTTCCCAAAACCCGAAAAAATTAGCGGAAATTCGCGTAATTCGCGGTTGGAAAAACAATTAGTCCTTATAAAGTCAATGGTGCAAGGGATAAAATCCCTGCCTGCTGCACTTATGAATTTTACCGAATCATGCAATCGGGCAGGGATGGTAACCCTTGCTGTGAGAATGTTTATGCGATATCATGGAGACATTATCCTAAAAAAAAACTAGATTTTAACCAGGCATTCAACGCAGCATGGGTTACCATCCCCTTCGGGGATTTTATCCCTTGCACAGTAAGTTTATACCCAAACAGAAAACATCAAACTACCAGAAAAATAAACTTAGTGGAATTGCAAATTCTACAAAATCAATTGAAGCGGCATTACAAATGCCGTTTAGCCGAAGACACTGCTAAGCGGCATTTGCAATGCCGCTTCAAAAACCCCTTGCCTGAACTTATGCCCTATCCCTATAACCTAAAAAAGGGCTCCTTTCGGAGCCCTTTTTCATTTACATCGATTTAACGATTATTTGGTGACAACAACTTTTTTGGTGAGGCTCTTGCCTTCGCTTGTTACAAATTTAACAAGGTAAGCGCCAGCTTCGTAGTTGCGTACATCAACCTCCAGAGAGTTTTCATCCGTAATATTACGCTCCATTACAACCTGGCCAAGATAGTTGTACATAACAACCTGGCTTACATCGTTGGTGAGTGTAATGAATACTTTACTGTTCGATGGGTTAGGATAAACCTTGATCTCAGAGAGATTGGTTGGGTTAACCCCTGTTTCGAAATCTACACATGCTTCGTTTGATGGCTCGGTTTCGCCACAGAATTCATATTCTGCAGTTACCGTGTAGCAGGTAATTCCGGCTGCACCTTCAAGATATACATAGGTAGTTTCTGGCCACAGTGCTTCGAGCAGTGATCCATCCCTATAGATGTTGTATCCCAGGAATGCCCTGTTCATATCGCGTGCTGGGGTGCTCCATTGTGGTGCGCCAGTGGCAACAGGTTTATTGCTGGTGTAAACCATCGACATACGGTCTTTAGTGCCTTCAACTGGTGCTACGGCAGGGGCTACTGCGTAAGAAGCTTTTGCTCCGGCTACGCCTATGGCCCTGATCATACCATTAAAGTTGAATTGATAGGTTTCCCAGGTTTCCCAGCCACCGGCTGTGTAGTCGCCTACAAAGTAGTGGGTGTTCGTCTGGAATACGTATGGTGCGCCAACGCCATCATCGGTACCAATAGCGGCAAATCCGTTGTAAGCGATTCCAATCAGGAATCCTCCGTCAGCCGTAATTGGGGTTGGGAAGGTGTGGGTGTTCCAGGTAGCATCGGTATTGGTTACTGAAGCGGTGTAAAGTACATCGTTTCCGTTGGGTAAACCGGCTGAAGTTAAACCAAACACGTAAATCTGAATCGTGGTGTGTGGTCCGCCTTCGGCGGTGGTGTACCAGCTCATTTCGGTCAATTCAGCACTGGTGGTGTATTTTGCACCCAATACAGTGTTGAGGGTTCCGCCTGAGCTTCCAAGTTGGCCGGTTGAAATACCATCGTCATACCTGAATTCCTGAGTAACGTTCTCGTTCCAAACAAGTGTAACTTCATTGTTTTGCTCTACGCCGGTAGCGGTGAGGTTCTGAGGAACTTCACAATCTTCGGTTACAAGTACATCAAGTACACAAGTTGAAAGACAAGACATTGCATTGTCAGCATAAACAAAGGTTACGCAATAATCGTAGTAACCAGGCTCAACATCCATATCGGTATAGGTTTCAGCTTGTACCATTTCGGCAATAAGTTCGCCATCGCGGTAAACATTTGCGCCAAGGAATTCTCCCGGATCAAATGTAGTGCTGCCACCACCACCGCCGCCACCAACGGTGCCGGAGATAAGGAATGGAAGTCCCTGTGGGGTTGATGTACCTGAATCAAGGAAATCTCCCCATACACCTGCTATATTTTGCAGTCCGTTACCGGTAGTTGCCTGGCCGGTGATGGTAATTGGAGGAGCCCATGGGCCTGAGGCTAATGATCCATCAAAGGTAAATTCTACCCAATAGGTACCTGAGGTCAGTGTGAGACCAGGAGTTGAGCAAACAACTTTCATGATCGGACGGGTGGTTCCAGGGGTGCCTTCGGACAAACGATAGATGTTTGACCAGGAAGTTGAAGTCATTCTATTGGTTACCATATCGCCCCAGATAACGGTGCCACCTGTTGATGGGTTGCCATTGTAAATCTGGAGATAACCACCGGTAATGGTACTGGTGGTGGTTGATCCGGTCTGGTAAGTGTAGATGGTGAAATCATCAACGGTCCAGTTGGCATCAACAACAAAGTCGTCGGCCATATGGTTACCTAAAGCAAACTGACTACCAGCGCCAAGGGTATTCATGCCCAGGGTGGTGCTCTGGAGAATACTCTCGTCAGCGCCACCAGGACCTGTACCAGGACTGTTTACCAATGGTCCGTTGTCATAAAGTATTGCACGGTTGGATGAAAGCGGTTTGCTTTCGCCGGCAACGTTTACAACTGGTCCACCTGTTACAGCGGTTTCCACTACATTAACAAAGGCATAAGCGCCGGTATGGTTAATGCGGGCATCTATTTCACTCTGGCTCATTCCCTGAGTTTTGAATGAAACTGCATGGCTTACACCTGCTGCCAGCGGGCTTGTGTGAGCTGCCCTGGTAGCGGTGTTGGTTACAGTAACATCGTCAATCTTGATGAAGAACATGTCGGTAACTTCGGTATGCTGGAAGGCAATGTAAATAGTCTGTCCTGCATAAGCAGCAAGATCAACTACAATTTCCTGCCAGTTGCCGGTTGCAACAGCGGTATGCAGTGTTGTTGTAAAATCAGCAACAGCATTGCCTGTGGTTGAAACTTTTACATAGTACTTTTCAGCAGCCCATGAAGGATCCTGACCATCAACCCAGAACTTCAGTTGTGAAGTTGCAGTTGCAGCAATGGCAGGGGTTACCAGCCAGTTGTTTGGTGTAAGTGCACCAACATCATTGCGGTAGCTGGCACTGGTCATACAATACAAGCCAGTATGAGCATCAAATACGTCGAATTCAACAGCACTATTGTCCCACTTGAAGCCATCGCCATCAACATCGTAAACAACCCATCCTGTAGGAAGATTTCCTGCTTCGAATCCTTCAAAGAATTCGCCACCCGGAGGAGGAGGTGTGTTGCCACTCCAGTTAAGCACTACGTCGTTTACATCAACAACTTCGTAAGTCAGACTTGCAGGACCCGGGAAGCTATCGCAAGGATAGTAGGTCCAGGTGTAATCCATCTTGGCTGACATACCGTTGCTGTAAAGAGCAGCTACTTCTGAGTAATATTCCTGACCAGGGGTCAGTGTTGCAGGATCATACTGATAGTAAGTGTTTGGGGTATCGGTTACAAAGATACCATCCAACCATACCTTGTAAGTTTCAAGGACACGGTTATCAGGTGCTTCATCGGTCAACACAACATTGTCAACTCCACCACCATAACTCCATGTACCACTTTCGGTATAAAGGAAGATGATTTGTACGTCAGCGGCCAATGCATCTTCTGGAAGCATAACCACGTGATTGATCCAACTACCCACATTAACGGGCAAAGTCTCAATCAATACAGGTGCGCCTTCAGCAATGCTGTAGTGTACACTGATGGCATCAGTCCTGAGGGTATAATCAAAGCTCAGGTAAACTTCATCGGCATTCTCCAGATTCATCACCGGGGATTTGGCCATTGCTACGATTGGGGATCCTCCCGAACCGGCGGCATCAGCGTTAACAGCGATAAAGTTGGTTGAATTGCCATTGAAGGTCATAAAGGATGAAGACAGGGAAGCATTGTTGCCCCATTGCCATCCGTTTACATTGCCCTGGATATCCCATCCCTGTGCATCGGCTTCAAAATCAAATGAGGTAGCCTCAAATGGTACAATACCACCAGCACGCCATGTAGCGAATCCTGTTGGTGATACATGAAGGTCTGATACAGGTGCGAGCAGTTCTTCAAGAATGTAGCTCAGGTTGGTAGGTCCGTCAACTTCAACGGTCTCCATAATTGGTGCGAAACCATTTTTCTCAACGTAAACATCATAGGTTCCTTTGCGGAATTCCTCCCACATAAAGTAACCTGTTGCATCGAGCTCAACATCATAAACAAGTCCGAGTTCAGGTTCCGAAGTATTGGTAAGCATTACGTCGGTTCCTTCAGGACTATCATTACTGTTGGTGATTACAGTTACACTTACATTGGTGATCATGTCTTTGTCAAGACAGTTGGAGAAGCGGATTTCTGATTCATTCTCAGCATAAACAGCTTCTACAGCCCATTTGTAAGTTCCTGATTCGGCAGTAGCCCAGGTGTTGTCGTTGTATATGCTATCCAGGGTGTATCCAAGGAATTGCAGATCGCCTCCGGCTTCACAACTGGTACGGTAAACATTGTAACCGGCCAAAGTTGATTCAGGAATATCACGCAAAGTATTCACCGCACGTGTATTTGTCAGGCTGATATCATCAATATACCAATAGTTGATATCGAATGAATCGCCACTGAACATGAATCCAATCTTGAAATCGGCAGCATTCAGGCCATGTGCATCTGTAATAACAGTGCTAAATGTATTTGCCGCGATGCTTCCTGTTGGGTTAAATTCCTGAACTACATGGGTAACTCCATCAGCAACGGTAATCACTTTCAAGGTATATCCACCGGCAAAGTCATTAACACTGTGTTTGAAGCTCAGGTAGAGTGCATTGTTCGTATTGGCGAGAGGAACTGCCGGAGAAATGATGGTGAAATCACCAACACCGCTCGGAGACCAGTTGAACCTCAACTCAGGAGATGTTCCACCAGCATTTGCAGTTGTACTTATTCCCCAGTTTGTGGCAGATGAAGTCCAGGCTGAAAGACCATTAGAGAAATCTTCCATGAATGGTTCGTACAAATTGGTACCTGGTGATCTCCAGCTAACTTTAACCTGATTGTCGCTGATTTCCTCAGCAACGACCATTTCTACAGGAGCAGGGAATTCCATCATTAGGAAATCGCGTACTTCTGTTTCGGTCATAAGAATTTCAACACCAGTTAGTGTTTGGGTTATATAACCAGCAGCTTCAACAGTATAGTTATAGGTTTTGTTACCCAAAACTTCACCACTATAATTACCACTTGCATTGGTGGTAAAGGTAAAGGTGTTACTACCGCTGGTGAGCGTGATTGCTGCACCCTGAATGTTGGCGCCGCCAAGGTAAGCTGCCTGTTTAACGTTTCCGCTAACAAAGCCACCACCAGTAACGATAGCCGTTTTACAAATGGTTCCGGGACAAGTTTCGGCACCGCTTTCGTAAACAAAGGTGATGCAATACTCATACGTTCCAATATCGAGGTCTTCATCAAGGTACATTGCAGCATCGGTTTCAGCGATGGCGATGCCATCACGATAAATGCGTGCAAAGTCTATCTGATCTTCCCCTACAGGAATAGCAGGTACGGTCCATGTAAGATTTACATCCAACGCACCTTCAACTTGTGCAGCGGCAAAGTTGCCAGGTGTGGCATAATTGTCGCAGGCAATGTAAGTCCAGGTGTAAGCTGCCCTTGTGCTCTGACCAGTGCTGTAAACAGCGGCCACTTCGGCAAGGTAGGTTTCGCCATCAACCAGTACTTCACCATTGGTGCCATATTGATATTCCCTGTCGGGAACTTCAGCTACCAATACACCATCGTGGAATACCTTGAAGTTGACCAATGAACGGTCGCCACCACGGGTCACCACTTCATTGAGTTCAACATTGTCAATTGCCCAGTACCATTTCCATCCAGCATTATCAAAATAATGGAAACGAACCTGGAATGCATCATTGATGTATGCAGTAACATCAATTACCTGATGGTTTGGCGCAGTCCAACTGCCAGCATCAGCCGTCTGATTGAGTACATTTACCCAGTCGGTACCATTGAATACATCCACCTTGGAATACTCAGCACCAGAAAGATAGTTGTAATACTGATCGAACTCCAGATAGAGTGTAGCTGCGTTTGAAGCATCTAATACAGGAGAAACGAGTATCTCATCAAGGGTTTTACCACTTCCTGCTTCGTCAGAATCAACATAAGCAAAAGGAGTTCCATCGATAGATGCACCTGATGATTGTGGGTTTCCGGCAGGTGTTTCCATGTACCATGTATCTGTGGATGTTCCACCATCAACAATAGTCCATGAAGAAGGGATGCCTCCATCAAAATTCTCCATAAATGGTGCAAACGGAGCAGAAGAACCACTTTCCCAGGTTGCATAACCGGTTGGTGTTACATACAGTCCGGTTGGCGGAGCAAGAATTTCGTCGAGCAACCACTCAAAACTGGTTTCATCAAAGATGTTCACATCGGCCAGACTTACGGAAGTATAACCTGCTTTGAACACTTCTATATCATAAACACCTCTACGGAACATATCCCAGGTAAACATACCTGTGCCACCAAGGGTTTCATCATAAACAAGTTCAAGACCTGGCTCTGAGGTATTGGTAAAGGTTACCAGTGTACCTGCAGGGCTATCGGCCGAGTTGAGCGTAACAGTTACGTCAACCACGGTGTTCATGTCCTTGTCGAGGGTGTTGGAGAAGGTAGGCGCCGAAACCTGATTTGCATCATAGTTTACGGTAACTGCCCAGCGATAAACGCCCCAATCCTGGATTCCCCAGTCAAAATCAACAAAGTCTTCGGAGATGGTGTTGCCTATCTTCTCGAGCGAGCCCGGTTGATAAACTTTCTGACGCCATACATCGTAACTTGCGATTCCGCGTGTGCCTTCAGCAAATGATGGTCCGGCAACGGTGCGGTGGGTAAGTGATGCTTCACCTTTGGTGATGGAAAGTGCACTTTGCTCAATCACCGACTTTGAAACCTTGTTAAAGGTATTCGTACGATTGGGCGCATTTATAGCTTTTCCAAGATCAACTATACGTGGAGCAGCTTCACGCGTGCCCTGTGCAGTATAAACATAGAGCTCCATCAGGAAGTTTCCAATGCCTGAAGGTATCATGCCAGCCGGATTACTCAGCGAGCCAAATATTGAACCTTGTGGGTTGGCGACATTATCGCTTGAAAAACTAGGATATGCATCGTTGGCAGTGTTGCCAAGAGGCTCCATAATAATGGCTACCAGATCTGCTCCCCCAGCGGATATATTTCCCAGGTTTACGCCAGTTTCCCATTTATCATTACCTGTGGTATTGAAAGGGCCATAGGTTCCGATAAGGGCTTTGGTATCCCAGTTATAAACATGAACTTTATATGGCCATGTACCATTTAAACCCCATGAAGCATGATAAAAATTCATGCTGTTGATGGAGGCATCAGGATAATCGGTAAGATCATACACTACACCATAACCCATTCCAAAAGATTGGTAATAAGCATTGGAAGGTGCGCCCGGATTTTGGGTGATTTTCACCAGTTCGAGTGGTGTAATACCTGACCAGCTTACCTGAACTGAATTGTCGTTCAATTCAAAGGCAATAACTTCGCCAACGGGATAGGGTGCTTCCATCAGATAGAAGATGCTGGAAACAGTTAAACCATGACCAAGAACTACATTACCAATCGTCTGCGAAGTATAATCCGTTGCACTTGCAGTAATGCTATAGGTACCTCTGTATGCCTGGGTGCTGTATGCACCATTGGCAGCAGTAAGTACACTGTAGTTTCCTTCAGGGCCGGCGATATCCACCCTTGCACCCTCAATCGGGTCGTTGGTGAGAAAATCATAAACAAAGCCGTTGAAGATACCTACACCTTTGGTGGTAACCGTTACTGCTGCTGAAAGGGCAGATTCACCTTCGTCAAATACGTTGGATACCCTGTAAGCATAGGTAGTATTACGTGCCAGACCAAGATCGGTATATTGTGATTCTGTTATCGGAGTAGTATTGACTTTGCTACCATTGCGATAAAGGTTATATCCAATAAAAGCACGATCGGAAGGACCTGTCCAGTTGATGTTTGCACTCACCGTATTAGCGGTTGGGGCGGGGTCAACAAGAGTTACGGTAAGTCCGAGAGGAACATCAATGGTGGTGGTGAAGCCCCATACAGGACCAGCCGTCACACCTTGTGTGTTCCTAACATTTACCCTCCAGAAATACTGCATATTGGGCTGTAAACCGGCAAGGGTATATGAAGTGGCCAAAGTGCTTGTGTAAGGAACAACCACAGTGGTTGGAGGATAGGTTGTACCCAACACCACTTCATACTCAGATACGTTGTTGCCAAATGTCCATCTCAATGAACTAGCGTTGTTAATGTTGATGGCACCATCCAGCGGAGCAACATAAGTAACGGGATCAGGAGCAGGCATGGGTAGCAAGGTGTACGTAGCATCCCAGTTAAGCAAACTACTTCCAACAAGGTAATAGGTGTTGCCTGCAAACAGTTCAACATCCACCAGGTTGTCAATGGCCTGAACCATAGCATTGGTAGCCATAGGTCCGCCTTCGCCTTCAAAATCTTCGGCATAAATCGCCATATTAACAGGAGAGCCCAAAAATGCAGAAATGTTCAACAGCATGTCAACCGTTGGTGCAATTTCCCAAACTATATCATTCTCCGTAGGTGAATTGCCCAGGTCATTCGGTAGAATGTAGTTTTTGTACCATCCGGCGTTTTCACGTGAAGAAGTAATCGGCAATGGTGCCGGAGCCGGAAGAGGAGATGGATCTAATGTAAAGGCATTTTCCACAACATCACCAGCGATGGGAACGTAAGCTGTTCCATCATAGGTAGCCGTAGCCAAAGCGCGGTTCGCACCAAAAATCACCGCATATTGACCGGTGAAAGGTCCGGCAACTGCCGTGGCTTCTACATTGGTAGTAAGGCCAAAAGCAGTGGTAGTAGCGCCCGAAGCCAGGGTAAAAGGCAAAGCTGGAGCAACAACGTTAACAAACCCACCATAATTGTTATCAATATCGGCAGCGGTAATGCTTAAAGCACCTTCACCGGGATTGTTTACAATTTCAAAGCGGGCAGGTTCCATCCAGGCACCTATGGGGCGATAGCCCATGGCGAGGGTTGGATTGAGGATTTCAAGACCAGGAGTAGTAAGAACATTATAAACGGTTACCAAATCAATAACATTGGCACGTCCATAATTATCAACACCTTCAAAAGCTATTTGGTAGGTAGCTGATGGATTGGGAAGTTCAAGATCGAACATCGTCCAGGCAGCAATGCTAGAAGTATAATTGGCTATTTCAATCCATGGTGCAGCTGCATTTACCCTGTAAAATACTTTTGTCGTATTTTGATCTCCGGTCCAGTCTTCCTGACCGAGATAGAAGGATAGTCGCGGTGTTGCAAGGGCTGATAGATCCAGTGGAGGAGTAATCAGCTTGGTTCTTTCAGCACTAAAAGACGCACTTGTAAACCTTGCGTTGAGCGCACCTTCAAAAGCAGTGGTAATGGCACCTCCGGAAGATCCGGCGGCAAAAGACCAAGCTCTAGTTCCAGACTCTTGAATCTGCCTCCAATCGGCACGGGTTGTTGAGGTTGCTTCAAAGTTTTCGATAAAAGGGAAAACAGTTACAACAGCCGGAGGTAGAACCTGCGTAATGGTCATATCCAATACTGGAATACAGTTGGGAGCAGGATTTGTATCTACCATTAGAAAATAAGTGCCAGGGCTAAGTACCCGGGTAATGGTACGAGGAGTAGCTCCAGAACCGGTAGCAATCCAAAAATTACCAGCACCTAAAAGAGCCGTGGGGCATGAGGTAAACAACCCAAGACCTGTCCAGGTGGTTGTTTTTGGGTCCATGGTTATGGTAACTTCTGTAGCTACCGTAACATTTAACTGGTAAATAATGTCCTCACCTCCATCATAAAAGTTAAGATCAGTGGTTGAGTAAGTGTTACCCCTGCCGCAGGTTGTATTTCCAAGGTCGGCATAAGGTAAATCAGCAGGAATGTTTACCACGATGGGTGTGGTGCAATTGTCGCCAATGGCACGGTTGCCTTCAGAATACGGCACTTCCACACTTGGGCCATGCATGGCTTGCATCTCTGCTTGCTTAGCAAGCTCTCTCATGCTTTGAGCAGATACATTAGAAGAATTGCCCCAAATGAATAACATAAGGGCCAATCCTACCAGCCATCGCCAATAAGTAGGTTTTTTGTTCATAATGAATTGATTTAATTAATATTAAAGGAATTGTAAATTTCAATTGATGAATGAATTAACTGCAAGAAGCAGCCGCATTCAAAAGATGAATGGTATGCCAGTGACCTCCTTTCTTTCACTTGGATAAGTGAATAATTATGAATAAATCTATTGAATTGTTTACAAAAAAAGCAATCAAAAGAACTGGGGAAAGCGTTGTGGCAGTAAGGGTAGTAGTATCAGTAGGAGCAGTTAAGCGAGATAATCAAACAGTAAAAATAATCAGTAAAAGTGCAAAAAAAGCAATGACAATTATTTTAAGCCAACAAGTAAGATAGAGTAAGTAGAGTGCAAGCACAGTTAAATGGTAAGACAATCGAAAAGCTTTTTACCCTTACCCGGAATTACAGAAAAAGCATAATTTTTCCATAAAACGGTTTCAGGTAAAAAAGTACCTCATTATTCACGAAAAAATATTTTTTGAATAAAAGTCGGCACTTTTTGTTTGCCTTGCTAAACGGGGGCGAATATACAAAATAATATGGGGGACAATATTTTTATTAAAAACATTTTTTATTCAGGCACTATTGAAGAGGTTTTGTTGAATGAGCATCGGGAACTCACCTTCGGGATTAAGAAAGGATGCAAACAACCTCCCCTCTGGGGTTACCATCCCTTCCTAAAAATAGAAGGGGATTTTATCCCTTAAACAGTTGGCTTGTGTAAGATAGGAAATGTCAAGCTGCCAAAAGAAATAGCTTTGTGGAATTATAAATTCCACAAAATCAAAAGAAGCGGCATTGCAAATGCCGCTTAGCTATACTTTCGGCTAAGCAGGATTTCAAATGCCACTTAGCCGAAGACACTGCTAAGCGGCATTTGTAATGCCGCTTCAAAGATTTCAGGACATTCTTTGTAACTGCTGAGGCATTGAATTAGCTTGGTCGGTCATT
>SWCB01013719.1_pt1 | contig 19942 bp, 22 predicted proteins | sample 4692901 | NCBI WGS metagenome assembly SWCB01 (sample SAMN10267276, study PRJNA491770) | bioreactor metagenome | isolation source: DHS bioreactor inoculated with subseafloor sediment | place: Japan: off Shimokita Peninsula | collected 2006-08 | reverse complement strand
TGGAGGCTTTGGTGACTATAATGGAGCAAACAAAGTATTAGGCGATGGAGAATATACTGTTCCTGTAAAAAAATAAACCTATAAAATAAAAAAAGACCATGAAATTTTTGATATGCTCCCTTTATGACAGACAGTTAAAATAATAAAACTGTTTATTATGAAGGGAGTATTTCTTATGGGAAAATGGTGCTTTTAACCAGGGATTTCATTTTGTATGATTATAATAAATTTGAATCACATGAAAAACTTCACTAATATCTTACTCCCAACTACTGCACCAAGAAATAGGAATAGTGCATACACCCATCCTGAAAGTGAGAGGGATGCTATACCGCTATAAAATGCACTTATATTACAGCCAAAGGCTATCCTAACTCCATAACCCATTAATAGCCCACCTAAAATTGCTGCTATAATTTGCTTAATTGATTTTATTTTTTTAATTCTAAATTGTGATGCCAGAAGTGTTGCTAAAAGGGCACCGAAGATTATACCTAGGTTTCGTATAGAAACGGGGTCATTTAAAAAACCAGCATCTAAAGTAGCCTGGGCCTCTTTGTTACTAAAGTAATACCAATTATCCACATTTCCTCCTATTGCTCTATATAACCAAGCTCCCCAGTTTGAAAAGGCTCCTGAAATTCCCCAGGGATTTCCTGTTGTGGCAAATGTAACTACTTGAAAAACAGATAGAAGTACTGCGCCAGTTATATATGTCCATGAATTTTTTAACCATAGTTTATAAAACTTATTATTATTTAGGTCCATAGTTACATCCCCTCAATTCTTGTTTTCCCATGTATCAGCTAAAATGTATAATATGACAATTAGTAATAATTGAAAAACAACAGCACCAAACCAACCAAATAAATCTGGTAAAAACAAAGCTTTTCCCTTTGAGATGAAATTAGATTTCCACCATCCAAAATCATGAGCTCCCCAGAGAGAACCTACAACGAAAAAGAATAAGGATAATATTTGAAGTAAGAATCCCTCGCCAATTCTCATAAGAGTACCAGATGCACAGCCACCTGCAATAACCATACCTATACCAAACATAAATGCCCCAGCAGCTGTTGCAATGCTAATGGGAACAACATAGTTTTGTCCTGGAATAGGTAAACCATTGGAAAATGCACCATATTTTATTGCAGTGAAACCGATGGTTGTAATCCCGATGGCGATTAGTACAGCTTTAGTTAAGCTGGTTCCTCCTGTCAAATAAGGATCTCTCATAGATGCAGTAAAGCAAAATCTTGATTTTTGAAGTATAAAACCAAAGCAAATGCCAGTTATCCAATATAGACTTAATCTTGGAGAGATTGAGGACAATAAAGCGCCAATTATTACTACAACTATTAATGCTATAATACCTGATGGTATTTGATTTTTTTTAGATTTTATACTTTTGGCTTCCATCATTAGAACAAGCATCTCCTTTACAATAATAATTGATAAACAATTGACAATTACTTAATAAGATTTTATCATAAAACCATAGGAGTATCCAATAAAGTAATGTAATACTTAAATACACTAATTAACCTTTGCAAAGATATTAATTTAACAAAATTAAATGGTTATATGTTATAATATTTTAAAGTAAGTGATCTTCAACTTAAGATTATTTTGTATATAAGGAGGGACTATTTTGCACATAGAATGCTTTGAATATTTTTACAAGGTTGCAATGGCTAAGAGCATTTCGAAGGTAGCAAATAGTGCTCATATTTCTCAACCTGCTCTTAGTCAACAGCTTCAGAAGCTAGAAGAAAGCTTAGGCTACGAACTGTTAACAAGGAGCAATAAGGGAGTAGAGTTAACAGAAAAGGGCTCGATAGTTTTTAAATATGCTGATAATATTCTCAGAACCTATGAAGCTATGATGGAACAATTAGAAGATGATCCAAAGGATGGACAAACTATAAAGATTGAAGCCTGTTGGCCAATAGCAACTTATGCATTACCCTGTATCTTTTATAAAATAAAGAATAAATTTCCTCGCCATAATTATGAACTAAAATCCAACTCATATGATGCAATAGAAGAAAATGTAAAAAACAATATTGCTGATCTTGGTGTTATTTATGGAAAACCCAATGATGAATCCTTATCATATTATAAAATTGGAACTGATAAAATAGCTTTAGTAGCATCCTATGATTATGAGATAGATGAAGAAATAACCTTTGAAAACCTATTGAGTTATCCATTTGTATTGCTCAATGATAAGCTTAACATCAAAGAAATATTAATAAATAGAATGAAAAAATTAGGATGTAAATCAAAGGAACTGAATATTCTTTATATGAGTGATTCAACTGAATCAGTAAAATCATCTATTTATAAGGGCTATGGAATAGCTTTTTTACCCTATATTTCAATAAAAAAAGAATTGTATAATAAGCAGTTAAAATTAATAGAAATTTCAGATTTTTCAATAGAATATCCAATGTATTCAATAAATAAAAAGAGCTCAAGACTATGTAAGTCAGTGAACGAATTCATAGAGTATTTCAAAAAAGTAGGAAAAGAGAGTTTGTGTTAAATTTTTGTAACCGTAATTTCCCAAACTCCGTTTATCACTTCTTCAGATTCATACTCAACATTATAATTTTTCAATAATATAAGTAGATTTTCTAATGAACAGCTGTGGTCCGTTACAATCATAAAAGATTCTCCAGACTTTATACTTTTGAGTACTTTTTTTGTTTTTATAATTGGGATAGGACAAATATCACCTAAGCAATCAACTTTCTTCATATTCAATTTCTCCTTTATATATATAGTCGTTAATATTATATCATAAATATAGACAAAAAAATAAGGACTGATAATATGAAAAAAAGAGCCTGGATTTTTATAGCCTTAGCAATTGGAACGGTATTCCTTCTTTCATCCATTCCATCATTAAGGGTACTTCCAGTAATAAGCCAAATATCTAAAGTGACCTCAAACCTTGATTTTGGCTTCGTGAGGATTTCAAGATGGATAGCATCAAATATGTCCTATTTAGAACAACTCCCTATTGCTTCAGAGCTTCCCTTTGATATAGGTGAGCTAAACCCAGCTAAGGAGATAGGACAGGAAATATTTACTTATGCTAGGGAGAATCCAATAATAATAGAGTTTTTTCTAAGAAAACTAGCACATATTTTTGTATTCTTTTGGATAACGATTTTTCTATTTATACTGATTAATCAGTATATACCCTATCGTTGGTTAACTGTAATACTCGCTAATATGGGAGGCGTACTACTAGCTTTGTTAGATGAGTATAGGCAAACCTTTGTTAGTGGGCGAGTTGGTAGTTTAGTAGACGTTCTTATTGATAGTATAGGAGTGTTTATGGCAGTTGTAGTAATAATGTTTTCGTTTTTTATAACAAAGAAAGCAGTGGCATCAGTTACATCTGAGACACCAGAAACATCAAAGGATGAAGAGGTTACTGAAGAAAAGTAGTAGTTTTTAATTAAAAATATATAAAAGGGTCTTGAACTTTTAATTCTTATTAAATATAATGTATTTAGAAAATAACAATAGATGGAAGGAGCCGATGTATTATGAGAAAATTAAATGCAGTTATTGCTGAGCTGGTAGAAAACAAATCTGCTCCAGGATTTTTATTGTCATAAAATATAAATTTATTTATTAGGATTTATTTTTTCGACTAAAAACCTTGGAGTAGTGACTGTACATTTCATTATTTCAGGGTATTTTTATGCCCAAAATTAAAAAACTGGAGGGTATTAATATTGAAAAATATAAATCTTAGTAATTGGGGACTAAATGAAGGAACCTTAAAGGAATATACAGAATCATACAGTGATTACACCTTAGGAAGGGTAATTGAAGAGCATAAGGGAATATATAAGATTATAACAGAAGAGGGAAAGGTTCTAGGACAGGTATCGGGAAAATATTTATATAATTCTATTAAAAGAGTTGACTATCCAGGGGTAGGTGACTGGGTAGCACTGGATAGCGCCACAGATAAAAATAGCGTATCTATTATACAAGGCCTTTTAACAAGGAAAAGTAAGTTTTCTAGAAAAATGGCAGGAAAAAATAATGACGAACAAATTATAGCAACTAACATAGATACTATTTTTATATGTATGGCATTAAACAGTGATTTTAATTTAAAAAGGTTAGATAGATATATTAGTCTAGCATGGAGTAGTGGAGCTACACCCGTTGTAATACTTACAAAATGTGACCTATGTGATGATATAATTAAAAAGGTTGAACTAGTGGAAGAAACTGCTTTAGGAATAGCAATAATAGAAGTAAGTACTTATTCAAATATAGGATTAGAAGAAGTGAAAAAATACGTAGAATATGGGAAAACTGTTGGATTCGTAGGCTCCTCGGGAGTAGGGAAATCTACACTGATTAATTACTTACTTGGATATGAAAAACAGGAGATTAATGGAACTAGAAATGATGATAAGGGTAGACACACTACTACCTATAGGAAAATGATAGCAATACCCCAGGGAGGAGTAGTTATCGATACTCCAGGAATGAGGGAAATCCATGTACTGGATGATACAGGAGGAATTGACAGCTCCTTTGCAGATATAGAAGGTTTATCTAAAGATTGTAGATTTGTTGATTGTCATCATATGGAAGAGCCCCATTGTGCCGTTAGAAATGCAATAGACCAAGGAGAGCTTTCTAAGGAAAGATTTGAGAATTATTTAAAGTTGAAAAAAGAAGCGGAATACATGGAAAGAAAATCTGATAAAAAGGCTGAGAGCGATTATAGAAAAAAAATAGCCAAAAGAAATAAATCAAGGAGTAATAATATTTATTAAACAGGGACACAAAGTGGGGTTTTAGTTTTAACCCTGCTTTTTTTATATAAAATTTTTAAAACTTAAAGGAAGTTAAAGATACACAAAGAATTAATTAGAGTATGACTAAAACTACTAATAATAAGGGTGATAAAATGATTACTAAAGTATATCCAAATATTTATAAGCAAGAGATTCCTCTGCCAAGAAATCCTTTGAGGATACTCAATAGTTATATTATATTAGGGGAAAGTAGAAACCTAATCATAGATACAGGATTTAATATGAAAGAATGCAAGGAAGCCTTTATGGATAATATTGAAGAACTTAACATTGATCTTACTAAAACTGATTTACTTATTACCCATCTTCATTCTGACCACTCAGGTCTAGCTGCTGAAGTATCAAAAAAAGGGGCTGGGTTATACGCAGGAAAAATAGATGGACCAATGATGCTTGCTATGACTAAGGATGAATATTGGAAAAGATTTGAGGGTTATACTAGGATATTCGATTTAGAGAAGGATAATCTATTATTCCACGATCATCCAGGATATAAATACTGTCCAAAGGAAGCTCTAGAGTTTAATCTATTAAAAGAAGGGGATTTATTAGAGGTGGGAGATTATGCTTTTGAGGTGATTGATATTCCAGGTCATACCCCAGGACATATTGGACTATATGAAAGAAATCACAGATTATTTTTTGGAGGAGACCATATTTTAGATAGAATAACACCAAATATTTCTTTTTGGGGATTTGAGTACAATATATTAGAAACTTATCTAAATAGCTTAAAAAAGGTCTATGAATATGATATTGATTATCTTTTTACAGCCCATAGGAATATTCTTAGAGATCATAAAAGAAGAATAGATGAACTATTACAGCATCACGGGAAACGTCTTGATGAGATTAGAAGTATAATTAAAAATAAAAGAATGTCCGTTAGGGATACTGCAGCCAATATGCACTGGGAGTTAAGGTATGACTCTTGGGATGACTTTCCCAATCCTCAAAAGTGGTTTGCTTCAAGTGAGGCAATGTCACACTTAGAATATCTATTTTTAGCTGGAGAGGCTGAAAGAAGTGAAGAAGAAGGGATTTTGTATTATAAATTATAAAACAGGAATTTATAGGAGGCATGGATATGATTACAAAATTATATCAAGAAGATAATTCACAGGTTATGCCATATTTAATGGAAGAGAAGGCTTTAAATCTATTTATCATTGGAGATATAGAAAATTTTGGTTATAATAGTGAATTTCAGGATATATGGGCTGATTTTGACGATGAAAATAATATAAAAGGAATATTACTCCGTTATTATCATAGTTATGTTGTTTACTCTAAGGGAAATTTTGATGTTAAAGGATTTGTAGATATAATACAAGGAGATAGGGATTTTGAGATTATTTCAGGAAAAAAGGAAGTCTTAGAAAAATTCTGTGGAATTATGGAATTTGGTAAAAAGAAAGAATTGTATTTTGCAGAAGTAACAGATGATGAATTATTAGATAATAATATTAACCTTGAAAATATAAAAAAAGCTATAGTTGATGATGTGGAAGCCCTTTGTGATTTAAGTGAATCCATTGAAGAATTTGATACAACTCCTTCATCAAGGAAATCCTTTAAAAAGACCATAGAAACAGGAACGGGTAGAACTTATTTTGCTGAAAAGGATGGAAGGGTATCAGCCTGTGCATCTACCACTGCAGAAAACTCAGCGTCAGCAATGGTTGTTGGTGTTTGTACCCATCCGAAATATAGACAACAGGGGTTGGCTACAAAATGTATCACAGCACTTTGCAATGATATGTTGAAGGAAGGACGCACATTATGTCTTTTTTATGATAATCCTGCAGCAGGGAGAATATACAAGAGATTAGGCTTCAAAGACATCGGAATGTGGTCTATGTATTCAGCTAAAAGATATTAAAAAGCAACAATATAAAATAGGAGGGACTTTCCGTGATTCTATCAGGAAAAGAAATTGAAAAAAAATTAGGACAAGATATATTTATAGAACCATTTAATCAAGATCAACTAAATCCAAATAGTTATAATCTTAGATTAGCGAATGAGTTTATTGTTTATGATGAAGAAGTATTAGATATGAAAAAGGATAATAAATTCAAACATATAATTATTCCTCCAGAAGGGTTAATATTAGAACCGGGAAAATTATACTTAGGAAGAACTGTGGAATATACTAGAACGGAAAAATACGTACCAATGCTAGAAGGTAGGTCTTCCATTGGTAGACTTGGACTTTACATACATGTAACAGCTGGATTTGGTGACGTTGGCTTTAGTGGGTATTGGACATTGGAAATGCACTGTATACATCCTATAAAGATATATCCTAATATTGAAATCTGTCAGATATACTATCACAGTATTCAAGGAGAATATGATAAGTACTCTAGTGGCAAATATCAAAGCAATAAAGGTATTCAAACAAGCCAGTTTTATAAAGACTTTAATAAATAAGCTATTAAGAACATATAAATAAGTTAATTATATAATCTGAACTTGACAATTAGACCATAATGGATTATTATGGTTTTATAATAGTTGGAAAATCGAAGTATTGGAAGTAGGTTATATTTATGCTAAGAAAAGAAGACATAGATTTAATAGAACGAGTTGCTATAAAAACTCAAAAAAAACTAAACAGCGTAATGAAAGAAAGCTCAATTGATAATGAGCTAGATAACTTAACAAAAAAAGAAATTCAAACTATATGTTCGATAGGAAGCAGTAGAGATAAAACCATGGGTGAAATAGCAGCTTGTTTAGGAGTTTGTATAAGCACCCCAACTACTACTATAGATAGACTCATTACTAAGGAATACGTTGTTAGAAAAGTAGGAGAAGAAGATAGAAGACAAGTGTTAATAAGTTTGACAAAAAAGGGTATCAATTTATATAATACATTAGTAGAGTTTAGGCTAACCAATATGCAAATTATAATAGACATTCTTTCAGAGGAAGAAATTAATATGTTCAGAAGAATACTAAGTAAATTAGATAGTAAATTTTAAAAAATTTACAAAAATTATATTAAGTTAGGGTGGTGTTTTAAGATGGAAATAGTTTTTAGAATAATTAATATGTATTTGTTCTTCATATTTGGGAGAATGATTTTTAATTTAGTAATATCTCTCAAAAACAAATCCTCTAGAACAAATATAGATAGTAAAGAGAAAGTTCAATCAGCTAATAATTGGAATGCACAAATTCATAAAATAAAAGATGAGATAAATACACATGAAATGGTTAAGGATGAAGTTTGTGATACTTTTGTACAAAAGGAACAAGCCTATATTGTTGTTGATGATGATGAGGAGAAACATTACTTCTGTAGCTGGGAGTGTCGACAAAAACATGTCGACGAAAAGAAAAAAGCAAATGTCAAATTTAATTAGATAAAGTTTTCAAAAGCTCTTAGGATGAAATGAAATATTTTTCTATTCTAGGGGCTTTTTCTTGCTTTAAATTTCCTGTTTGGGTAATATAATATAAACTATAAAGAAGAAGCTTTTGAGATAGAGAGGGGGAATAGTATTGAAATTAACTGTGATTTTAGATAACAACACCTTAATTGACCGATATTTTATAGGAGAACCAGGAGTCTCATATTATATAGAGGAGGAAGATACTAAAATTTTATTCGATGTAGGTTATTCAAATGCCTTTATTGAAAATGCACAAAAAATGAATATTAATCTGTTAAAGACTGATTATATAGTCCTTTCCCACGGACATTCAGATCATACTTGGGGACTTATACCCCTTATTAAGCTCTATAGTGAAGCAAAGCAGGAAAAAAAACCACATAGTATTCCTACCCTAATTTCTCACCCCCTTGCATTTTTAAGCAAAAGTATTAATAATGGAGAGGAAATAGGATCGATTATTGGTGAAGACAATATAAAAAGACATTTCAAAACTAATTTAAACACTTCACCTATATGGATTACAAAGAATATAGTATTTCTAGGAGAAATTGAAAGAAAAAATGATTACGAAAACAAAGTACCTATAGGAAAAGTATATATAAATAATAAAGAGGAAGAAGACTACTTAAAAGATGATTCAGCTTTAGTTTATAAGTCAAAAAAGGGACTTGTTATAATAACAGGCTGCTCCCATGCTGGGATATGTAATATTATTGAATATGCAAAAAAGGTTTGCAATGAAGAAAGAGTAATTGATGTAATTGGAGGTTTTCACTTATTAGATCCAAATGAAAATCAGCTAAGGAAAACAGTGAAATATTTTAAAGATCTTAATTTAGAAAACATACATCCCTGTCACTGTACAGATTTAAAGTCAAAAATAGAATTATCTAAGAGTGCAAATATTCATGAGGTTGGAGTAAGCGATGTATTGGAATATTAGTTTATAAGTTCAAAAAATCTTTATATATAGCAGGGTAATTATAAAAAAAGGAGATGATATAAAAATGAATGAATTAGCACAAAACAAATGTATTCCTTGTAGTATTGGTACCCCACCCTTAGAATCCAAAGAAATTAAAGAATATATGGAACAATTAGATGATGAATGGAAGGTTATAGATAATCATCACATTGAAAAAGAGTTTAAATTTAAAAACTTTAAAGAAGCATTAAAATATACAAATATTGTAGGTGAATTAGCCGAGGAAGAGGGTCATCATCCCGATATACTCTTATCTTGGGGCAAGGTAAAAATTACTTTGTTAACACATAAAATTGATGGCTTAAGCAAAAGCGATTTTGTACTTGCAGCAAAAATAGATGAATTAAATTAGAAACCAGTATAGAAGCCCGGCTATCCGGGCTTCTATACTGGTTTCTAAGAAAAGCTTGGCAAAAATAGAGTTCCTTTTTCAGTACCTTCTAATAATCCAAATAAAATATCCTCTTTTTTATAATTAGACATAAACTATTTATTTGTGTCAATTACATCTAATTTTATAATAGTTTTATACAAACAAACTGATGATTTTATAGATAAGTTAAGTTTGAAAATCAAAGATTATAAAACAAGTGAGCTTTATTCCTCGCTTGTTTTATATAGCAACTTATAGTTTCTTCCTTCAATTGTATAAAGTTGCTCAATATCTTCACTTATTATTGTCTTTATATCAATATCACATTTGAATTTTGCAGCAATGCCGCAGTTGGAACTTACTCTTCTAGGAACGGGCATTAAATCAACTAAGTATCCTTGATTTTTAAGGTGTCTTTTATACTTAATAGCTCCAGAGTGTGTAAAAAAAGTGGCTAAATACTCCATAATTATTTTTCCAATGTAAGGAAAAAATCCTCACCCTTTTCAGTTGCTTTTACACCATACCCTAAGTTCTTTCCGAATCTTTTAATATTGTCACGGGCAGCAGTGTTGTCTACTAACACTTCAACACCTTTTGGATTTAAGGCTATAGCTTTTTTAGTCATAAGTACAGGTTCAGGACAAGATTTTCCCCTTGCATCAATTGAATTAAGCTTCAAGCTTCACATCTCCTTTCATTTTTACACCAATTTTTTCAATGTTAAAATATGAAACTCCTAACAGAATTACAAAACCTATTATAACAGCAATTTGACCATTGAAAGTAGGACCCGCTGGAGAAGCTGCAAGACTGAAATTATGAGCAAATGCAGCACCACCGATCATCCCCATAACAGATATTACAGAGTCAGTATTGCCTTCACCTGAAAGTATGAGTTGACGAAGTGGACATCCACCAAGTAGGACTGAACCCCATCCCGCCAATAACATGCCTAGAAAGTTCCAAAGTCCATCCATATGAGCAACAGGTTGACTAGCAAATCCTAAGTTGAAGGATTTTGTTATTAATAAGTTCCCTATTAAGGCTACTACAAATATTGAAATAAATCCTGATAGTAAATAGGAATCCCTAAATAGAATAAGGTCTCTAATACCACCTACCATACAAAGTCTTGTTTTCTGTGCTAGACCGCCAACTATAAGACCTGATATAAGAGCTAATAGCCATGGAGCATACATTGAACCAGGACCTTTTTCACTAAAGAATATAAAAGTTGGAGCAGAAAGAAGCAATATAAGCAGACCTAAGTTTAATGCAGGAAACACGAACCCTTCAAAAGTTGAGAGTTTATAAGTCCTTTTAAGACTAAAGCCTTTATTGAGAAACAATATCCCTACTCCTATCCCAGCGACAAAACCTGCAAGACCTACTACAGCATTTAGATCTCCACCAGCTATTCTGAGGACCATTCTTAGTGGACAGCCAAGAAACATTAGAGCTCCTACCATTACTATAAAACCTAGTAGAAATCTTATGAATGGTGATGATCCTCCCTTAGCTTTAAACTCTTTAGCACCTAGAGACATTAAAAATGCACCAAGAACCAAACCAATAATTTCAGGTCTTATGTACTGAACAACAGGTGCTCTATGGAGTCCAAGAGCTCCTGTAATATCTCTTAAAAAACAAGCTATACAATAACCCATGTTTGCCGGATTGCCATATTTAACAAGTATAACCGATATAAGACCAATTATGGCACCGGTAAAGATAATTCCCTTTTTACCCTTCATGATAAACCCCCTATAATTAATAATAATCTGTACATTGTCATTATATTATCAATGGAAAGAAGTGTAAAATTGATAATATTAATGACTAAAAAGTTTCTATAGAAAATATCTATAGTGGTTATATAGTTCAATAATAAATGATAAAATTAGAGTGTAGAAATCTGTGTTTTTGAGGAGCGATAATATGGGTAATATCTATATGGATAATGCAGCAACCACATTCCCAAAGGCTGATGGTGTAGGGGATATGGTAAAGAATTATATTGAAAATATAGGAGTTAATGTGAAGAGAGGAACCTACGACAGTGCATTTTCAGCAGGTGAAGTAGTGCTAGAAACAAGAGAAATGTTGTGCAATCTGTTTAATTTTTCTAACCCTGATAATGTGATATTTACGATGAATATAACTCAAAGCATGAACTACCTCATAAAAGGAATTTTAAAACCAGGAGATCATTGTATAATATCAGCTATGGAACATAATGCTGTAATGAGACCACTGTTACAGCTAAGTAATAAAAATGTAGAATTTTCTAGAGTACAGTGTGACACATTGGGTAGACTTGATGCTAAAAATATTAAGGATTATATAAAGCCCAATACAAAAGCAGTCATTATGACCCATGCATCAAATGTATGTGGTACTATACTTCCCTTAGTTGAAGTGGGTAAGATATGTGAAGAAAATAATCTTTTGTTTATAATAGATAGTGCACAAACTGCTGGAGTTTTTGATATAGACTATAAAAAGTTAAATGCAGATGCCATAGCTTTTACAGGACACAAGGGACTCTTGGGACCACAAGGAACAGGTGGATTTGTCATAGGCGGTAAGTTGGCAAGCACTATGGAATCACTTATATGTGGAGGTACTGGAAGTGACTCAGAATCTGAGCAACAGCCAGAGTATATGCCTGATAAGTTTGAGCCAGGAACAATGAATATTCCTGGAATATTTGGACTACATACTGCTCTTAAATATGTTATAAAAACTGGGATTAAGAACATAAGGGAGAAGGAGTTAGAGCTTACGGATCAATTTCTCGAAAGCGTATTAAATATGAAAGCTGTGAATATAGCTGGAATCTCTGGAATACAAGATAGGACAGCAGTAGTTTCTCTTGATTTTGTTGAAAGAGACAACGGTGAAGTAACATATCTATTAGATAAGGATTATGGAATTATGACGCGGTGTGGCTTGCATTGTGCTCCTTCAGCCCACAAAACACTAGGAACCTTTCCACATGGAACGGTACGCTTTAGCTTCAGTCATTATAATACTTATGAAGAAATGAAGTATGCAATAGAAAGTATACATAAAATAAATAAATAAGACTACTAAAGATTATACAAGGGAAACAAATGCATCTCTTATAGTATTGGTACTTCACCCTTAGAATCTGAAAAAAATATAGAATGTTTTTAATAGAAAAAGAATTGAGCTTAAATAGAAGCCCACGGCAAATGGGCTTCTATTTAAGCTTTAATCATAACTACTTGGTAAAAATAGAGTTCCTTTTTCAGTACCTTCTAATAGTCCAAATAAAATATCCTCTTTTTTTCCATTAGCTAGGATCATAGGGATTTTGTATTCATCAACCTTTCTTGCGGCTTCAATTTTAGTTTCAATACCACCTGTACCAAAGGAATTCGTATTTCCAATTTCAATATTCCTTAGGATCCCATCTATATCAGTGACTTTTTCAATTAGGTTTGCATCCTTGAAATTTTTTGGACTCTTATCGTATATTCCATCAATATCACTTAATAAGATCAACAAATCTGCATTCCATAAATTTGTAGTTAATGCGGCTAGAGTATCATTATCTCCAATCTTAATTTCTTCAACACTGACTGTATCATTTTCATTTATGATGGGTACAACACCTTCATCTATAAGTGTGAACAATGTATTTCTTATGTTAAGAGTTCTGTTAGGATCAGTGAAATCATCCCTTGTTAAAAGCATCTGTCCTATAATAATATTATGTTTAATAAAAGCCCTTCTGTAGGCATCCATGAGTTCGACCTGTCCGATAGCACAAAGAGCCTGTTTGTAATGAATATCCTTTTTCCTGGCCCATTTTCCTATAGTTCCTACACCAGAAATAGTGGCGCCAGAAGATACTATTACTATTTGTTTTCCTTGACTAATTAAACTGTATACTTGATTACAAAATTTCTCGAAAAAGTCCTTGTTTAAAGTAGCATTTTCATTGGCAAGTGTATTGCTTCCTATTTTGATAACAATTTTCTTACTATCTCGAATAATCTTAGAAATCATTTTATCCCTCTATTCTCTAATTTGACCATTTCCCATGATTGTATATTTTACTGTAACTAGCTCACTTAACCCTACAGGACCTCGAGCATGTATTTTCTGTGTACTTATACCCATTTCTCCTCCAAATCCGAATGCTCCTCCATCGGTAAATCTTGTAGAAGCATTTACATATACTGCTGCAGCATCTACTTCCCGTTGGAATGTATTTGCATTTGTAAGACTTTTAGTCAATATTGCTTCGGAATGTTTTGTACCATATTTTTCAATATGATCTATAGCTACATGAACATTTTCAACTACTTTTATTGCTAGAATGTAATCCAAATATTCCTCAGACCAATCCTTTTCTGTGGCTTCATTCACACCAATAATTTCTTTGGTATCACTGCACCCACGAAGCTCTACGGTATCTTTTAAAGAGTCATAGAGATTTGGAAGAAAATCTGCTGCAGCATTTTTGTGAACTAATAGGGTTTCACATGCATTGCATACCCCAGGACGCTGAACTTTTGAGTTTTTCACTATGTTTATTGCCATTTCTATATCTGCTGTTTCATCCACAAATATATGGCAGTTTCCTACACCAGTTTCAATGGTAGGAACTGTAGAGTTATTAACTACATATTTTATGAGTTCTTCTCCTCCCCGAGGGATAATTACATCTAGGTACTTATTTAGAGTCAACATTTCTCCTACAACAGAGCGATCTTCGGTATCAATAAACTCTATGACATTTTTTGATATACCACTGTTTTCTAGTCCTTCCTTTATTGCCTTTACTATAGCTCTATTTGAGTTAATAGCGGAAGAGCTTCCCCTAAGTAGTATTCCATTTCCGCTCTTAAGTGCAAGAGAAAATGCTTCTACAGTTACATTGGGTCTTGATTCATAAATTATACCTATGACCCCTAAAGGAACAGTCATCTTACTAATGGTTAACCCATTTTCTAAGGTCCACACTTTGTCGCTCTTCCATACTGGGTCATCAAGATCAATTACTTTCCTTATACCATCTACCATTCCTTTGATTCTATTTTCATTTAATTGTAATCTATCAATAAGACTCTCCTTTGTTTTCATATCCTTAGCCTTGATGATATCCTTCTGATTTTCCTGTAAAATGTACACTTGATTTTTTATCAAACTTTTAGCTACCTGATCTAAAGCTTCATTTTTTAACTTAGTATCAGATTTAGCCAAGGATTTAGCTCCGTATTTTAGCTTTTCGCATTTATCTATTAAATATGACATACTTACCATCTCCAATTTTATTTTAGAATTTATTAAATACAAAAACTCCCGCCCCTGAAAGGGACGAGAGTTTACCCGCGATACCACCCAAATTAGCCAATAGGCTCACTTGTTTTAGTCTTAACGTGACTAATCCGCAATGGGTTATATTCCATCATACTCCAGAGTGGGTTCCAAAAGCTAGTTTGCAAAGCTCGCACCAATGCTTTACTCTCTGGGAAACATTACTTTTGTACTATTCTCCTTCATAGTATTTACATAATTCATTCATTTTTTTTATAATTATACATAAACTATTTATTTGTGTCAACTGTGAAAATATAACATTGATTTAAAAAAGAAGATTAGATAATTAATAAATATTTAGCTTGGATTATACTGTATTAAGTTATCTTGTCTTTTGTAAGATTAATTATGCCTCCATCTTGAAGTTTAACAATTGGGGAAAGTGGAAAATTAATAAAATCCTTAAAGCCTAAAATAGTACCTCGTTTAGAGTTGCTAAGCATGATCTGTTGACCAACTTTGAAAAATGTAGTGCGATCTATGAAAATTCTTACAATACCAGGATCAAACTTAGTACCCCGGTTTTTCCAGATATGTTGTATTGCTTCCAATGGTTTTACGCCATTATTATAGAAATATCCACCAATCATTTCATCATAAGCTTGAGCCATAAGAATTATCCTTCCAAAAAGGCTTATGTCAGATTCTTTCTTACCCTTTGGATATCCTTTTCCGTTATAATATTCATAATGATCCATTATTCCATAGATGATAGACTCTTTTCTGATTAAAGGTAGTTCTTCAGAGAGTTTTTTTAATTGGTCTAAATGGAGGTTATAAAAAATTCTATTTGCATTTTTTGTTTTTAAATGTAATTCGAATTGATTTTTAGGTATTTGTGTAACTGAAATATCAATTATTAGATTTGCAAGTGCCAAATCTAGCAATTCTACTTCACCTAATTCTAATGTAAGACCTATCATAAGTGCAATACTTGTTGTGTTAATACTATGTAATAAAAGAATGTCTTTATACCCTTTTATTTCATTCAGTTTATCCAATAACACTTTATTTTCTAAAATAGTATTGATTAAACGATTTCTAATTTTGCTTCCTCTTATTTGAAGTTCGGAGGACTCTAATTTTTCTTCAAATGTAGAAAATAATGGGGATTTATTCAGAAAACCAATATAATAGTTTTCGATATTATTTGTTTCATCCACAGATTTTATTTCGTAGTTTGTATCTATTCTTCCGTCCACTAAAGCTTTTACATCTAAAGAAATCTGCATCTGATTATTATATTCTTTACTTAGGATTTCGAGTTCTTTAACTAAAAGCCTATTGCCATAGCATTGGTTTTTGTTGAAGGTTTCCATATCGTAGTTTGGAGAAAGTATAATCACAGAAAGTTCATTAGGAACTTGATGCTTGATTTTAATAGCTAAATCACTAGATAAAACCTTATATTCCTTCATTAACATCAATCCATCTGATCTATAAATTGGGTGTAATATAATATTTCCTTCAATAAGATCTTTTATTTGTTTCTTTACGAATATTTTATGTCCTAGTTTTTTTTCATTGTTTATCATTTTAAGGTTCCTTTCTTAAAAGATTGAATTCAATTCTAATGATTCCATTATAGTATATTTAGGATTTTATAAACAACCCTTGTAAATGTAATGTTATAATAATTATTAAAGGTTTTAAACTTCAATTTAAAGCAAAGGAGGCATTATCTTGGAAATAGAGATTAGTGAGAAGCTAAAGTATTACTTGAGCCATAAGAAAATTGACTCTGTAACCATTTACCCCGTAGAGCTTAAACATAGCGATTTTAACCCCAAACTCCCTACAGTTTTGACGGGAAAACCCAAGGATTTAGATAAATTTGCCAGTGTTGATATTGATAATATCACTTTTTATGTTGATAAATCTTTATATAAAGATACTAATGTAATAAACCTAAAGGTAAGAAGATTTCTTTTTATAAAGGAAATATATGTGGATGGTTGGGATTTGACAGTGTAAATCATGTAGGGGCTCAATATATTATGTATCCAAATAAATAATGGAGGTTGTTACCTTGAAAATAAGGATGAGTCATAATTTAAAGGATTACTTAGATAATAATAATATTACCTTTGTAACTATGTATTACGTAAAACTTAAAGTATGCTGAGCTCGGCCTAATCTCCCCTCAGTTTTGGCGGGAAAACCTAAGAATCCAGATAAATTTATTAGTATAGATATGGATAAAGTAACCTTTTTTGTTGATAGGCTTTTATATAAAGAAAAAGATGTATTAAATCTAAATATAAGAAATTATTTTCTTATGAAGGAAATATTTGTGGAAGATTGGAATTTGATGGATTAAGCAAGTTTTACTTAAAGGTAAAATATTTTATTGAAGGATTTGATGGAAAATATGCAACAAGGACGCACAATGCACGACCCTACGAAATGAATTATCAACGGTAGGGGCGACCAGTGGTCGTCAGAATAATCCACATCATCTTTTCTAAGTGCCACAAATAAATCATACAATTCTAGTAGCCTTAATTTGCTACTTTTTTCTTATTATAAAAGAGTCGTAGATTAAAGAGTAAAAAATTGATACAATAATAGTTGATATGTTTATATATAAATACGAACAAACATTTGCATATAGGTCTGAAATTTTATAGTATAATCTTATATAGTATAATGTTAGCAAATTAGTTTTATTTAGATAGTGGCTACCAGCTAGTAGCTAGAAGCTAAGGAGGAATAATAAAATGGATTTATCTACACTTAATGATATGCAAAAAAAGGCTGTGGAATGTACTGATGGACCGTTACTACTTTTAGCAGGTGCAGGAAGTGGAAAGACTAGGGTTCTCACCCATCGAATTGCCTACTTAGTGGAGCATTGTGATGTATACCCTGGAAACATTCTTTCTATTACCTTTACAAACAAGGCTGCTAAGGAAATGAAAAGTAGAGTTGAAGAGCTTATGGGTGGGGTAGCAAATAGTATGTGGATAGGTACCTTCCATGCCACATGTGTAAGAATACTGCGTGGGGATATAGAAAAGTTAGGATATACTAGGGATTATGTAATTTATGATATGTCGGACCAAAAGACTGTAATAAAGGACTGTCTCAAGGAATTAAATATGAGTGATGAGGCATACCCGGTGAGATTTCTTCAAAAGGAAATAAGCAGTGCAAAGGACAAGCTACAGACACCTGAAAAATATAGCAAGATTAATTATAGTGACTTCAAACTGAGAAAGGTATGTGAGTTGTACGAGCTTTATCAAAAGAAGTTAAAAAGCAACAATGCCCTAGATTTTGATGATCTTATAGGAAAGACCATAGAGCTCTTTGAAAAATCACCAGAGGTACTAGATTTTTATCAGAAGAAGTTTCAGTACATAATGGTAGATGAATATCAAGATACTAATCAGGCTCAATATAAATTGGTAAACATGTTATCACAAAGACATAGGAATCTTTGTGTGGTAGGGGATGATGACCAATCCATTTATCGGTTCAGAGGAGCAGATATAAGAAATATACTTGATTTTGAAAAGGATTTTGATGACACTACTGTTATAAAGCTAGAACAGAACTATCGATCTACTAAAACAATACTAGAAGCAGCAAATCATATAATTAAATCAAATTCCTCAAGGAAGCATAAAAAACTATGGACAGCAAATAATGAAGGAAAAAGAATTAATTATTATAAAGGGCAAAACGAGAGAGACGAAGCAGCTTATATTTCAAATACCATAGGAAAGATAAGAGAAGATGGTGACAAGGATTATAAGGACTTTGCTATTCTATATAGAACCAATGCACAGTCTAGAGTATTGGAGGATGCCCTTAGAAAGGAAAACATCCACTATAGAATATTTGGAGGATTAAGATTCTACGATAGAAAAGAAATAAAGGATATCATGGCCTATCTTAGAGTTATACTAAATCCCCTTGATGATGTGAGTATTTTAAGGGTTATAAATTCACCCAAAAGAGGTATAGGTGCTAAAACTATAGAAAACCTACAAAATCTAGCCGAGGAAAGAGGAGAAAAACTATTTAGCATTTTGTTGGATGTTGAAGAAATGGGAGGCTTTTCAAAGAGAATTTTAGCAGGTATAAATTCCTTCATAAGTATAATAATCAAAGGTAGAGAAAAGAAGGAAGATAACCCTGTTACAGAGGTAATAAAATGCGTTTTTGAAGAAACAGGATATATTGAGGAATTTGAAAAGGAAAACACTATAGATTCTAGATCAAGGCTTGAAAATATTCAAGAATTTATGTCTGCAGCCATGGAATTCGAGATGAATTCTGATATCAAGACTCTGGAAGAGTTTCTAGCTGGAGTTTCACTAGCCTCTGATGTTGATAATCTAGAAGATGAGGAAAATACAGTTACACTTATGACTCTACATAGCGCAAAGGGATTGGAGTTTCCTGTTGTGTTTTTATCTGGTATGGAGGAGGGTATTTTCCCAAGCTCTAGATCATTGATAGAGGAAGATGGAATAGAAGAGGAAAGAAGGCTATGTTATGTGGGTATTACAAGGGCTGAGGAAGAGCTCTATGTCACTCATTCATTTATGAGAACCCTTTATGGAAGAACAAATGTTAATCCTGTATCCAGATTTGTACAAGATATTCCATTACATTTAGTAGATTCTAATGAGAACAGAGGCTCCACTAACAAGGGGAATTTAAGAGCAGGAATTCATATGGATAATAGTATAAATGTTCAGGAAAGTAGAACCCATAGTGATGTGGATTCTTCAGAAATAAAAGCAGGAACGAAGGTTGAACATAAGGTGTTTGGCAATGGAACCGTTATATCTATAAAAGGCTCCGGAGAGAAATCCGAACTAACAATAGCCTTCGATCAAAAAGGAATAAAGAAGCTTGTGTTGGGATTTACGCCTATTAAGATAATAAAATAGGAAATAGGAGATAGGAGATAGGAGATAGGAGATAGGAGATAGGAGATAGG
>SWCB01009495.1_pt1 | contig 20074 bp, 21 predicted proteins | sample 4692901 | NCBI WGS metagenome assembly SWCB01 (sample SAMN10267276, study PRJNA491770) | bioreactor metagenome | isolation source: DHS bioreactor inoculated with subseafloor sediment | place: Japan: off Shimokita Peninsula | collected 2006-08 | reverse complement strand
TTCGTATAGAGATATTTTTAATGCTTGACTTTTAATAGTTAGTCTCCGTATTCAAAATTATTATAACATAAAAATTTCATCTCATTTTGATATCATGTATAATAAAAGAAAACAACTGTTGAAAGTGGTGAATATATTGAATAAATTGGCATATGTAACTGGTGCAACTTCAGGCATTGGTAAAAGTTTGGTCTTAACACTTTTAAAAGCTAATATTGATGTCATTGGCTTAGGGCGAAACAATGATAAAATAAAAGCTTTGGAATCAGAAGTAGAAGCGTTAGGATTTAAAGACAATCTTATGATAGTAAAAGGTGATTTAAGTTATCATGAGGCTATAGTGGATATTGCAAAACAAACCAAAGAACTGTTGGAGAAAAATAATCGTAAAATTGATTTTTTATGCCATGTTGCTGGTAGAGTTACATCAGGGTATCATATAAGTAAAGATCATCATGAACTAACGTTTCAAGTGAATCACCTAGCTGTTGTTGATCTAACATATCAGCTCTTACCTTATATGAATGAAAGTATGAAATCAAGAATACTTGTTGTAAGTTCTCAATCTCATTACAGAGCAAATATCAATTTTAATAACTTAGAAACTAAAACATTTTACACGATTCTAAGATCGTATAAACGATCAAAATTATATAATGTATTATTTGTAAAAGGATTTAGTAAAATGAATCAGCAAATGCCTATATATGCTATTGATCCAGGTTTAGTTCGAACGAATATCGGAGAAAAAAACACATCAAAACTTGCTAGTTTTATTTGGCGTTGGCGATCAAAAAAAGGTATTCATCCCGAAGTTGCAGCTAGACATATGTTAAATGTAATGACGTCTTCTGAATTTGATCATCAATCGGGAAGTTATGTGAGACATGGCATCATCGTTTCATCAAATCCTGTTACTTATAAAGAGCAAGTTATCGATAGACTTTGGCATGAAACATTGAATATGTTAGATATCAAAGACTTTTTCGCAAAAAAAAATTAGACCTTTCGATCTAATCATTATTTCTTAGATATTAAATAGTATTATTTGGATGTATCTTCTTCAAGATCACAAGATCCATCACAATATGGTTTATCTTGAGTTTTACCACAAGTACATAAAGGTAAGTCTTTAGTATCTTTTTCTGGTTTGTTATCGTGCATGATTTATTCCTCCTACACAAATATTATATCCTTTTCAATTTTTTAATACAACCTCAAAATCAAAACTAGCTATACGATAGTTTGGTTAAAATAAGGGAGATATTTATGAAGAAATTTATAAAAATAAGTTTGAAAACTGTTTTTGTGCTTTTAATTCTTTTCATGGGCATTGTTTTAAGATTATCTTTAGTTAGAACTGTAGACATCAATAAACAAGAAAAACATTTAGAAGCATTAAAAGAAGCATATGAGTCGAATCAGTATGAAGTTATTGATGAATCAGATTTTACTAATTTTGATTTAAATGATTCGTCTCTTAAACTAGATGATATTCAAATACTCGCAAGTCATAATAGCTATAAGAAGGTAGGTCCTGCTATAGGAAGATTTTTTGTAGGCTTAGGTGATTCATTTTCTGAAGCAAAAGCATTGAATTATGGATATCAAACGATTACTGATCAATTAAACTTAGGAATACGTAGTTTTGAATTTGATTTAAGATATAGAAATGGATCATTTGAACTTACTCATGTTCCACTTGTGGATAATAGCAGTCAAGCAGTCAAGTTTGATTTATTGCTGGAAGAAATTAAGTGGTTTAGTGATTACCAAACACATTTACCTATCATTATTTTAGTAGAAGTTAAAGATGATTGGACGATGTTAGATCCAGCATTAGATCCATTTGATCAAGATGTATTTATGTTATTGGATGATCTTATTAAGGATAAACTGAGTTCCAGTTTATTTAAACCATCTGATATGGTTGGTTCACAACAAAACTTAAAAGATGTCATCATCAATGATGGATGGCCATCACTTCAAAGTCTTTTCAATCAAGTAATATTTGTACTTCATCCAGGTAGTTATACATCTTCTTATTATGACATAGATCAAACCTTACAGTCACAATCAATGTTTATAGGTAGTAACTATCAAGAAATACTACCAAGTTATGCCTCATTTTTCGTACAAAATGACGTTGATCTAGAGATTATATCATCCCTAGTTGATCAACACTTTATGGTAAGAACTAGAATTGATGCAAATTTAGAGTTTATCCAATCACGCTTTGATGATGCTGTTTCAAGTGGAGCACAAATACTTACGACAGACTTTTCAGTTGGTCGTTATGATCTAGACAGTGAAAATGTTATTTATTTAGAAAATGATATAATGATCATCAAAAAAGAATAAAAATAATAAACTTGATTAATCCTTTGATTCGTGTATAATAGTATTACACTCTAAAAACAAAGGGAGGAATCTTCATGAGTTTCGAAAAAACAGAAGAAGAGCTTCGTGAAGCCCAAAAGAACTATCAAATTGTTGTAGATACACTAGAACAACGAGGCGTCAAGTTAGAAGATATCGCAGAAATTACATTTGATTTACAAAAAAAATATATTCCTAACTTAACATTAGAATATTGTTTGGATCATGTAAAGAAAGTTGTCAAAAAAAGAGAAGTTCAACATGCTGTAATCACAGGTGTAGAACTTGATGTTTTAGCTGAAAAAGGTTTACTTTCTGAACCACTATCAACCATATTATTAAACGATTATGGTTTATATGGTATTGATGAGATCATGGCTTTATCTATTGTCAATGTGTATGGATCTATTGGTTTTACGAATTTTGGATATGTTGATAAGGCTAAACCTGGAATTATCGGAGTTTTAGATAAAGAAGGTAAAGAACCAAATCGCTGCAATACATTCTTAGATGATATTGTTGGTGCGATGGCTGCAGCAGCAGCAAGCTCAATTGCTCATAGATTTTCGAAATAAGGCGTATGCCTTTTTTTCTTATACTTTAAAGAAAATGAGTTTTCATATATAATAGATATATAAACCAAATCAAATGAAGAGGGATTTATGAACAATCATGATCGTTTTCAAGATATCGTTTTAAGTATTGCAAATGAACTGATTAATATCAATATCGAAGAGTTTCATCAAAAAATAGAAAACGCACTTGCTATGGTGGGTAATTTTCTTGATGTGGATCGTGTCTATGTGTTTGATTATGATGATGATCTTAAAGTCATGAATAACACATTTGAATGGTGTAATGAAGGTGTATCAAAAGAAATAGATAACCTTAAAAACATTGATATGGGTCTATATGAAGATTACTTGGTTAAGTATCACAGACAAGGTAAACCTGTCATTTATGATGATGTTAATGCACTTGAAAAAGGACATTTAATTTATGATGCCTTAGAACCACAAGGTGTTAAATCGATGACAACCCTTCCACTTATGAATGAACAAAAGTGTTTGGGATTTGTTGGATTTGATGATGTAAGAAGTAAAAGACAATGGAACGAAAGAGAAATGAATTTGTTAAAAGTGTTGTCGGAAGTCATTACCAATGCAATTCTTAAGCAAGAACAACAAAAGAAACTGATCGAACTTAAACAAAAAGCTGATGTTGCTAGTATGGAAAAAAATCAATTTTTAGCTAAAATTAGTCATGAGTTTAGAACACCATTACATGGAATATCAAATGCACTATATTTACTTGAATCTACGGATTTAACATCAGAACAAAAAGAGTATCATGATATAGCAACCTATTCTACTAAAGCATTAATATCCATGATCAGTGATCTGCTAGACATTTCTAAGATTGAAAGTGGGCAATTAGATTTATTTGAAGATATGTTCAATCTGGAAAATGAATTAACGAACATGATTTTAACAGTGCTTCCAAAAGCACAAGAAAAGGGATTGTCTATCATCTTTGATTACGATTATCAGATCAATAATACTCACTTAGGTGATTATACAAAAATCAGACAAATTATTTTAAATCTATTAAGTAACGCAATCAAATATACCCATGAAGGGTATATTAAAGTTATAGTAAAGCGACTTGGTGAAGACCAACAAAATGACCGTATTAGATTTATGATTGAAGATTCGGGTATTGGTATTGATCAAAAGAACTTAGATAAAGTATTTGACAAGTTCTATCAAGTTGATTCCGGGGATTCAAGAAAATATGAAGGTACTGGTCTTGGTTTATCCATTGTTAAACAACTCATAGATAAACTAGGTTCAAAAATTAATTTAGAGTCAAACATTAATCAAGGTAGTAAGTTTTCCTTTGATTTATTATTGAAAAAACAAGGTGTCATGGATTTCAAAGAAATTAAAGGTTTTAATGTTCTTTTGACAGATCAAGACGATTTCATGTGTCATTTTGAGAAAGTCTTTCAATCCATGGGCATGCAAGTTCATTATGATACAAAAGATGAGTCAATCACATATGATCTAATCGTATTTAATCAAGAAAAATCGTTAGAACTCATAGATTTTTACAAAAATAATTTTGCTAAACCATCGACACTTTTTGTTAAAGTTGGTAGTTTAGAAAGTGTTCACAATGTTCAAGTTTCCTTGTATTTTGAAAAAATCATGTCTAGAAAAACAATCTATCATAAGATTATCACAGAGCTGTTTGAAAGAAAACAAGGACGTTTTGATCGATATAATGAAGCATTATCAGGATACGCACTTGTTGTTGATGATAATCGCTTAAATCGCATTGCACTTGAGAATATACTTAAAAAACAAGGCATTCGTTCAAAACTTGTTGATGGTGGTAAAAAAGCTATTGAAGCAGCAAAAAATGAGCGTTTTGATATTATTCTTATGGATATACAAATGCCAGAAATGGATGGTATTCAAGCTTCAAAGAATATTAGAAATTTAGGACCGCAATATGCTTATATCCCAATTATTGGAGTAACTGCAAATGCGTTTTTAAATGATTATGATTTAATGAAAGAAGCGCAAATGAACGATGTTTTGTTTAAGCCTATACATATTGAAGCATTAGAACGCATTTTAAGAAAACATTTATCAGCACAAAGACAAATCTTTGTACCTGCTTCATTCTTAGTATTTGATGAAAAAGACTATTTATATCGTTTTGATGATAGTATTGATATTGCAAAATCAGTGATTGAAGCATTTTTAATAGAGTATAAAAAAGATATGGAATCGATTAGACAAGCCATAGATTCAAAAAATCGAGTTGAGATTAAAGAAAAGCTCCATTATTTTAAAGGATCATGTTCATATTTATCAGGTAAAAGAACTACTTGGTTATTGACCAACATGATGGAGATCAATGAGAAAAAAGATCAATCATCTTTAGAAAAGGCATATGAAGTATTATCTTATGAAGTTGTAAAACTTGTAGATAAGTTAAAATCATTTTTAGAAAAATTAGTTTAGAGAAAGGTGATTATATGAAAAAAGAAGATTTAAAGAAAAAATTAACACCATTACAATATCATGTAACACAAGAACAAGGAACAGAAAGACCTTTTCAAAACGAATATTGGAATCATCATGCAGATGGTATTTATGTTGATATTGTATCTGGTGAACCATTATTTTCAAGTTTAGATAAATTTGATAGCGGATGTGGATGGCCAAGTTTTGCAAAACCACTTACAACCGTTAATACTAAATTAGATAAAAGCTTTGGTATGATGAGAACTGAAGTTAGATCAAAAGACGCTGATAGTCACTTAGGACATTTGTTTACTGATGGACCTACTGAACTTGGGGGATATAGATATTGTATCAATTCAGCATCATTAAGGTTTATTCCCAAAAAAGACCTAGAAAAAGAAGGGTATGGAGAGTACAAAAAACTTTTCGAAAAGTGAATTGATGAGACCTTATGACATTGATAAAGAATTAAAGATATTAAGACCACTTAGATATAAAAAATATTCTCAGTTAAGAAGAATTGTTTTTAATATCATTTTTAACATGAGTTTATATTTTACTAAACCTACTAAAGGTATGAAGAAAAAAACGTATGTCATCAAGGGTTATCAAGGCAAGAAAATTAAGATCTTTGTTTTAAAACACAAAGATGAAACGAAAAATCAAAAGGGATTACTTTATCTACATGGTGGAGGTTTTCAGATTGAAGGAACACTTGTTCACTTGCGCATGGTTTCTGATATGATAGATGATTCAAATCATCTAGCAGTATTTGTTAAATATAGATTAGCACCCAAATATCCGTTTCCAATAGGACTTGAGGACTGTTATCAAGCATATCTATGGATGATCAATCATCAAGAGATGCTAGGTATCAACATCAATCAAATATCAGTTGCTGGCGATAGCGCAGGAGGGAATTTATCTGTTGGAGTTGCATTACTTGCTAGAGATAGATTAAAAAGATCATTTGAACGGATGTTGCTATTTTATCCAGTGATTGATCATAGACAAATCACCCCATCCATGAAGATGTTCGATGATACCCCTATGTGGAATTCAATTTTAAACAAAAGCATGTGGGAAACATATTTAAAAGATGGTGATTTTGGTATGCTTAACTATACATCTTTTTTAATTTCTGATCTTCATGGTTTACCAACAACCTATATAGAAACAGCAGAATATGATTGTCTAAGAGATGAAGGTATATGGTTCGCTGAAAAATTAAAGAAGTTAGGTATTAAAGTCGTTGAACGACACATGGAAAAAGCAGTTCATGGATATGATGCAGTATTTTTTAGTAAGTTTATAAGAAAAAGAATAGACGAAAGAACAGCATTTTTACTAGGAGAATTAGATCATGAAGAAAATTAATATTAATCAATGGAAAAGAAAACAAACATTTGATTTTTATAAGAACATGGATATCCCTAGATATCAAGTTACAGTAGATTTAGATGTATCTGGTTTTTATGCATATGTTAAAAAAAACAAGTTATCATTTTATTTTTCATTTATGTGGCTTGTTTTAAAAGAACTTAACCAAATTGAAAATTTCAAATACCGCTTTATCGAAGGTGAACCCTATATATTTGATGTTGTTTCACCATCATTTACAGATAAAGTTGAAGATGGAGATACATTTAAAATCGTAAATACACCATATATAGATGATATTCATAAATTTCAAGAAAGCGCAATTAAAAAATCAAATGATCAAGGGAATGTGTTCATCAATCTAGATGACGAAGTTAGACAAGATTTAGTTTATATAACTACATTTCCTTGGGCAAAGTTTACGCATGCAAGTCATCCGACGAATTTAGATTCAAAAGATGCTATACCTAGAATTGGATGGGCAAAATTTGAAAAAATAGGTCATCAAATGATGATGCCCTTCACAATAGAAGTCCATCATGCATTTGTAGATGGATTTCATGTCGGAAAACTCATAAACGCAATTGAAAACACACTAAAAGAGTACTAATCTTAGTACTCTTTTTTGTTAAATTATGTTATTTAGAAACATTCTTAAATTTTCTCATGTATTCTTATTATAACTATGTTATAATACAAATGTAAGCGCTTTTAACAAACGGAAGGGAGATTTAAAATGAGCGATTTCAAACACTTTGACTACATGGCTAAACATAGATATGAGCAAGTAGTCTATTTTTATGACAAGACGACAGGTTTAAAGGGAATTACATGTATTCATAACACCACATTAGGGCCAGCCCTTGGTGGTACTAGACTGTGGAATTATGAATCAGAAGAAGCTGCAGTATTAGATTGTTTACGATTATCAAGAGGTATGACGTATAAAGCAGCAGCTGCTGGACTAAATCTTGGCGGTGGTAAGACAGTATTAATTGGTGAAGCTGATAAAGTTAAGTCAGAAGCTTACTTTAGAGCGTTAGGACGATATGTTCAATCGTTAAACGGTAGATATATTACTGCTGAAGATGTGAATACATCTACAAAAGATATGGATTTTGTTGCAATGGAAACAGATTATGTAGTAGGATTAGAAGGTAAGAGTGGAAATCCATCTCCAATGACAGCACTTGGTGCATTCCATGGTATTAGAGCATCACTTATGCATAAGTTTGGTGATGAAGATATTTCTAAGTATACGTTTGCAGTTCAAGGCGCAGGGCAAACGGGGTATTACCTTATTAAACACTTAGTAAAAAATAATGCGAAAAAAGTTTATTTCTCTGAAATTAACGAAAAACATATCACAAGACTTAAAAAAGAAAATCCAGAAGTTGAATTTGTAAAACCAGAAGATTATTATAAATTAGATGTTGATGTCTTAGTTCCATGTGCATTAGGTGGATCATTAAATTCTGACACTATTCCACAAATTAAGGCTAAAATCATTGCTGGTACAGCAAATAATGTTTTATTAGATGAAGATATTCATGGTGATATGATAAAAGATAAAGATATCTTATATGCACCAGATTTTGTGATTAATGCTGGTGGATTAATCAATGTTTATCATGAATTATTAGATTATAATGTTGGCCGTGCAACTAGAGATATTGAAAAAATCTATGATCGCTTATTAGATATTTATCATATCGCTGAAAATGAAAACATTAATACGCATTTAGCTGCTAAGGTATTTGCGAAGAAGAGAATAGAAACGATTAATCATTTACACGACAATTATATTAAAAGATAGGATGTGATCAAGTGAAAAAAGGTAGCTTAACATTTGACAACGAAGCTTGTAAAGGATGTGAACTTTGTACACATGTATGTCCAGTAGACATTTTACATTTAGACAAAAACAGAATGAATTCTAAAGGATATCATTTAATTAGCGTCTCAGATATGGATAAATGCATTGGATGTGCAAATTGTGCAATTATATGTCCTGATTCAGTAATCAAAGTAGAGGTGGCAGACAGATGAGTAAAGTATTAATGAAAGGTAACGAAGCAATTGCTAAAGCAGCAATGAAAGCAGGTTTAGATTGTTTCTTTGGATATCCAATTACACCTCAAAATGAAGTACCAGAGTATTTATCTAAATTATTACCTGAAGCTGGTAAGGTGTTTGTTCAAGCAGAAAGTGAAGTTGCTGCAATTAACATGGTTTATGGAGCTGCAGGTGCTGGAAAAAGAGTGATGACTTCATCATCTTCAGTAGGTATTGCACTTAAACAAGAAGGTATTAGTTATATCGCAGGTGCTGAACTTCCATGCGTGATTGGTTCAGTGATGAGAGGTGGACCTGGTTTAGGTACCATTCAACCTTCTCAAGGTGATTATTATCAAGCAACACGTGGTGGTGGAAATGGGGACTATCATGTGATTGTATTAGCACCTGAATCTGTACAAGAAACAGTGGATTTAATGAAAGAAGCATTTGATATAGCAGATTTATATCGTAATCCTGTGATGGTTTTAGCGGATGGTTTAATCGGTCAAATGATGGAAACAGTTGATTTAGATAAACCTATAAAGAAAAGAGAACTTCCTGAAAAAGCATGGGCATCTATTGGAACAAAACATCACGAAGGAAGAAATATTATTAACAGCTTATTCTTAGATCCAAATGAGTTAGAACAACATAACTTAAAGCTTCAAAAGAAGTATAAAGAAGTTGAAAAAAATGAAACAAAATATGAAATGATTAATATGGATAACAATCCAGAATATGTCATTGTAGCATATGGAACTACAGCTAGAATTTGTCGTTCATCGATTGAAATATTAGCTGAAAATGGTGTGAATGTTGGTATGATTAGACCAATATCTTTATGGCCATATCCTAAAAAAGCTTTTAATGATATTCCAAAAAGTGTTAAAGGATTAATGGTTGTAGAAATGTCATTAGGACAAATGCTTGATGATGTATTGATTTCAGATCGAGGAAGACATAAAGTTGCATTTTATGGAAGACCTGGTGGTATTGTACCTGAGCCTGAAGAAATCGTTGAAGCAATCATGACTTTCGATGAAAGAGTGGTGGAATAGATGATTAAATATGAAAGAAGTTCTGGTTTAACAGATAATAGAACACATTATTGTCCTGGATGTACGCATGGTATTCTACATAAGTTAGTTGCTGAAGTACTTGACGAGCTTGGTGTATTAGACCATACTGTTGGTGTTGCATCAGTTGGGTGTTCAGTATTTAGTTATGAATATTTTAATTGCGATATGCAACAAGCTGCTCATGGTAGAGCTTGTGCGGTTGCAACCGGTGTCAAAAGATCACTGCCTGAAAATATAGTTTTCACATATCAAGGCGATGGTGACTTAGCATCTATTGGTATTGCAGAAACAATTCATGCTGCAAATCGTGGAGAAAATATCACAGTCATTTATGCGAACAACACAACATATGGTATGACTGGTGGTCAAATGGCCCCTACAACATTACTTGGACAAAAAACAACTACATCACAAGATGGTAGAATTCAATCTTTACATGGTGGGCCAATTAAGATGTCAGAAATTTTAGGACAAGTCGATGGTGCAGCATATGTTGAACGTGTCATGTTGACTGATGTTCCAAATATTAGAAAAGCTAAAAAAGCAATTAAAAAAGCTTTTCAATATCAAATTGATGGTAAAGGTTTTTCAATGATAGAAGTTTTATCAACATGTCCGGTAAATTGGAAGATGAAGCCATTTGACGCAATGAAACGTGTTAAAGAAGAAATGGTTCCAATCTTTCCATTAGGCGTGTTTAAGGATGTGATGAGTCATGATTAGAAGAATTAGAATCGCTGGCTTTGGTGGTCAAGGTGTAATGCTAACTGGACAACTCATTGCTTATGCAGCAAACTTGCAAGGACTCTATAGTGTATGGGTTCCAACTTATGGACCTGAAACTAGAGGTGGTACTGCAAACTGTGCTGTAACTATTAGTGATAAACCAATTTATTCACCAATCTTTAAAAAAGCTGATGACTTAATGGTTTTCAATTTACCATCACTTCATAAGTTCCAAGAACTAGTAACTGATGAAGGAAACATTTTCTATAACGCATCTTTAATTGAAGAAAAAGTTAAGCAAAAATGTCATGTTTATGGTATTCCAATGAATGAGATTGCCAATGAACTCAACAAACCACAAGTCGCAAACATGGTAATGTTAGGCGCATATTTGAAGATTAATAATATCTTTAAAGAAGATGTAATCGTAGAAAGCTTAAAACATTTTTTAACTGGTGAAAAACAAGCATTATTACCAGTAAACCAAAAAGCAATTGCTGTTGGTTTTGAGTATGTTTCTTAAAACTTAAAAAATATAGAAGTATAAAAGGAGAAGTTATTGCTTCTCCTTTTTCTACATTATTTGTAAATGTCATTTTAAATGATAGCAATCTTTGCTATAATAAGATTAAATTATATTGAATCAAAGGGAGTAAAACATGAAACTAAATTACAAGAAAACATTTTATGTAGGATTAGCATTTTTCATTATTACTATTTTTTGGCAAACATATGATAATATCATTGCCAAAATCATGATTGATAAATTTGGATTAAACCAAACGACATCAGGATTAGTCATGGCACTTGATAACATACTAGCTTTATTTATGTTACCAATATTTGGAGCAATCTCTGATCGATCCAATCATAAAAAAGGAAGAAGAACTCCTTTTGTTATTGTTGGGACTGTTGTTGCGGCATTTGCATTTATGAGTTTATCTTTTATGGATAATATTCAAACTGCTAGAATTGAACAAACAGAAATCATCGGATTATATGAAAATTATAAAGATAATGATGAAAGAAGATTAGAAACCTTCTGGGATGGTCTTCTTAATGATATGCAAGTTGAAAGAGTAACTAAGCTAAACAATGGTAGCATTACTCAAACACAATATGATCGATTTATGACAAATACTTATGATAAAGTCAATGAAATTCTTGTAGAAAATACAAGTGCTGAATTATCTGTAGGCGATTTGGCATTCTTGAATGACTATTATCAGACCTATTTATCATCTTTAGCTTGGGAAGAAACAGTTGAAAGCCCACTTAATTTTATCGTTTTTGTCAGTGTGTTATTAGTAGCACTGATTTCCATGTCAGTCTTTAGATCACCAGCCGTGAGTCTCATGCCAGATGTTACGATTAAACCACTTAGAAGTAAAGCAAACGCAATTATTAATCTGATGGGTGCAGCAGCAGGAACAACTTCACTAGTTCTGCTTACTGTGTTAGGCCTAGATGGTAGATCGTATGTCCATTACACATTAGCATTTGTAATTGTCGGTGTGATTATGCTTCTTGTATTACTCGTATTCTTATGGAAAGTAAAAGAACCTAAAATGGTTCAAGAAAAAATAGAAGAAGAATTAAGATTAAATCTTGTTGAAGATGATGATGAAACGCATGATATGAAACAACTACCAAAAGATAAACAACGATCACTTATCTTAATATTAGCATCTGTTTTCTTATGGTTTATGGGATATAACGCGATCATTTCAAAAGTTTCTGATTATGTACCTCACGTACTTCAAATCCCATCATTTACACTACCTTTATTAGTTGCAAACGTCACAGCAATTATCGCATTTATTCCAATCGGTATTATTTCTACTAAGATTGGTCGTAAAAAATCGATTTTAATTGGTATTGTATTATTAACGATTTGTTTTGGTGCAGCATCGTTTGTTAACGAAGATACAGGTTGGATTATGTATATCGTCTTTGGATTAACAGGTATTGGTTGGGCAACCATTAATGTAAACTCATATCCAATGGTTGTAGAACTTGCTAAAGGTTCAAATGTTGGTAAATATACAGGATATTATTATGCATTTTCTATGGCAGCTCAAATTTTAACACCGATATTATCTGGTGTATTTATGGATTACGTGTTTAGAACAAGACTTGTTTTATTCCCTTATGCAACAATCTTTGTAGCAGCAAGTTTTATCACCATGTTCTTAACAAAACATGGAGATGCAGCATTTATTGAAAAGAAGGGTTTACTTGAAAGTTTTGATGTTGATATGGACTAAAAAAAATAGGTGCTCAAGTTATTTGAGCACCTTTTTCTTTGGATCGAAATATTCGAATACGACATTGTGATAATGAGTTTTTACAAAATCAAAATCATTTTGAGATCTAGCGGCATAACTGATAATGATTATGCCTTTTTTCTTTAGTTTATCTAGATATTTATTAGGCATATCGTATATACCATAACTAATAAAATCTGGCTTAGTTAATATATTAAATGACATTCTTTTCATTAAGAACTTGGCAAATTTAGACATTTTTTGATCAGATTTAAAATACTCTGAAATTTGTCCTCTAATAACATCTTTATGATGTTTTTTTAAGTAATAAACGACACTAGGATGAAAACTAAATGCTGCATACTTACCATTATAATTTTCCATTTCTTCCATAAAAGCTTTACATAGTTTTTTAACATTCCCATGGGGTTTAAGTTCAATAAGAATGGGAACTTTCCCATTAACTAAATCTAATACCTCTTTTAATGTCGGAATATGTTCGTTATTCTTCAATTTAAATGTTTTAAGATCGTTATAAGTTAACTCATCTATGTTTTGATTAACTTGAAACATACGATTTAAATTAAAATCATGAAAAACGACCACGACATCATCTTTTGTTAGGTTTATATCAAACTCAATGCTATATCCAGATTCAATAGCAAGCCTAAATGATTCAAGTGAGTTCTCTGGAACACTTTGATCGAGAGTGTGTAACCCTCTATGCGCGATTAAGTTATCTCTAAGCCACGTTAAATCTTTCATGTTCTACCTCTATAATATTAAATAAACACCGATACCTAAAATAGCAGATAATAAAATTATTTGTACTGGACTTGATTTCTTTTTCAAAAACGCAAATAAGAAAACAATGACTAGTATAATTAAATTTTTATAATTAAAACCACTAAAATTAATGATTAGTTCCGAAAGCTTTAGATTTGGGAAAATACCGCGTATAAATAATCCAATTGATACGCTTAAGATTAACCCAATAACAGCAGGTTTTAATCCTTTAAAAGTCTCATTAACTAATCTTGAGTTTAAGAATTTACTGCCAAGGGATGCGATTAATAAAATGATAATGAAACTTGGAAGGGCAACCCCTATGGTTGCTGCAACAGCACCTAAAACACCAAGTTCATGCGTTCCAATAAATGTTGCCATATTAATCGCTATCGGGCCAGGAGTTGATTCAGCAATACCAATAAAATCATAAAGTAATGCTTGATCAATATAACCACCACCAACGACTTCCTGTTCAATCAAAGGAATCATTGCATAACCACCACCAAAGGTGAATAATCCTATCTTAAAAAACATCCAAAAGAGTCTTAAGAATTCAATAATCATAATGATTTCGCTCCTTTCAAGCTTTCAACATATCCAAAGATGATTGCTAAAAGAGCACTGACTAATAATATATAAATAACACTGATTTCAGTGAACATCGAAATTAAAATTGATGCAATCAAAATAGCTACAGAAAATATTGTAAAATGAATTTTTTTAGATAACTTAATAGCAGCTTTAAATATTAAAACTGCTACACCTGCTTGTATACCATAAAATGCATATGCTACAAGTTGGTTTTCTTTAAATTCAATAATGAACAATGAAATAATAGAAATGATGATAAAAGAAGGAAGTATAACACCTAAAGTTGCAAGTAAACTACCTTTAAATTTAGCAATTTTATAACCAATAAAAGTTGCTGAATTAATCGCAAAAACACCTGGTGTTGATTCTGATATCACCAAGATTTTTAGTACGTCCTCATCATCGACCCAATTTTTATTATGGACTACTTCACGACGCATAATTGGCATCATTGCTAATCCGCCACCAAACGTTAGTGCACCAATCTTAAAAAAAGTCCAGAAGAGTTCCCATAAAGTATGTTGTTTTTTCATTGTGTCCACCTCTTTTACTTTAGTTATTATAACATATTTTATCTATGATAAACATATTCTATGTTATAATACTTTTGCAAAGGATGGTATGCGACATGAAAATTACTAGAATTTTATTTTTGATCATGTTTTTATTTTTGATACAAGGATGTGAATCACAAGATAATCCTCAACTTGGATTACCTAAGATTAATGGTCTAAAAGACATTGAGTACACAATAGGCGATGATCTTCCAAACTATCTTGAAGGTATAAGTGCTGTTGATTACTTAGGTGAATCCATCACTAATATCACGGTAGATGATCAAGAAGTAGATTATGAAGTTGAAGGTCAATATAATGTTTATTATAAAGTAGAAGACAGTTATGGTAGTAAAATTACTGCTAGCATCAAAATACATGTTAATGAAGTACAACAAACCATAGATTATGTTGCACCTTATTTTGAAGGTGTAAGAGAGTTCTATTATTATATTGGTCAAGAAGTTCTTGACTATCAAAGTATGATAAAAGCATATGATAACGTTGATGGAGATATCACTGAAAACATCATTTTTTCTGGTGAAGTCGATTTTGAGTTAGCTGGTGATTATGAAATCACAGTAACTATATACGATTCAACAGGAAATAGAACTGTAGAAAGATTTGTTGTTCATGTTTATGATAACGAAGAACCTATAATTTCTGGATATAACCGTATTTATCATTATATTGGAGATGAAAATCCTGACTATATGAAACTTATTGGTGCATATGACCAAGAAGATGGAGATATCACTCATGCAGTTGTTATTAATGATGAAATGGTTGATTTAAATACAGTTGGCGTTTATTCTCTATATTATGAAGTCACTGATTCTTTTGGATATAAAGTTGAACAGGTAGTTGCTGTTCAAGTTGAAGAAAATGATGATACTGTTAATGTAGATGACTTAAATGTATTTTATATCAATGATACACATGGATCTATATTAGAAAATGATGATGAAATGGGACTTGCACGTATAGGCAATGTCATTTTAGATGAATACAATACTAACCCTTATGAAACTTTATTCTTAAGTGGTGGAGATTTATTACAAGGAAATATCCTTTCAAATTTCTACTATGGTGCATCTATGATTGATATGTTTAATTATATGAATTTAGACGTATTTGTTGTTGGTAATCATGAGTTTGATTGGGGAATAGAAAGAATTATTGAATATTTTAATCCAAACACTTTAGGGATTAAAGCTGAGTATCCATTGCTTGCCGCAAACTTATTTTACAAAGATACAGAAAAAAGACCTGATTTCGTTGATGCATACGCGATCATTGAAAAAGGTGATTTAAAAATAGGAGTTATTGGTACAGTTGGTTCAGGATTAGAGTCATCAATTTCAAAAAGTAGAGTTGAAGATTATGAGTTCCAAAGTCCAACGTATTGGACACAATATTACACTGATGTTTTAGTGAATGAATATCAAGTAGATGCAGTCTTTACCATTAATCATGCAGTTGATAGTTACTATAATGAGCAGATGGCTTTAAATGGTTCTGTAGATGCAGTTTTTAATGGACACACACATAGAACTGAATTGTCACTTATTTCTGGAGTACCAGTCATACAATCTTCATCTAATGCTAGAGCACTTGGATATTTATCATATGATGTAGATAGTTCAAATGATTTATCTCTTGTTGCATATGACAATTTATTTAGATCAGACGATTCAAGATTATTAATACCTCATCCAGGATTAGAAGTGTTGATTCAAACTTATGTAGATCAAATTGAACCTTTATTAAATGAGGCAATTTTATATGCTGCTGATAGTTATGATAGAATCACATTAACTAAGTTTATGGCAGAAGTGATTAGAGATGCAGCAGGTGCTGATATAGGTATCCACAACAGTGGTGGGACTAGAGATTCACTTGTCAGTGGACAAGCAATTACGGTTGCTACTACATATAAGATATTTCCTTTTGATAACCAAATTATATCTGTGCACATCAAAGGTAGTGAAGTGATGTCATTATTATATAATTCAAGTGTAGAATACAGTTTAAAAGAAGGTTTATCAGAATTTGATATAGATATTGATGCATATTACTGGGTAGCAACAAACGATTATGTTTTTGGTAATTATGATGAGTTCCAGGTTTATGAAGATATATATTACCCAGATGTTGTTGATCGTGTTGCTTTTGAAAATGAATTAAGAGAAAGAGCAGAAACAACCACACAATTTATCATAGATTAAAAAGATAAAGGCGGAAGCCTTTATTTTCTTTTATGATTGTAAACGGTATCATAAAATAGATTATGTTATAATATGATTAGATTAATATGGAGGGTTATGCACAATGGTACCATCATTTGAAAAGAGAGTAAGAGCATTTGCCATTGACACATCAGCTGTGTCATTATTTATCATCGTTTCCTTATTTTTAGGAAATTATTATGAACCGCTGCCATATATCGTCTCTGGTGTTGCTTTTCTATCGTTTTATTTTTTACCATATCTATCAAGAAAAACTCATGGTCAAACATTAGGTAAGAAAGTCCAACGCATACAAATTGTAAAAATTGATGATTCAAAAGCTGAACTTTGGCGTTTGTTTTTAAGAGATGTCTTCAAGTTAGGTGCAAGCATTTTGACATTCGGTGTTTATTTAATTGTTGCTTTTTTCTTCATGTCCGATAAAACAAGTAGAACCATACATGATTATATATTTAAAACAAAAGTCATTGATTTAGAAAAACCTACAGGAAAATATGATGGTTTTAATAAAACAGAATCGATGAGAAAAAGAGGTTTCTAATGAAAAAACTATTAACTTTGCTGTTATTTATAACGATAAGTATAAGTCTTATTGCATGTAATGATGAACCTGAAGATCCAACGGATCCAATAGATCCGATCGATCTGTATGATTTTGATGAAATTAATCCACTTCAGGACATTTATTATCAAATCTTTGTAAGAAGTTTTGCTGATAGTGATGGCGATGGTGTGGGTGATCTTAACGGTATCACACAAAACCTTGACTACTTAGAAGAACTAGGCATAACTGCTTTATGGTTACTTCCAGTTCATCCTTCTCCTTCATATCATGGATATGATGTCACAGACTATTATGGGATAAATAGTGATTATGGTACGATGGAAGACTTTGAGAACTTAATTGATGCAGCTAACGAAAAAGATATTAAAATTGTGATGGATTTAGTAATTAATCATACATCAGATCAACATCCATGGTTTATTGATGCAATCAGTAGTACATCTAGTCCTTATAGAGACTATTATGTATTTAATAATGGCGTACCATATTCATATTTTGTTGGTGGTATGATGGATTTAAATTTTGAAAATCCAGATGTTATTGATGAAATTTATAATATCGTTGATTTTTATTTAGCAAAAGGTGTTCATGGATTTAGACTTGATGCAGCAATGCATTTTATAGAAGGTATTAACGCAGATTGGGAAAACACTTTATTTTTACTCAATTTAAAAGCTCACATGGAAGAAAATTATCCAAATAGTTATATTTTACCAGAAGTATTTGTACCTCAATATAGCTTAATTTCAGATTATTATATAGGTTCAGACTCATTATTTAATTTCTATTTCAGAAATGAAGTGATGGATAAAATTGGTATGGAAAATTCTAGATTTAATTTTGTGAGTAATTTAAATCGTGCTTATGATACTTTTAGAGATGTCGATCCAGAGTTTATTGATGCTCCGATTTTAGGCAATCATGATGTCAATAGAATCGCTTCATCTCAAGGATTTATCAATCAACCGGATAAACTAGCTTTAGCTGCTAGAGTGTTGATGACACTTCCCGGAAATCCTTTTATTTACTATGGTGACGAGCTTGGTATGAAAGGGTATCGATATGAAGGAGCAAATATACCAGGATATGGTATCGTTTATGATGAGTATCGTAGACAACCGTTTATGTGGGGATCTCCAACATATGAGACTTACTGGTTACCAAGTGATGGATCCAATGATGATACAGCTGATTTAGAAACTCAAAAACTAGATGAGTCATCATTGTTTAACACGTATAAAACAATGATTGAAATTAGAAGAGATAATCCTGCCTTAATGTATGGAAATTATTTTGAACCTTACAACAACAATGTTCTACAAATTCAAGGGTATGTTAGATATTATGAACATGAAACCTTTAGACAAGCAGTGTTGGTGTTACATAATATGACACCTGATCCTTATCAAGTAGATGTTGAATATTTAGAGTTTATTTATGGAGATAGTTTAGTTATTGATGGTTATGGTAGTATTATTTTAGAAATTGACCCTGATTTATTAGAGGACTATATCTAATGTTTATCATAAGGTTTTTTAAACACTCCGTAGATTATCCAAACTATTTTGAACATACAAAAGAAAAAGGATGGAAAGTATTTATCTTTTTCATTCTGGTAAGCTTAATCAGTTTATTCCCTATGAATTTACTTATTGTACAAGAAGATGGATGGAAATTAGATTTTATCGAACAAAGCTTTATTGCGGAAACACCTGATTGGCAACTTCCTGATGATTGTCAAATAACAGCTAGTGAGCTTGTTTGTAGTACTGATACAGTATATTCTTATGAGCATAATGATATTACATATATTTTTAATATCAATACAGATGAGTATACTGATAGTGACGAAAAATCTATATTATTTATGGAAAATAAAATCGTATATACTAATGGTGAAGGTGCATATATGATTGGTTACGATTATAAAGGATTTGATGATAGTTTAAGTTTTAGAAGCTTGAATTTAGCAACCGGTGAAAATCGTGAGCAAATGTATGAAGATTTTGGAGCTTCTATAGAAACTAGTTTTGGAAATTATATTATCTTTTATACTTTACTAGTTAATATAGGTACATCTATTGGATTATATGCTTTCTTTGTATTAGTCATGAGTTTAGTCATTCAGCTATTTAGATTTGGATACTCAAGTTTCTTAACATTTAGACAAACAATGAAAATGGTTGTCTTTTCGATGGGACTTCCTAGTATTATCAGTTTGGTAGTAGGATTTATTGAACCAACGTTTGCACCAGTTATTTTTCAATTTGGTATAGGCATTATCTTAATGGTTGTTATGTTGAAATATGGTAAAAAAACGTTCAAATAATTAAAAAAAAGGCATTTATTAAGTAAAGTGGACCCAATGTCAAGGACACTTTAAAAAAAGGCAGTAATAT
>SWCB01004366.1_pt1 | contig 20124 bp, 16 predicted proteins | sample 4692901 | NCBI WGS metagenome assembly SWCB01 (sample SAMN10267276, study PRJNA491770) | bioreactor metagenome | isolation source: DHS bioreactor inoculated with subseafloor sediment | place: Japan: off Shimokita Peninsula | collected 2006-08 | reverse complement strand
TCAGGCACTACCTCCGCAGGCTCTGGTTGATAATCTACTAGAGCTTGCACAACTCTTTTCTCAACGTAGTAAAACCCATGTTGATCTCACCCTGCTGTTTAATTTAGAGGTGGATGTGGTGGAAAATGGTCATGCAAAAAAAGCAGTAACAGGTGCTGAGCTGGTTGATATTTCAAGTACTGGGCTTTCATACCTGATATTGATTCAAATATTCATTGCCTTAACCAATTTACTGCGTGGTAAATCTAACACAATGATTAACTGGCCAGTTGATGAACTCGGTAATTTCTCACGGTATAACAGTGCCAAATTACTGGCGACTTTAACTGAAAATGATATAGCCATTACCAGTGCCTTTCCCGATCCAGACCCTGAATTGCTAGGGGAATACAAGCACACCTATTACATAGAAAAACCAGGTCGTGACATTGTCACTTTTGTGGCTGGTCATCAAGGACTATCAGCAAGCATTGAAGCCATACTCAATGAGGAGGAAGCCCATGTTTGAGCAACTTGCGTGGCAATTATTCGCGGGGCAGTTTATTTGCCAGTACCGGACTCCGGAATGCTATCGCTATTTAGCGAGTGATGATAATCAGCAGCGGATGCGTGCGTGGCTGAAGCCGATTAATTTGGAATTGGTGTCTACACCGCAGGGCAGTGCTTGGTATGCGGCTTGGATTGATTTGAATGATAAACCCAATGAAATTGATAAAGTGTTTCGTGAGGTGGTACAAGATATCAAGCCACTTATTCATTTTTTGAGCTTGCTGATGAGTGCGAATCATCACGACGTGGCATTGTCATCCGGTGATGTTATCCGTTTTCATGAATTATTGGCATCCATTAATGAACAGCCTGCGTTACGAGAAGAGTTGAAAGGGATCGCGATATTCTGGAAAAGTAATAAAGACAGCGTGGATGGTCAGCTTGGGGTGATTTTGTCGCGCATGGTAGAGACGGGATTAATTTTTGAATCGAATCGCGATCAGAAAATCTATAAAGCGAGCGGAAAATTAGAATGGTTTTATGAGTTACTCGATTTCTATGCTGAACAGCATCAAATTGTGGAATTAGAACCGGAATTTGAGCCAGAGAATGGGGATCTGTTCTGATGTCACAGTCTGTAATTTCTGAGGTCATTAAAGCACTGCATGCTCAGCAGGGTAATATTGAGGATGCATATCATCAACGAGAAGTACAAGTTGAGCGTTCTCGCAGTTGGCAAACACTCGCAAATCAAGGGCTAGTGAGTGGCTCTTATGAACAAGGATTTCGACTATCCAGTGCCTTACGTGACATGTTTGATGTGGCGGTACAAAAAGAGCAACGTCGAATTCGGGCCGTTGACATAGCGGCTTGGCAAGAGCAGATGTTGCATGCGGTTGAACAATATACCCACGCTAAGAACGAGCAACGTAACGACGATGCCGACCACCACCTCGAAGCCATTCGCAACGATGTTTATAGCTTAACGGATAATGTAAAAGATAATACCGCGTTACTGGATCTCAAACTCGATAACCACTTTGGGTATGTCAGCACCCTTGAAGAGAAAAAACGGGAAAATCAGCAAGTGATCCAACAAGTCACACGGCTTTCTGATTCGTTGGCTTTGCTGGACCGAGATGAGTTAGATCGGCTGGCCAGCCAGCATATTCCCCTGCGGCGAGTTTTTTACAACGATTTGCTCACCCAGGCACAAAGAACACGAGAAAAGCTCCAGCACTTGTTACCTAAGCTAAGACATAAACTATTTGGTTATCATCGTCCCGAACACCATGCACAACGGCTTAAACAGTGGCGTACTTATCTCTATCGCCATTCGGAGTTTGAATTTAGCTGCGAGACCGAGCCTGAAAAAGCGCTCTATAATCGGTTGCCTAAAAAAACAGGTGCGATCCAGCCTCGAATTCACTTGGGTATTGCCAAAGTCAATCAACAAGTTGCAGAGCGTTTGGCAAATAAAGTCTTCACTGAACGCTCCCAAACTACTGATCCGAAGGTGAAATCTGAAAAATGCCAGTTAACCCTTTCGCAGCAGTCGGAACGTGAGTTGAATCCCTCTCAGTTTCAAACTCTGGTTGTCAGCTTTATACGGTCTTTGCCACCTAATAAACCGGTTTCTGCATTACTATTTTTGCAACAGGCAGATCAGGCATTACCGAGCAATTTATGGCTGTTTGCATTACATGTCTGGGTAAGACAAGATCTGGATAAGTCACCATTAAAACAGCGTATCTCTGCTGAGCCGATTCTTAGTGCTCAGCCTTCTGGAGTTGGAAATATGATCATTCACGACTATAAATTTACACGCTATGCTTAAAATTAAACAGCTTCAGACACTGGCTAATATCATCCTACAAAAGAAAGTCAAAGTTACTTTAAGTAAATGGCTTGCTGAATTAAGGGATACTTATGGCTTTGGCATACTTGATATCAAAGGCAAGCACTTGTTGCTGTCTGAGCAAGACTACCAAACATTAGAATGGATCATTCGGCAATATATCGCCCCCTCCATTGAACTAGACCAACTGCTTAAACCTAATGCGAAAGAACGTATCCAAACCTCAGTGATATTTAACGATGATAAAGCAGGGGCTGCAAAGGCGGGAGAAGAATGGCTACTTGTACGTTCAATTCTCGGGCCGTTGAAGCTTGAGCAAGCAATAGTAAATAATCCCGTTAGTGCTATCTGTGTAATGGATAAAGAGACACTCGTAAATCATCAACATCAAGCGTTGCTGGTGGTGGAAAATAAAGCATTAATGAAAAGCATTCATCAGGCTAAATTACCAGAAGAGGTGATTCGTATGGATCCCTTGGTGGTTTACCGCGGCGATGAGTATTTTTCAACTCGCACCAGTCTGGATTTTATTAAGAACCAATTAAAAGAACATCCTGAGAAACCGCTTTATTTGTTTACAGACTTCGATCCAAAAGGTTTAGTAATAGCGATGGCCTATCCAAGTATTAAAGGATTTATTGTGCCAACTCAGGAGATAATCTGGCAAAAACATACTAACCTTGACAACTTTATTAAACAAACAGAAAGCATGCGTACACTAGAGTTGAATGCAACGTTATGGAATACTAATATTCAAAATATGATTAGCTTGATGGATAAAAAGCAAACGGCTATCACTCAAGAAATAATGGTTGCCAGATCGTTACCACTAACAACCATTAAGATAAGTTAAAACAGATAAGGCTGTAATTCCGCTAAATTTTCAATCACTAATTGCTGTGCTTCCGGTTTAGGCTCAAGTTTAGTTGGGTCGATATTGAATGCCTGTAAGGTATACCGCACTAAAGGACCTCGGGTAATTAGCTCCAGTCTGCCACCTTCCATACCGTAATCTTTCTCAATGACTTTTTTTTGTGCATCGCTCAATCGTTGGTCGGGGATAAGGCGAATTGTGGTATTTGTATTCCATGGAAGATCCCCATCGGCTTTGTTTGGGGATTCGTCCATGATCTCTGGCTCACCGCTAAAGCGACTAAGAACAAAGTCACGATACTCTTTTCGCTTTTCACAGTAGGCGCGTACATGCCATCGTAAAGGTGTACAAACGAGGGTATGCGGCGCAATTACTCGGTATTCCGGCTCCGGATTTTCTAATGATATGTAGCATATCTCAACACGTTTCTTCTCGTGGGCTGCGCGAACCAGTACGCGCAAGATTTCTGGCTGGATATGACGCACTGGTGAATGCAGCATTTCTGTATTAGCAAAACCGAGATCTAGGCTATCAAATGTATGGCTAATATCCTTATTTCTGCTGATAACGTGCAGATACTCGTCTGCAGTGCCCGTTGTTAGTTTAGGTGAAAAAGTCGGCGTAGGTTTATAGCCTTTTAAGTGTTTATCGTACTCAATGTTGCCCGGTGCGATATCTTTAGCGTAATTGTTGATGTCTTTAGACGCTTGCTGACGGCCAATGCCAAAGCTGTTGCATAAGTGGTTTGTGGTTAGCCTGCCTTCCCATTGAACAATAATCTCAATCAAACGGTACCGGGTAAGTAAATCCCATCGTAGTGGCCAGCTCATAATCATCCTCTGAAGTATAGAAATAGATGTGCGCGAAAAAGTTACATGTAAGTGTAAACAGTATAGACAGGTAGTCAACGGCTACATATATTGAATGGGTATTAAGGCACGGAATATACATTTTAGGTGAGGATTTGGCCATGACTGTAATAGCTCAAACGTTCAACGATGAAATTGAAGTACTCAAGCAAACCAATAATTTTGATTTTATAGAGTGTAGTTTTTCTGCGTTGTATAAATTGAGTCAGCAGGCAGAGCAGTATTATCCAACCGATCAAGCGTGTTGCTTATTGAAAGTCAGACTATTTGTTGAATTATGGTGTCATGAAGTGGCCAGCCAACTGTTTATCACACACCCCAAAAATAGTGACTTATTTACCAAAATCAGTGGGGTCTCTGCACATAAGAAAATTCCTCATTACATTTCGGATGTTCTGAATCAGCTGCGTGTTGAAGGTAATCGTCAAGTACATATTGTGCAGGATATGTATGGCCAATGGAAAAGCGATCATTGGCTGTCGAGCCTGAAAATGAAGCAAATTATGCAAGGTGTCCATGAACTGGCGTATTTTCTTGAATACAGTATGAAAGGAAAATCCTATGAACACTTTGTCGAATGGAAAGAACCCCAACGCAGTCAAATGTCAGAATATGTTTATGAGGCGATGTCTGGAAACGCTGAGGCAACCTTTAAAATAGCTAAACATTATTCAGTGTTACTCGAGCAACTTGAAAAGCAACCGCACACTCGAGAAGACCAATACCTGTTACAACGTGACTTAGGTTATTGGTTACGAAAAGCGGATGATCAGCAGCACCCTGAAACATGGCTATTATATGCAACATCTTATGCGAACAAGCATTTAGTGGTGCCTAGTAACTGTTCTGTTAATGATTACTTTTTAAAAGCGATAGAGTGCGATAGTGATGGTGAAGCTGAATACCAGTTTGGCCTCTATTTAGACCGAAAAAATGAGCAAAAGCGAGCCATTGGTTATATCGAGGCTGCGGCAGCGAAAAGGCACCATCAGGCACTTCGAAAATTACAGGAACATTATTGGCACAAAGATAACGATAAATATGAGTTCTATGTCTCCTCTGGTGTCGAGGCGAAAGAATCAAGATCGTTTCTATTGATGGCTTTTGTCGAGATTGATAAATGGCTTAAGTATCCAGAGGATGAATTACAAGCGAGAAAATCACGTTCAGCTTTATTATGTTCATTGCATCGTAATGTCGTGGGAAGTGGATTTTTGCTGGGTTACTGTCATGTGTTTGGTTACTTAGGTTACAAGCAAGATCAGTCTATGGGGTTAAAAATGATGGCCGAACATCATGGAAATGTCTCGATTTTTATTCAAAGTACTAAATTGGCTTTTGATGCATTTAGTCTTGATGCTGACTATGCCACGAAAGCGATTAAAGTCGCGCCTTTAGCGCTAAAGTATCTGCCAGAGGAACAAAAACCGACTCTGAAGTTTGACCTAGCAATGCTTGCTTTAGAGGAAATGAGAGCCGGTAAAACCGTAAAAATACCGTTCGATGTAAAAAGCTTAATAAGAGAATCCGCCGAGGATGGGCATGTTCCCGCTATGGAATTTACGTCTTCAAAAGAAGGAAAGGCATTGTTGGAAGATACCAGTATAAGAATGAAGCGTCGAACAAATAAAGTGGTTGATCGTTCTAAACAAAAGAAAGTGAAAAAACAGGCTCGAAAAGCAAAACGTAATAAATAACTGAGTTGAAGCCATATTTACTACTGGGTGCCTAGCTAGCGCTTTTAAGTGTCCAGTAGCAAGTCGTCTATAAACCTGAGATTAATCTACTTACTTAATAGCAAATAGTGTGCATTGTTATTTGAATGTTGAGAATGAATGTTATGTGTAATAAATGTAAGTGCAAATGTAAACATGAACATGTTGCAAAAATTAAAAGAAATGTTTGGCAGCGTATTTTTTATAAATCAATATTCAAGTGTAAGGGTTGTGGTGAATTAATTAAATTATAAATGTCATCATAATAAAGTTTAAAATGAAGGTATATTTTAGGTTGGCTTGCTGATAAATATGCTAATAACTTATTTCCTTCACATATTGAGGTTTTAATTTGATAAGTAAAATAGGCTGAAAACAGGCGGTTATAAGTTTTCTTAGTGTTCTGAAGGTTGGATTTTATTAATTGATATCATAAAGTTGTGATGTAAGTGACTTGTTTTAATAAAATTAATTAATTTTATTATTGAGTGTTATTGGAATTGATTGTCACAATGTATATTATTCATCATCGTATAATAGTGACTAATTTATCTGAGTCTTAGCTTGATATAAGTTCTTATATTTTTTGCTGAAATTAAATGTTGGGTGTAAAGATGGAATTAAAAAAATACATTAGTAATGAAGGGAACCTTCTTAAAAAATTAAGTCAAAAATATGACGTCACCACAGATGTTTTAGATCACATTTTAGTCGATAACTTCAAGTTTCAGGTTCGCTTACCGTTGATTGGTGCATTTAGTTCTGGAAAATCAAGTTTGGTAAATTCGTTGCTGAAAGACCGTATTTTCCCTGTGGAGGTAAACCCTGAAACATGTTTGCCTGCAGAAGTGCATTACGGCTCAGAGGAAAATTTAAGTCTTTGTGAGTTATCAGGAGAGAGTAGACCTATAACTCGGCCTCAAATTAAAGCGCAGGATTATGGGTTAGCGGAAGATGGCAATGTAACAAGGTGGTTGGACGTCGCACTACCAAACCCTATTTTAGCGCAATGTCCGGAATTAGTATTAGTGGATATGCCAGGCTGGGAGTCAGGAATTGCTCAGCATAGTCATGCTATTGATAATTATGTTCACCGTAGTGGTGCTTATTGTCTGGTTGTTAGTGTAGATGATGGTAACTTGCGCGAAAGCCTAAAGCGGGTTTTAGCCGAGCTAAAACTTTTTAATAAGCCAATCATGGTGGTATTGACCAAATGCGATAAGCGCCCTGAAGAAGATACAGAAGCGGTTGCTAGGCAAATTGTTGCTGAGGTCGAGAGTGTGATTAGGTCGGCACCGTTAGCTGTAGTTAAAGTATCACGCAAGAAAAATATAGAAGCTTTTATTTCTGCCGTTCAGCAGGTCAACCAATTGTCGAGTGATATTCACCATCAGGCAATCATCAAACCGCTGAAAGCATATATTTCACAGTTAGAATCCACGTTGAGAGTATTACTCAATGATGACAATATTGAAGTGGAACAAATTGCCGTCGAGCAACAGCAACGCCAGCATGAATTAGAAGTGCTAAGAGTACAGCTTAATGAAGCAGGGGAACTACTCGACAGTATTGTGCCAACCACTGTTGATCGTGTGCTTGAGTTATTCAGTAATCGCCTAACAGCTCAAGTCGATAGCTTGGCTCGTGCTGCGATTCACCAAGGTGATATCGAGGGTATTATTGGTTCAACTCAGCGTCTAGCATTTACTGAAGGGCTGGAATTAGAGTTCAAGCCTCGTATTCGCCAGCAGATCCAATCGATAAGCCCAATCAATGCCGAGGAGCCTCAAGGGTTTTCTGTCGAAATGAATTTTAAATCAAGTGGCGAGAACAGTATAACCAAAGACATTCTCAGTGATGTTCTTCCGATGCTTATTGGTGTTTTAACCCGTACTCCCATTTTAATCCCCCTTGCTCCTTTGATTACTCGCCTGATTAAAGGGGTATTTGCAAACAAAGAGAAAGAATTTCAAGCTCGTCAGCACTTGGAAGATGCGAAGCAGTATGTGTTGAGCTCGTTAATCCCAGATATTTGTGCACGATCTCGAAATACGGTTGAAGAAGCACTCTTAAAATCAGTGGCAGAAATTAAGCAACAGTTGATGAGCGATACGGAATTACGTGGTGAACAGCACCTCGAAGCATTGCGTAAGTTGGCCGTGAACCTTGAACAAAGTCAGCAGCAGCAACGTCAGCTGAAAGATGAGTATCTGGCAGATTTAGATACGTTATTAACATTCACTGCTGGGCTGGAGGTTAAATAATGCACCATCAAGATGAGCCTACGGCACTAACTCCTGAGCTATTAGCCCAACGCTATTCATTACTCTGTCGAGCGTGTGATGCTGAAGTAAGCCCAAATAGAAATTTAGATATTGCTTTAACGCAGTTGGAAAAGATTATTAGGGAGGATCTGCCAGAATTGGCTCGCCAAGGTAGTCCAGCGAATGTGGCCGATATTCTGCGGGCATTTGAAGCCGAGCTGGCACGCTTCCGTGATTTTTGCGAATTTCCACTGCTGGCAAGTAAATCAGTCGTTGCTGTTGGCGGTGCGTTCAGTGCGGGTAAATCAAGCTTCATTAATCGGTTGATTAAGACTAAATGCCTAGCAACAGAAGTGGACCCAACCACATCGTTACCGACTTATGTATTGCGTGGCAAACTGGGGATCATGGCATTAAATATCTACAACCGTGCAGTTTCAATTACTCCAGAAGAGTTTGCAACTCTGACGCACGATGAAAGACAGTTGTACGGCAGTCAAGTGAGTCGTCTTTTACAGTCGGCATTTGTCACTTTGCCTGACTTTTCTTGGCAAAACCTGACATTGCTGGATACCCCTGGCTATACAAAATCCGAAGATGAAGGCCGTGGTACTCGTACCGATGCGAACTTGGCTAAAGCTCAGCTTAATAGTGCTAATTATATTATTTGGGCGATGTCAGCAGAGTCGGGCACGATATCGGAAGATGACTTAGCCTTTCTGGCGTCATTGAAACGTGATATTCCCAAGTTGGTTGTAGTGACTCGTGCGGATAAGCGTGATCAGGAAGATATCGACAATGTCGTAGCTTTAGTTTGCCATACCTTGGCAAACCGCGGGGTTGAGGTACTGGATGTGGTGCCTTACTCCAACAGAAAGAAGCGCTTGTATCCTATCGAATCTGTGACTGACTATATGGATAGCTGGAATTTATCTCAGCACCCTTTGCAGTTTGCTCAAGAGTTTAAACGGCAATTCTTGCACTATCAGCGCTATATTGATGAGCAAAACCGGATTGCGAACCTGCGCTTGCATCGGTTAAACCGCATTTTAGCCTTGAGTGAAGACATTGATTTGACCATTGAAGCCGATGCGCTTAAAAATTTGGCACAAAAAGAGTTACACCAGCTTGAGCGGCTAGGGGAAAAACTTACCGACAACAGTGTACAGTTCTTTTCTCAGCTTAAGTATATCGGTGATATGGCTGGTGTTGCCTTGCCGGAACCGAGCGCCGTTGAATTGATGGATTTCGAGGAGAGTAATCTGCTTGATATGCTGCGAAGCCTTCGTGAGCAGCTGGAATTGAATGAACCCGCTGAGCCTCAATTGGAAGCGTTATTATCAGCTCCGATATCAGAATCCGCCTTAGCTAAAATATTACGACGTGATTTTCAAACAGTTCCGATCTTAGAGGCGCTGTTAGATGAGCCTTGTTTAGAAAACCTTCCAGCGATATTACGTGAAAAACGTCCGGTTCAAGATATATTGGATTTGTTGGCTCTTGGCAATCCAACCAATGTGGATGTCGATAAAGTTGAAGGAGTACGGTTATGAAAATAAACACATTGCATCAGTTAATTGATGAAGCCAAATTAGAATTGTATCCACTAGAAGCACACATGTTATCCAGCCAATCAGAGTGGGATCGTGAACAATACGCAATTTTGCTTGCTGCAGTTTTGATCGGTGATGGCACGGTATCTGAAGCACAATGCCGGGTGTTTGCATTATTACTGGCCGCATTACATTTACCGACGGAGCCAGCACGATATTTTGCTCTGGTGGGCCAAATTGATAAGTCGACAGTTATTGAATTTGTTAATAGATATAAAAGTCAGGATGTCGCCAAGGCATTTATATTTGATGCGGCGGTTTTAGAAAAATTATCAGAAAAAAGTTCACTTGAATCTAAACAGTTCCTTTTCGAAATTATTCAGTTGTTAGATGTTAATTTTAATGAACAAGTGTTTTTCTATAAGTTGCTTTTTAGTGGTAAGCCAAAGAATGATATAAAGCACCGGATTGTATTAAAGCAAGATATCTATAAAATCATTACGATAAATGGTTCATTTCTAACTGCATTTCTCTCAAAGCATAGCTCTTGTTACTCAAGTGAAGGAATACACATTGCACTTAAAATTAGAACTAACACATTAATATATAATGAGGAAACTGAGAATTTAGGTGTCATTCATTGGGGAGATACGAAGTTTGATTCACTAAAAGTGAAAGTGCGATACGGTATTGAATATTTGAATTACCTTCGTCACTGGAAGCCTGTATTTCAAGATGTCATAGAAGGAAATTGCGCATGATATCGCTAACATCATTACTGGGGGATTTTGATAGCCTGCGCCAAGAGCGAGAACCACTACAACCACATGCAGCCATCATGCTTGATGAACCCAAAAAGAAACAATATGCCGCCTTGGTCGTGATGTTTATGCTGGCTGGTGGCGAAGTCAATGCCAAGCAGGAACGTCTGTTAGGCTTGTGGCTCAAGGCGCTTTCTCTTAATGCCTCGTTAGCTGATGTATTGGAATGTGCTCAGCAAATGAATATGGACGCTTTACGCAATGCGATAGCCGTAATCGAGCAGCATGATTTGGTGGAACATTGCTTAGTTGATATTCTAGTCTTTATCCGTATTGGCGGAGCGAGTTCAGACACCATCACAGCTTTACTCGCAGAGTGGGTGACTTTGCTTAAGATATCTAAAGAGAAAGTGTCTGATGCTGTAATTTTTGCATCTCGTATACTCGGTGCCACCGACATGCCGGCTTTCAGCTTGGAATTCTGTCCAACTCAGTATGGCGTATGGTTAGAGTTCTTTGCCACACCGATAACTCAGGCTGATTTGGAAAATGGTATTGAGGGCGGTGCTTGGTTAGTGACTAGTGATATCACGGTCGAGAAAGAAGTGACTATCAATAATGCTGAACTCTGGTTTGTTGGCAATACCACTCTGGCCTTTAATGGGGCTGGTAATACTTTAATCAAAAAAACTTTATTGCGTAGGCCTCTGGTGACGGTCAGTCATCCGAATTTAGTTTTAATATTAGAAGACTCTTCGGTAGAAGGTGTTTACCAGCATAACATGCTTGTCACGGCAGTGTTGGTAAAAGCAGCTGATCGTTTTGTGTCGCGACGTTGTCATTACCAGACGGTAGATGCTCGTACATATTATTTTGGTACAGAAGTACCATTTGAATTTGAAGGTGGATCATTTTCATGCTGTGGTAATAAGGCGAAGAATGGCGGAGCGATCGCATCTCGTACGGGGACGAATATCACTAATAAATTGTCCGGCGTAAAGTTTAAAAACTGTGTGGCTAATATTGGTGCTGTTATCTATATGCACTACGCGGCGGAAAAAACCTTCTATCAATGTGAAATAATCAATTGTCATTCTGAAATGGAGTTTGGAAACAACAATGCTGGTGCTATTTATCTAGTTGATGTTGAAAATAAGTTTATGAATGCATCAACTGTTATTAATAGTAATATTTCCTTATTTGACACATATCGACACTCTAGAGCAACTTTCATTGTTGGTTCATTGTTGAAACAATGCACAATTTTTTATTCAAGAGAAGATGATAATCGCAATAAGTACATCTCTGAGAAAACAGAGTTGAAGAGTGGTATTACCAATCAACAAATAAAAAAACATTCATCTTATTTAACAAAGAGCTTGAGTTTTTAAATTATGACGATTTCATTTCTAGAAGATATTAGCCAGTTTAAGCAATGGCAGAGTGAGTTGCCTGAAGTGAATGGGCTATTCGAAATTCAAAATGACTTTAAACAAAAGTTAGCACGCTGGAAAGAGAAAGAGCAGTGCCTCAGCATCGGGGTGATGGGGCAAGTGAAGGCGGGGAAAAGTAGCTTTCTTAATGCCTTGTTGTTTGATGGTAAGCCCATTTTACCGGCAGCGGCAACGCCGAAAACTGCGAATCTGACCCGAATTAGTTACGGTGAACAATTTGCGTTGCGGGTTGAATATTATAGTCAGAATGAATGGCTGCTGATTGTAAAAGAGGCACAGGGCGAGGGTGAGCATACCGAAGCGAAAGTGGCTCGAGAATTAGTGAAAATGGCCAGCAAGGTTGGTGATAAACTGGAACAATGCCTAAAAATCGGCGTTGAAAGATTCCAGGTCGACAATCTGGAATCTTTGCAAGGTGTGTTGAACCAGTACACGGGTAATGATGGCGAGTTCACTCCTTTAGTAAAATGTACCGAAATCACACTACCGCTTGAAGAATTACGTGGCTTAGAAGTGGTAGATACTCCAGGTATGAACGATCCAGTGCAAAGCCGTACCCAGAAAACCCGCGATTATATGGCAAATTGTGATGTGGTATTTTTCCTGTCTCACAGCAGTAAGTTTTTGGACCAGCCTGATGTTGATCTACTGGCCACACAGCTTCCCGGCAAAGGGGTAAAGCATATGGTGCTGGTTGCCGTACAGTTTGATTCTGCGATTCTGGATGATGGTTTTAACCGTGACTCACTGGCAGAAACAGAAGCTAACCTAAAGAAGCGTTTGGGGGGGAATGCTCAGAAACAATTGATGGAATTGGTAAAGCGAAAGCAGGATAGTGGTAATAAGGCTGCAGCAGATTTGTTGAGCAACCTGACAGTACCGATTTTTGCCAGTACTTTTGCCCACGGATTTGCCCATTGGCCGCAAAGTCGATGGTCAAAAAATATGAAACATGTACACGCTGAATTACTCGAACTGGCAGAAGATGAATGGGATGACACGATTACGCATGATGACTGGCTTCGAATTGCCAACTTCAGTGAGTTAACCCAAGCATATGAATATGCTAGAAAAGATAGAATAGATCTACTGAAAAAACAGCATGACGGTGTAATTCCTGAGGCGATATTGCAATATGAACAACAGCTAACCTTGATAGCGAAGAGTGCGCAAGCCCGCGTTAAGCATTTGCAAACTGAGGATGTGGCTTCTCTTGAGCTGAAAAAAGCCAATTGCGAAAAGCATATTGCTGAATTATCTGTTCGGCTGTCTCGAGTTCTGAATGCTGCTCAGCGTCAGGCACAGCAGATGTCAGATGATTTGATGCAGCAGATTCGTCAGGATAAAGAGAGCTATAGCCACCTTAATGAAAAAACAGGCACGACAACCCGTACCCGTTCACATGAAGTGAGTGATTCAACGTGGTATAAACCCTGGTCGTGGGGGAGTACTCGTACTGTCTACTCTACTTATAGTGAGAACTACCAGTATTTGAGCAGTGCAGATGCCGCAGAGCAGATACGCCTGTTTGGTAAAAATAGTGCACGACAAGTAACGGCGCGATTTGCAGAGTTGATCGCCCCGAAGCAGCTAAAATTGGAACTGAAAAAAGCACTGTTAGATGGGCTTGATACACGTAGCGAGCAGTTTGATCCTATGCAGTTTAGGACAACCCTTGAACAGTCATTGGTAAGTTTGCAAATGCCACGTTTGGATGTTGATCTGGGAGATACCACCTCTCTGATTGGCGGTAGTTTTAGTAGAGATGTTCAAGGTGATGATGAGATGAAACGTCTGCGAAGTTCGTTAAATCAGGCTCTACGAGCAATAATGGAGCGTTTTGAAAGCTGTTTTCAAGAACAGTTCCAGGTTGTTATGCAGCAGCTAGATTTAGTTGAGCAGACTTTAACAGAACGTCTTATCAAGGATGTAAAAGCTGAACTAAACACGCTTCAGCAGAAGGTGGAAAATAAAGAAGCTGAGTTAAAATATTATAATTCGTTATTAGTATTAACCTCTGAATCGTTATCATCGACTACAGAGATAAAAGGGAAAATAGCAGAAACAGCATAACAACTGTTTATTATTGAGTGGTAAGTACTGGGCGAGAATTATCGTCAGTGCTTATCATTTCTGATTTTTGCTCTGTTAGTTCAATAAATATGAGTATCATCGATTTATTTTATTTTATTTTGCTTGAGTATAAGTCACCACTTTTTAGCTCTTATCAATATCCATCAAGCTTTCAGTAAGGAGGCTTGATGGGCGTTGCACATGAAATAATTCATAGTAAAGGCCCCAGAGCGCGAGGCGTTTTTCACATACAGAACGTGAATGCATTTGATAGTCGACTTAAAGGGGGGATGTGTTGATGTTATGGCGTGTCAACGAAATATTTGAGAAATTATTTCGGTTGTCGTCTGATTCAAATACTTGGTTAGTTGGCATTAGAGCAAGTATTGCGATCTAATGTTAGTTAGACATATGTAAGCCGTCGGTAGTATCATGATTCAGTCCTTAAGGTTTCAATCGGTACAGAAATGAACTCAACGCTTCTTCTTGATATAACAACCCACGCTTTATTACACATTGAATTTTGTAACCTTGATAAAAAGCTAACCATTACAGAACGAAACATCAAACTAAATCAATTTTTAAAACGCGCTATTAAATCCAATCGTTACAAACGTATTAAAAAGAACATTAAGCAGTGGCTAACGATTGCCAAACTTAACGATGGGCTGGAATCGTTACTTTTGTCTGAACAAATGAAACTTATCGAAAACTGTTCGACTGATATGCACCGCTTTGTTGAATTAATCTGCATGATAGAATCTCAACTATCCACAAAAGTCCAATACGCTAATGCACGTGAACTTGATTTACAGGCGCGGTTTGGTCAAGTACTCGTCTGTGTGATTGAAGCCGATTTGCAAGCCATTTTCGATGAGGAAGGGTTGATGACCAAAACCGCTCAAATCTTATTTGTCGGTTCGCCAGAGTACAAAGATATATTTTCAGCACAAATCGATAAAAGTACTCACTTCCAGTCAGTACTTGCTTACGAAGATGAAACGCATTTACGAATTGAGCTTTGTAGGTTGTAATCATATCTTATTATCAAAACAGATACTTACTATTGCTTCTTCCATATTAAGACATATTTCAGGACCGAACACTTTAGTGTTTATAGAAAATGATGGTGTTTTAAAGAGTTTCTCTGATGTATAAACCCCACTAATTCTTACCACGCGTAAAAATTAGTGGGTTTAGTTTTGATTTCTATAGAGCTACGTTATTTAGCAATCAGTAATTAATGATTAACCTTAATTAAAGTCGGTTGCTAATTTACCTTGTGATTTTTCACTGCGATTTGCTTTAGCGATGAACAGTAAGCCAATTATTGGAACAATGATTGCCGCGAAAGGGATCATGCCAGCGCCTAGTTGGCTATCAAGCACCATGCCGCCAAGGAATCCACCAAACGCATTTGCTAAGTTAAAGGCTGAAATGTTCGCTGTTGCTGCAAGTTCCTGACCTTCACCACCATGATTCATCACTCGAAGTTGCATTGCGGGTACGTTTGCAAACGATGCAATACCAAATACAAATGCGGCGACGACAAACAAAATCTTGTTATCAACGACCAGACCTACAGCAACCAGTGAGATAATCATTGCAACAGCCCAGAACATGGATGCTTTGCCTAGGTTTTTGTCGGAAGAACGACCACCCAGAATATTACCAATGATTAGACCCACCCCAACAATTACAAGGATCCAAGTAACGGCTTCTTCACCGTAACCTGTCGTGTGCATAGCAATGGGTGCAAGGTAGCCATATAGCGTCATAAAACCAGACCATGATAAAGCGGTAATCGCTAAGCTAATTAATAGCATGGGATTTTTGAAGGCCATAAGTTGGGTTTTAATGTTCTTCGCTTCACCATGACCCGTTGATTTGATAGACGTTAGAATTGAAATCATTGCAACAGCACCGAATGCGGCTACAGTAAAGAATGTATTGTGCCATCCGAACTGCAAGCTGATCCACGTGCCAGCAGGAACACCCAGTACATTAGCAAGAGTCAGACCTGCGAACATTTGCCCAACAGCACGACCTGCCATTTTCTCTGATACCAAATTGGTCGCGACAACAGCGCCAATGCCATAAAAAGGACCTTGTACAAGACCTGCAATAACGCGGCTAACCAATAGTAAGTTATAGGTAGGTGCCAACGCTGACAGTATATTACCGATAATAAACAGTGCCATTAATCCTGTCAGTACAATCTTCTTATTAAAACGGGCTAAATAAATGGTTAAGATTGGACCGCCGATAACAATGGCTAATGCGTAAGCACTGATTAAGTAACCAGCCTGACCTTCAGTAATAGAGAGTGATGTTGCAATCTGAGGAAGAATACCCGCGATAACAAATTCTGCGGTACCGATGGCGAATGCGGCGAGTGTTAAAATCCAGACCTGAAATGGCATTTTTTCATTTTTCATGATTATTTACCTTTGTATATTTTGTAATATTTCTGGGCGTCAGTTTGTACGCCTATCCGTTATTTTTTATGTGTTAGTTGACTAAAGCGCCACCATCGACATCGATGATTGAGCCAGTCATGTATTGATTTGAGATTGCCATGATGTAAGCCATTGCAATATCTGACGCCTCGCCAACTTTACCTGCGGGTAAATTCTGTTTCGCGTTTTCATACATGGCTTCACGCGCTGTCTCATCCATGTTGTTATAGGCAGTGGTCATTGTGAGGCCAGGGCTGACAGCGTTAACTCGAATTGGTGACAGCTCTTTAGCGAGCACCTTAGTCACTGCTTCTAAAGCGGCATTAATGGCTGTTTTTGTGTAAGTGTTGGCAACCACTTTGCGTGAAAGCATTCCCGTTGTTAGCGTGATAGAACCATTCGGTGTCATATAGCGAGCCGCATGCTTCGCGACATTAATTGTTCCCCAGAATTTGGTATCAAATGCCTTTTTCGCATCATTAATGGCGACATCAGTTACCTTTCCGGCAGGAGCGAATGAGCCAGCGGTAACAACAAGGTGATCGAAAGGGCCAATCGATTCGAAGTAACAATGCACCGCTTTTTCGTCACTGATATCTAGCCCTGTCGTACGGCTTGCAACATGGACAATGTTATTGCCATTATCGAATTGTTTCGCGACGGCTTCCCCAATACCTGATGTGCCGCCAATGATGACGTACGTTGTTTTTTCCTGTTTCATAATCCGTTCCTTTTCGTTGTTCTTGTTGATGGTTGCCATTATATTTGTTCGTATTAATTTGATAATTGAGTAAAATGTGAAATCATTATTCGGATAAACTGAATAATAGGGGTGAAATGTGGACAAGTTTTCTGATATGGCAATGTTCGTGAGCATAGTGAAGCATCAAGGGCTAGCGGCTGCAGGGCGTGATCTTGGCCTTTCTCCTGCCACAATGACGGCCAGGCTTCAGGCACTAGAAGAGCGATATGGTGTGAAGCTGCTTAACCGAAGCACAAGGCATGTATCACTTACAGACTCTGGTGAGCTCTACCATAAAGCCTGTATTGAGATATTGGATAACGTCAGTGAAGCTGAAAACCTGATCCAGAATGGCGTTAAGGAAGTGAAAGGTTCACTAAAAATCGTCGCACCCAAAGACATTGGTAAACAATATATTCTTCCTATATTGTCTGAGTTCTGTAAACAGTATCCAGATGTTGTGCCTTATTTATATTTGGACGACCACATCTCTAATATTGCTGAGTCAGGTATGGATATCGTGATTCGATATGGAGAGCTTGCTGATAGCAGTTTAATATCACGACGATTGTCACCAAGCCGACGAGTGCTATGCGCATCGCCCGAGTACCTATCAAAGCATGGAACGCCATTAAAGCCGCAAGACTTAGTTAACCATGATTGCCTAGCAATGCTTCGTAGCAATGAAGAACTAAAGACATGGCATTTTCAGGAACAAGATAAGAAGAACGCAATTACCGTTGTACCAAAGCGATTTTCAGATGATGGTGAGGTAATTAGATATTGGGCATTAGACGGAGTAGGGATTGCGCTTAAATCTGTTCTAGACGTGCAAGCTGATATTAATAACCTGCGTCTTGTTACGGTGCTCAATGGATACATGAAGAACTTCAACACATCGATGTCTGTATCAAGCGCAGACTTGAATGTCGTTTACATTAGTAAAAAGTATCAGCCAAAACGTATTCGATTATTCTTGGACTTTCTTTTTGAAAGATTTAGCAGCATGACCAAAATATGAGGGTAAAGCCGCTCCCTTTGTGTTTATGGTTTATTGCATTAGTGCTATTAAGAGAGCGACTCTCTTGTGCGGAAAAAGAGTTTCATCGGCAGAACGACCAATTTATTTGCAGCTCATGATGACGATTGCCTCATTGGTTAGATGAGGCAAGGCTATGCGTTTATGCTAAATGTTAATGATTCATGGCGATGGTTTATGGTGAGTGATAACAATTATTGTGAGGGGGTATTGGGAGTAGGTTTATTATTTAAGCTGATTTCACTCGAGCAAGATTGCCTTATCATTAGCTTCGGTGGGAATATAAGGCTTTTAATCGGTTCCTCATTGCCATTCATTCGAGCTAAAAGGATTTCACCAGCAGCTTTGCCTATTTCTTTTGCGCATACAGATATGGTCGTTAATGAAGGGAAGGTATCTGATGCCTCAGGAACATCATCAAATCCCACAACGGCAATATCTTTACCTACCGTCAAACCTCGATCTTTAATTGCCCGCATTACACCAAATGCCACAATATCCTGATAGCCAATAATCGCGGTAATTTGAGGGTGCTTTTCAAGCATTTTTCTTGTCTCAAGAGCACCTTCAGACCGGCTAGCCCCACAGGTACTAATATATTTTTCATTGAAGGGGATACCGTGTTCTATTAGTTTTGACATGTATCCACCTAAGCGATGAGAACGCGTTTTGGATCTTTCTTGTCCACCAATAAAGGCAATGTGCTTGTGGCCTAGTTGGATTAAATGCTCGGTAGCGACCTGCAGTCCTAAAAAATTATTGGTGCCAACAAAATCAAATTGTCCTTCCCCTACGGGACGAACAGCAAGCACAACAGGAAAACCTCGTCCTCTTACTGTTTTGAGGTAATCAACATTAGTATCAGTGGCTGGGCACATCACCATGCCACCTGCATTTTGGCTAATTAGTGAGTCGATAAACTTATCTTGGCGCTCTACATTTTCTTCGGCGTTGGCTAAAAAAAGTAATGTATTTTGTTGTTCCAAATAATGGCTAAGTCCTGCAATCATCTCGGAATAAAACGGGTTGGTGATATCAGGAATGACTAACCCAACAAGATTGCTCCGCTTATGGCGTAAATTGGCAGCCGCTTGATTATAAACATATCCAAGTTCTTCAATTGCTTGCAGTACTTTACTGCGAGTGGCTTCTGATATTCGTCCTTTACTGGTTAAAACCATCGAAACTGTTGCGGTTGAAACTCCGCAATATTTTGCCACATCAGCAATGGTTGGTTTTGCCATAAATGTCCTTACATTTGGGTTAACTTTGCGATTAATCGTTTAACCTAATTTGAGTAAAAAAGCGGCGAATAACTGTGATCGATATCGATAAATTGGCATGTTTAAAGGGTTAATGAATGATAAATGATGGGTTAACCGCGTTAACCTATTTGATGGAAAGCGTACTTGCTGATTAATATATTACCAACAGATTAACCAAGGGTGATGTATGAAGTATCTATCTGGCAACTCGAATTATGACAAATTTCCGCATGTGGAAATTACAGGGTTTGGCAATCAAGCCTGGCAAGATTGGTCAACGATAGTTGCAGAAGTTGAACAACGAGTGAGTAATAACCAAAAGCATGTTTTGGTTATCGATACGTACCACGGTGTTGATCATAATGAGCTACTAGAGCAGCTCATCACGCCATTAAACCCTATTCACGTAGTATTTACAGATGAAGCTAAATATAGCGAAGAACACACCTTTGAAATGCTAGAGCGCAATATAACTAATGATCGTGTGTTTGGGGTGATTGCGCCGCATAAATTGGATGAGTTTTTTGATGCTGAAAAACTCTCCGAGATCAAACATCAAATTGAAAGTGCAACAGATGGTTTAATTGTGGTGTATGGCCACGGGGCAAAATTATTAGCTGAAGGTGATACGTTCATCTACGCCGATCTTGCGCGATGGGAAATTCAGCAGCGTTTTCGTCGTGGAGAGTTGGGTAACTGGGGCGTTGAA
>SWCB01009660.1_pt1 | contig 20155 bp, 21 predicted proteins | sample 4692901 | NCBI WGS metagenome assembly SWCB01 (sample SAMN10267276, study PRJNA491770) | bioreactor metagenome | isolation source: DHS bioreactor inoculated with subseafloor sediment | place: Japan: off Shimokita Peninsula | collected 2006-08 | reverse complement strand
GAGTGCAGTGGATGAGCGAAATTGGTCACCAGCTTGTAAGTGGTTCGAACGCTTTGCAGTAGCAGAGGTTATCCTAAATCTCACTTTCTAACGAAGTCCCTTACTCGCCTTTGCCCATTTTCGATTTAGCGTGTCCAGCGCTGATTCATCTTTGCGTCATTATTCTTAGAGAGCTTTGTTATTAGTAGTGTGTAGCTAACCGCTTGCCATATTTATTCTAATTGCGGGAAGCCGATAGAAATTGATCTATTCTGTGGTCAACCTTCGCTAGGACAATATTTGAACCAAGATCTAAGTCTAAATCCCTTTTAATAAACTGAAAGTTTTGCGAGACATGTATTAAGTTCACTAATGGTTCGACAATCAAGTATTTGCAGAACAGAGCCCTTTTGAAGTGTAGTGGCGTATTCGCTGCAGATTTCATTGGGCATTAAATGTCGACTATGAGAGTGTGATTCATAATTTGAATGGCACTCGTTTTTGTTAAGGTCACAGGAGGTGTATTTTGAAACTGTTAGTATTTATCGGGGTCTTGTTATTGCCGCTCACATCCTTTGCTAGTGGCGATCCTGCTACATGCCAGGAGGAAGCCAAAGTGGCAGTTCAAGAATATAAACGGAAAACAGAAGAAGTTTGGAATATGTTGAGTTCGGTGCAAAGGTTCACGATGCAGGAGAGATGGAATGAAATTGAATTACTGCTGTCCGAAAAGCGTTATTGCGAAGTATCGGAATTTATATCCTACCCATCTAGCCTTTGAGGTGATTGAAGGTATTCGCAGCATAGCTTCATCACGTTGCGGCAACTCGGTCAGAGCATAGAGCAGAAAGGCGTGTGATTCGACGCTGTTTGCACTGACCTGCGTAACTCTTTCTAATTCCAAATAAACGTAGGTTGACGGAAGTAATCGTAATACCCCAGTTAATCCATGACTTGCTAAATTAGAGATAACTGTAGTGGATTGGAGAATTTGGTCAGACGCTTGTTGGTAATTTACGTAATTTGAAATAGATAAAGTTATCCGAAAGTTCCGACTCTTCAGAGCTTCGTAACACGAAAATGTCCATTTCCTTCCAACTACAATCGTGATGACCAAATAACAAAGGAGGTCATTATGGTGTTTATCAACAAAACGAAACAAAGTGGCGTCAAAAAGCCTTTTCGGCTTGAAGAAATTTGGCGCATCAGAACTAGGCTAGAGATTGAGAATAGTTTGATGCAGCTTGCGCTACTTAACTTAGCTATTGATAGTAAACTTAGAGCGAGTGACTTGCTCCCGCTTAGGGTTTGCGATGTGTCTTCGCAAGATAGGATATTTAATCGTGTTAAGCACATTCAGCAAAAAACAGACATTGAAGTTCAATTTGAAATAACGACAAGAACGCAACAGAGTTTAATGAAATGGATTTTGATTGCTTCGCTAAATGCCAACGATTTTCTTTTCCCAAGCCAAAGATGCAAGCAGCAACCAATTAGTTATTCGTACTATCGATATCTAGTCAGAAGATGGGCGTCAAATCTTGGGTTAGATCCCAACCTGTACGGCACTCACTCGATGAGACGAACCAAAGCTACATTAGTTTATGCAAAAACGAAAAATATCAGAGCGGTACAGCTTTTACTCGGGCATACAAAGGTAGATAACACGATTCGCTACCTTGGTGTTGAATTAGAAGACGCATTGTTACTTTCAGAAAGCACGGATTGTTAGTTGAAAGGAACCCTAGTTCTTTGGGTTCCCATTAACCAACATTCTGACAAGTTGTTGCCCCAAAATTATTTTCAGAGGAAACGTAGGCGTTCGTGAACAACCAAAATTTGCCCAAATATTACTCATGTGATGAAGATAAATTTAATGCAGGAATAGTGCGTTGTTATGTTGGAAAGTCGCTTAGGGGACAAAAAGCGCCTTAGAGCTAATAGCCTAAATGCTTATATTTCATGTATGTCTTAGACGATAAAGCAGCGCCCGTATAAAGTTCGGATGCTGCTTTTGCCATTAGCTAGTAGTTATGCTGGTTGAAAACCTTTTGAGCTTCAGCTTTTGCTTTTAGCTTCAATTCTTCGTTTACTTGAGGAAGAGATATTCCTTCGTAAAGGACGAAGACAGGCCCATAATCTTCATCGTTATCAGCAATCGATTGGGTCGGGTAATAACCATAAAGATTGGCTAGTTCGTTCAAAACAACGAGTCTATATTGTTCATTTTCTTTTGAGGAATGTTCGTATTTTTCCATGAGGTGAAGAATAGCTGCTTTATGACCACTAAATGAAAGCAACTCCTCATATTGAGTATCACTATAGACTTCATAAGCAAATTCAATTGCTGGATAGTAACCTTGTTTAGCCAACTCGCGAATAGCATCTGCGTCATCAGTGTGTTCAGCGTGTTCCATCATTGCTTCTTTACTGCCTAAGTCTGCCGCTCTTTTTAGTAGCGATAAATACTGGGATTGTACAGATAGGTTTTTTTCGTATTCTTTTGCAAAGCGGAGAGCGCCGCCTTCCAAAATCTCACCAGAAATGTACCTCTTATACCAGTAGTCTTCGTGCGGGTCGGTATCGTCGTCTATTTCAATCTCACTGAAATGATGAACAGCATATGAATACGCAGCAGACGCATTACCTTCACAGCTCAATTTCTCAACTAGTTTGTCGCCTAAACTATCTACCATCCATGGTGCAATCTCTTTCCAATCGTAGAACTTACATTGCTTAAGAAAAACATCATGGCTTATATGTAAAAGAATCTTTTCTTCCAATTGCGGGTCTGAAAGTATTGTATTAGACAGCTTTCGAAGACGAAATCGAACGCAACTTTCATTTACCAATGATGGTTGTGATCTGAAACGAGGGCTAAATTCTTCATCGTCATTGAATTCATCATCTCTGCTATCAAAGCCATACTCAGGGAGCACGAAACCAGCCTTAATTAAGCTAGCCGCGGAATTAAACCCGTAAAAGGACGCAACTACTTCTCTGGATTGACCCAACTTAAGATCTGGTAAGTGACTTTTTAATGATTGATGAAAGGCATGTATGAGTTGTTTATCTAACATGATTAATGCTCCGACTTTTACATCGACTCCGGGCGCACGTTTAAACCTTTTGAGTCGATATCAATCAGTCAAAGGTTATTAAATTTAATTCATTAGTAGATAATCATTTATTGATATGTCTGTTTCTACTCATACGCAAGTAAGGCGGACGCCTAACTTCCAGCTTACCCTTCGAATGAAAGATGTCAATAGGTCATACACAATAAAGGCTTTGATGGGTTTGGCTTGGGACAAAAGCGCCTTAGGTAAACAGCTCTAAAACGTTTGTGTCCAGTTATGGCTTAGAGTTAATAAGACATCGCCCCCTAGGTTTAAGGACAAAAGCGACGTTATAGGACAACTATAAGGACAAAAACAGAGTTAAAGGACAATTTAATAGTGAAAAATACAAGTTAAAGGACAATTCCATTGAAATCTGTCCCCGTTGAGTTGTTTTAAAAATATCTGACTACGTCAACAAGTGTCATATTGGCATTATGAAGAGTAAATAAGACATAAAAGCTAGTGCGGTAGCCTTTATGATTGAACACATGCGTACTTAGTTTTTAGTGTTTTGAATACTTAGCTTTTAGTGCAATGTTGACATATATATCAACTCAATTATCACTAGGTCTACGCTGTAAGCTACGTTTCCAAGCTTCATAGTCGTGTTGATAGTAACCCTGAGTACCGTCCTCATTCAGTGGCCTTTGACTACCTGCTAAATAGTTTTCAAACGCTTCTTGCTCAAGAGCAGGAAGGTCTTCAATGATGGGCCAGCGTCTTTTTTTGTCATTCATCGTCAATGTATCCTATTGGCATGGTGAGTAGCTATGGCAGTTGCACTAGTGGTGTATAGCGCAAGTTGCGTTATTGAGTGCAATTACTCTCTTGTAGTCGCCGTAACATAGACACTAATTCAGTGTCATTGTCAGAGTACGGACTTGCGAATTGCTCTATCTCAAGCCACTGGTCTTTCTGGTTATCCATCACATAAGCTTCAACATCATCAACCAAAACAGTAGATTCAATGTTGCAGTCATTAATAAAGCTGAGGTCTTTCTTGTGGCCGTCCCATTCCACGTATTCCATTCTTTCAAACCAATCAGGAGCAACACTCTCTGATGCCAGCAGCTGAGCTATCTGTCTGAATTTTTCTTCTTTCACTGTTGTAAACATGACAACATGCTCAGTAATAGCCTTGCAGCCTTCTAGAAATTCGTACAAATGCGGCCTTGGAATCTGGCTTATCGCATTTGATATCAACGTGCCTTCTAAGTCCAATGCAATTATTTCTATTTTCATCACAACCTCATAATGCAAATCAAATCGTCCCTCATTAGAGATTACATATTCACTATCTACTTAAAAAGTCGGCGTCAGCTTGAGTTTGGTCGTCAAAGAACGATTACAAATATCCCCCCAATATTTGGCAATGAGGTACCTAAAATTTTTAACTGAGTTATCATGTTTAACTGCTTTTCTTACGAAATGACAGTTCCGCTTTGAATATTTCAATCCTCCAGCTAGGTTGATTGGTTTGCGTCTGAATAATGGCCTCAATGTGATCGGTATCAAGCGTTTTTAATGGTTTAAATTCGACCGGTTGATTACCGTCTTTGCCTCGTGTTCCCCAATAGAAACCTTGCCTAATTTCATCATGAGGGGCGTCAGAGTAGATCGATAACTCCTCAAATGGTTCGCTGTTCACATTGCGTTTTAAATAGCCAGTGCCACCATCGACCATATAGGTTTCTCCATTGGCATCTAGATAGGTGACATAATCGTGTTGGTGGCGACTAATTAAAACTGTGCCGTCTGGTGTTTTAATACTGTTGAATACGATATGTTTCATGTGAGCTCCGAATTTAAATAGATACCTGATGGTAGCGACAACCGATGTATGATCCGTTGTATGTGAAATTTATAACCTGCAATAATGTTCAGTAACTCCGTCAAGGAGAAGACTTTCAACTCTGCGTAAATCATCGTTCAAAAGTCCTGTATTCTCATTCACTTGTATTAAATGTTCTGCTGGTATGCTCAACATGCGATCATCAAGAACAACCCAGTTTGAAATGTCAGGTTTTATGGCTGTAGCGAAGATATCATCCTCGACGCTTGAACTTATTCCTCTGAACTTGCAAATGGCTTGTTTGTAAAAGTGTTTATCTAGAAAACCATGCCGAGTGAATAGTGATTTAATATCGTCGAACGTCATTAGCGTATGCCGCCAACGAGAATGCACTGCGATAACAGCCCCTGTATGGTTTAAGAACTGAATTAACGGTTGAACGCATCTTTTGTCTAGCTTAATCGCATCAAATTTCCTCTCATTGTATTGTTGAAAATTGTAGTGCCTTAACGATTCGTTATTGGGTATTAGTACACCTTCGATATCGATGAACAGTACGCACTTTTGTTCGATATGTAGGTCTATAGAAAAGAAGCCAAAATCATCAGTATAAATGTTGCTATCTTGATGCCAGCCTTTGGTAAGAAGCCCTGGAATTAAATGCTTAAGCCGCTTCTTACTATGATGACTGAAGGTCTTGTACTCATATATGTTCATCATTATCTCAGTACCATCAAGCAGGGTGGTATTAACAATCTTCTCTTACACAGGTGTTACTTTTCATTCCGGCAGGTCTAAAGTCTTCATCACCAAACTCAAAATGAAGGTGCTTGGGTTTAGCCATGTTCCTTACCGTACAAATCCCCCAAGTCCAGCATTCGCTATAGTCTTTATCTTGCTCTTGCATCATCTCGAGTTCGGCTTCTAATAGTTCGTGAATCGCTTCAATATATCTCGGTGTTAGTTTGATTTGATGGTTGTGATATCTAGCCATTTTGTTCCAACCTCAGAAATTAGCTCTATACTGTGTATTTATACAGTATTGCTTCGATTTGAAAAATAGCAAATTCGAGGAGGGGATAGGATGGACATACCCAATATTTTAAATCTTGAGCATGAACTAAGAGTACCTGCAGGTTTCGAGTTAACGCTTGTGATGCATGAGTATGGGCTTTATGTCAGCCAAAGTACGCTTATAACTCATTGGTATAGTTTTCGATTGGTAGCTCTGACAATCGCTTTTTCTCGAGGTGAGGAGACCCGTCGTTTTATGTACTCATTACCTAAGCAGTCTGATTTATTGAGTCTTCAGTGTGCATTTCAATTGTGTGTACATCAGACCTGCTACGGTGGATTTAAACCGTCGAAGGTTCAGTTCTCGTACGCATTTGTTGATGACGATGATGCACGAGAAATCATTGATGACTTTTGGCAACAACTGTTGAAGCAGGTGAAGTGCCTAGAAGGATTACGACGAGTGTAGAAGTGAAAGCGTTCATTAGTTTTACATGTTCGAACTAAATGCGAAGTGAGGCAAAGATGAAATTTAAAGAGGCGTTGATAGCGTTAGGTATGACGAGCCTTGTTGTCATGAGTATTAATATAATCCTCAATTCAGTGATTCTCATTATTGTGTGGAATGGTCTGGTATCAAGTATTCATCCAGCTTTACCTGAATTGAGCTTCTTGAATGCTGTTGGGGTCATCGTGGTTACTTATATTGTGCGGGGTAAATTTTCGATTAAGGTTCGTATTAAATAGTCTTGCTCTCTTCATTCCTGAAAACCAGATTACTTGCTGTTGTTGCTATAAATATCCACTTTATGTGTGCAAAGTTACCGCACTTTAAAAATTGAGAACGCGGTATGAGAAATGAACAAATAAAGGGGTAGTCTTAGTAGGTGATTCTAATAAAAGGAGAACTTGCGATGCAAATTGATGGACATCACACACTAACATATGTTGTAGCAAGGATAGCAGGGATGCCACATGGAGATGCTGAGAAGCTTGCTTATTGTGCGCAGTATGTAGATGAGGCGGTCAATTCAGACCCTATAAAATTTAAGAATGGAGCAATGTTTTCCCGTATTTCATCAGCACATAAAATGATTGATTATCGTAACATGAATGAAATGGCAAACCATCTAGCATGGATCCCTTTTCATTTTCTTCCAGGGAATGATGGTTTACCAGCAGGAGAGAATCCTGATGGAAGTTTTATTAAGAAGCTAGTTTGTAAACCCAACAGCTATGTTGCGCATGACATGCTAAAGGTAGTAGCTAAGTATCGAAATGAAAAGTTTGGTCTACATATTATGGGGATTGCAATGCATGTGTATGCTGATACTTTTGCTCACCAAGGTTTTGCTGGAGTTTCTCATGAGATTAATGAAATTGAGGATATTCAATCAGAATCTAGTAGTTTGCTTCAAAGAGTAAGGGATGGGATTACGACTTGGAGTATTTCTTCGGTTTCACCACTAGGTCATGGCCCAGCGCTTTCTTTTCCGGATAGGCCGTATGCAAGATGGTCATACATTAACGGTCTGGGCGTGAGGATCGAGAGAGATAATACTGAAATCTTCATGGATGCAGCAAATAATATGTATAAAGTGATTAAGTGTTACCTTGCAGGGGATGATGAGGTGCAACTTGAAGTGCAAGACCATATGCCTTCTGAAGATTTAAATAAAATAAGAGCGGCATTTGAAACTATAACTGATGATGATGGAGATGTGCGCCACAGTAAGTGGTTAAAATTAATTGCAGAAGGTCACTTTAGTTTTGAACCTGTTGAGATTACATTCATCACAAATGGTAAAAAGAGTTGGAAATATAAGTCACGTGGTAAAGGTTTACCAATTCCAATGCTCAATGATGTTATTGAGTATAAATATAATGAAAGTTTTTTAGACTCAGATTGGAAACTATTTCATGATGCATTGAAAACATTCAGGCTCCAGGTTATTCGAGATGTTCTTCCGAAATATGGAATATGTATTGCTTAAGTTATATCAGAGGGAGCTATTTGCTCCCTTAACCTATTTCTTTAAACATCAAATTTAATGATGCCCTTAAGGAGTTCTTTGTTATTTACTACAGATTTTTCGTAGGTTTCTCCCAATGTATTGAAATCAAAGGTGTGAGTTAACATCATATTTGCTTGTAGTGTGCCTCGTTCCATTAAATGCTGTACTTTTGAAAAATCTTCTTTAGTGGCGTTACGGCTGCCCATTAATGTAGTTTCTTTCTTATGAAAATCAGGATCGGATATCTCAAGGTTACCTTTGAATAGACCGACAAATACAATTTTACCACCATGACGAATATGATTTACTGCACCATTCATTGCATGTGGATTGCCTGTAGCATCAATAACTGTTTGTGCCAAAGAACCACTGAAAGCTTCGAGTAATGATTCGTGAAAGTTTTCATCAAGTGGGTTTAACGTAGGTAAGTTGAGCTGATTTTTAACGTGATCACGTCGTTCGGAAAGTGTGTCAGCCACAATGACGTTAGCACCATCTGCTGCTGCAATGGCTGCAGCACCAAGGCCAATAGGGCCTGCTCCTACGACTAATACTGCTTCATCGATTTTAATCTCAGCACGACGTACTGCATGGGCACTGATCGCAAAAGGTTCGATAAGCGCAGCGGTAGCATTATCAACGCCATTGACTTTAAGCACATTGTCTTGAGGTACGGCTAGGTATTCACAGAACCCACCATCTTGATGGACTCCAATCACTGAAATATTTTCACAGCAATTGGTTTTTCCACTTAAGCAAGATGCACATTGGAAACAAGATAAATAAGGAATCAGTGCGACTTTATCGCCAATGATAAAGGGTTGGTTGACCTTATCGCCTAATTCACAAACCACCCCGCAAAGTTCATGGCCTAATACGCGAGGGTAGCTAAAGAAAGGTTGATTACCTGTATAGGCATGAATATCAGTACCACAAATACCAACTGCTGACACTTTGATTAATAGTTCGGTTGGTTTGACCTTAGGCATGTTGGCTTCGATATAGCTGAGCTGGTAAGGCTTTTCGCAAATCAATGATTTCATATTTTTATCTCTGAAGAGGTAGGCTTGTTGTCATTGTATTACGGGTGGTTTTTATTGGATTTAATTCGTTATATTTTGCGCTATCTGTCAATATTATCTGTTTTTTAATGGTATTTTATTGTCAGAGAGGATACTTAATGGCTAGAAATAAGAACTTGCGAGAAAGCATAACAAATCAATTATTGGATGCTATTCAGCTCGGACATATTGATTCACCTTTGCCTTCTCAATCGGCATTAGCAGATTTGTTTAGTGTTAGCCGTACCACTATTCGGTATGTTATTAATGATTTGTGCGATAAAGGTGTACTTGAACAGGTAGGTGATTGTTGTGTGATTGGTCGTTTACCAGTTGAAGATGATGGCTATGTAGCAGCCATGTCTGAAAAAGATATTCAAACTGTGGAGTTTGAAACATATTTTAATGATGCTATAAAAAACAAGCATATAATGCCAGGGCAAGAGTTTACAGAGCTTGAACTTTCCAAGCAGTCTAAATGTTCGACTACGGTAGTTCGTGAACATTTGATCCGTTTTTCCCGTTTTAGTTTGATTGAAAATATTGAGCGTGGTCGCTGGCGAATGGTGCGATTTGAGAAAAGTTATGCTGCGAGTCTATTTGAGTTGCGTGAGATGTTGGAGTGTCATGCATTGAGTCGCTTTATGAATTTACCTCGTAACGATAATCGTTGGAAACAAGCTTTATATTTACTGCATGAACATCGTGAGTTACGTGAAACTGTAGTCAGTGAATATCAGGCGTTTTCGGAACTCGATCATAAGTTTCACCGCTTGTTGCTCTCGGCGTCACATAATCCATTTATGGATCAGTTTTACGACATCATCTCGGTGATTTTTCACTTCCATTATCAGTGGGACAATAGTGACTTACGCAAGCGTAATATGGTGGCAATTGAAGAGCACATGGCAGTGTTAAGTAAAATGCTCAGTGGTGATGATATTGGGGCTATGGGGGAATTGCGACATCACTTACAGACAGCAAAACGAACGATGGAAAATAGTTTGATTATGGATAACTTAAAGCCAGCGTAAGGCTGGCTTTACTGTTGGTTTGGTTGAGCGTTTATTGGTTGACGAGCTCGACTGCTTCACGTGTTAGTTGGGCAATTTTATCCCACTCTCCTTTGGCGATCATCGTTTTATCAACCATCCATGAGCCACCGCAACACACCACTCGTGGTATCGCAAGATAGTCATTAATATTTTTGGTATTGATACCACCAGTTGGCATTAATTGAATATCTACGTATGGAGCAAGCAGAGATTTAAGCATAGTAATACCGCCGGAAGCTTCTGCTGGAAAGAACTTCAGGGTGGTTAAGCCCATCTCTAGTGCAGCTTCAATGGTGCTAGGGTTGTTTACGCCTGGCACAATTGGGATATTCAATTCCTGGCAAGCTTTTATTGTATTTGAATTAAACCCAGGGCTTACGATGAAGCTTGCACCAGCTTCTTTTGCTGCGATCACTTGTTCACGATTAAGTACAGTACCAGCTCCGATCAAGATATCTGGTTGTGCTTCTCTTAGTAAACGAATGGCATCAACGGCAGCTTCAGAACGAAAAGTGATCTCCGCAACAGGAAGACCATTATCGACCAGCACTTTACCCAATGGAATAATGTCTTCTGCTTTATCTATTGCGATAACAGGGATAACTTTCAAACCAGAAAGTTGTGAAGTGATGTTGCTCATAGGGATTCCTTTATAGTGTTATAAACGGCGTTAGTTACGGTGCGAGGAGTAACGGCTCCGGGATATTGAATAACCTGACTGGCTAATAAGTTGCCAGCTGCGCAGCATTTAGAAAGATCTTGCCCTTTTATGTATAAGGCAAGAAAAGCACCGTTGAATGAATCACCTGCTGAAGTGGTGTCTACGACACGATCTACTTTCACCGCTGGTGTTTTAGTTGGGTTGTTATCGTGGTTGAAATCTTGGCTTAAACAGCCTTGTTCACCGAGTTTAATAACGGCTTTGGATATGCCATATCGTTTTAAACGAGCTAGGGTGTCGGTCGGCTTTGCGTCTTGCCATACCAATTGCTCATCATCAAATGTTACCAACGCGATATCGCAGAGCTCATAGATCTCACGATAGGCGATTTTCGCGGTTACATTGTTTGACCATAGAGCTGGACGATGGTTACTGTCAAAAGCAACTTTAACGCCACTTGCCTTACATTTTTTGAGCACTATGAGTAGGGCATGGCGGTCTTGTTGAGACAAAATAGCCAATGTAATGCCACTGAGGAATACAACATCCACCGTAAGCAACTGCTCTGCGATTGATGGGAAATCAGGGTGTTGTAATAAATACTTGGCCGCAGAATGATTACGCCAGTACTGGAATGTTCGCTCCCCATGTGGATCTACGTGGATCATATAAAGCCCAGTCGAATGATCTGTATCGCTTAGTACCATTTCGGTGTTGATGTGTTCTTCTTGCCAGCATTCACACATCATTTTACTCAGTTGATCATTACCGATCGCTGTGATGTAACTGGCATCTACCTGCTTACCACTCATGCGTTTGAGGTAAACTGCTGCATTGAGTGTGTCTCCACCAAAGCTTTGTTGCATTTCGCCAAACGGTGTACCATTTAATTCAATCATACATTCGCCGATAATTGCGATTTTCTTTCTATGCATTGTCGTAAACCTTACCCAAAGACGAGATTTGGTAAACCAATTGAGATCACTGGTATGTATGTGATCATCAAAAGTGCCGCAATAAGCAGCAACCAAAATGGCATGATTTCTTTCACAAAATCTTCGATTAATACCTTGGTGATGGAGCAGGTGGTAAACATCACAGTGCCAAGCGGTGGTGTTATTGTGCCAATGGCGCTGTTAAAGATAAAGATGATGCCAAAGTGCACAGGGTCAATACCGTAAGACTGAGCAACGGGAGCCAATAATGGAGCCAGTACAATCATCACAGCATTACCTTCAAGGAACATACCGATGATTAATAGGAATATGTTTACTAGTATCAAGAACGTAAATGGACTTTCTACTGCTCCGGTAAGCCAAGTAGCAAGGTCTTGTGGGACTCGTTCCCATGTGAGGAACTTTGAAAAGCCAACTGCAACACAGATGATTAATAACACGTTAGCTGAGGCGAGTACTGATTCTTTGGTCGCATCCCATAGTAATTTACTGTTCATTTTCTTGTAGACGAACATACCAAGTACCAGAGCATAAAGAACCGCTGCTGCGCCTGCTTCTGTAGGGGTGAACACGCCAAAGCGGATTCCACCGATGATAATTACAGGTAACAGTAGTGCAAGAAAAGCATCTTTCGCAGACAAAGCAATTTCACTGGCCGAGGCACGCTTTTCACGAATTGGGGCATAGTTACGTTTTTTAGAAATAACAGAGACTAATGTCATCATCATCAAACAAAGCATTACGCCAGGTACGACTCCTGCGAGGAAGAGCTTTCCGATAGATACATTATTCACGTAACCGTAGATGATCAGTGCGATACCCGGTGGGATAATTGGTGTAATAAGTGAAGATGCGGCAGTGACTGCTGATGAAAATGAGGCACTGTATCCACGAGCTACCATTTGTGGTACCAACAATTTAGAACTCATGGCCGCATCAGCAATGTTTGAGCCAGATAAACCACCCATAAGCGTACTGAGTACCACGTTGACTTGAGCTAAGCCGCCGTTCATGTGACCTGTTAAAACTTCAGAAAATTTAAGTAGACGTTCGCTGATTCCAGAGTGGTTCATGAATACTCCCGCCATTACGAAAAATGGAATAGCGAGTAGTGTTACAGATTCAAGGCCGCCAGCTAAACGCTGGACAAGCATCATCATTGGCAGGTGATCGTTTATCAAAAAATAAGATAGCGTGGCAATAAAAATACAGAATGCGACAGGAATACCAAAAGTAAACAATAGGATTAATGCAGAAATAGGCAAGATGACTGACATGATTAATCTTCCTTATTGCGCGAGGCAAAAAACGAATAAAGCTGCTTAAGTTGATGGTAAAGCATAAAAGTGCCACTCACCGGAACTGCTGCGTAGATGTAGATATAAGGGATTTTGAGTGCTGGTGTGAAACGTACTTGCGAGAATGGCAGTAGTTTCCAGCCCCAGTAAACCATGAAAGTAAGAGCAAAGATGACTAAAATAGGTCTCAATAAATTGTCTAAGATATTTGCGGCCTTCGCTGGGATCTTGTGAACGAGATAATCGATACGTACTAATTCATCTGTGCGCATGAGCGCACTTGAGCCCATGAATGTCATCCAAACAAAAAGAGCTAGACAGACTTCTTCTACCCAAGAGCTTGGGGCATTAAATACATAGCGAGTTATCACGCCATAGCTCATTAGTAAAACGATGATGGTAAGAAAGGATGTTGCGGCAATGATGTCGAGTTGGCTAATGCGATCCAGAAGTACAATTAGTTTACTTTTCGGCGTAGCTCCGACTTGTTTCAATGAGATTTGAGTGTCCATGTTGCGCTCCAACGAAACCGAAATAAGGGGCTCTATGAGCCCCAACAGAAATTACATTTCAGCTAATTTATCTTGAACGTTTTGGTACAAGTTTGGAGACCATTCTGGGAATTCGTTTTGAACCACTTTACGAGCTGATTTTTCAAATGCTTTGATGTCAACGTTGTTAACCGTAACACCTTCTTCTTTAAGTTGATCAATGGCTTGCTGTTCACTTTCAGCAATCAGCGTTGCACCGTAGCTAACCATTTCACGGCTAGTATCTAAGATTACTTTTTGTTCTTCCGTTGATAACGTGTTCCAGAAAGTAGTACCAGCAACAAATGGAGACATATGTTTGGTGTGTGCTGTCAGGTTTAGGTTTTTTGCCACCTCATAGAACTTACCGCCTTGTAGTACTACTGCTGGGTTTTCTACGCCATCAATCACGCCTTGAGATATACCAGGGTACACGTCAGCTAAAGACATCGGTGTTGGTACGCCTCCCATTGCTTTTACTGTTGCCACAAATAAACGAGAGTGTTGTACTCGAACTTTCACACCATCAAGGTCTGCGGGGGTATGAACTGGCTTTTTGGATAGTAGGTGACGAGTCCCATAAACCACATCAGGCACGACGATTTTTAGTCCTTTATCAGATAGTTCAGAGCTCAAGCCTTCAAACCATTCGGTGTGTAACAGCTTTGATTTTTTATCGAAAGATTGAGAAATGTATGGTGCGTTAATGATGCCAAGATCTGGCACCGTATCCATTAAATAGCCATATGAGCTGATAGTGATGATGTTAGCACCAAATTTTGCCTGCTCCATTACTTCAGTTTCGCTACCGAGTTGGCTAGAAGGAAATAGACGGAATTGGATTTCACCTTTTGATTTTTCACTAACCTTCTCTGCCCAGAAGTGCATTGCTTTGTCGATTGGCTCACCCGGTTGATTACCGTAAGCGATCATCACTTCGTTGTTGCGTTGGCGCTAAAGCTGACACCAATTGCTAGACCGATTACAGTTGATACTTTTTTTAGTTTTGTGCGTAGAGTCTTCATAAGATGTTCCCTTTTTATAATTATTTAGAGGCTATAGCTGCTTCATTGCTGCTTTCATGCCTAGTGTTTGTATATTGTTGACGTACTTAGTTACTAAAGAGGTTAAATTGGGTAGCTGGGTTAAGTTGCTGCCCCAGTGTTTTTCCATTGCTAGGAAATGAGTGACATTTTCAGTGTGGTCGCCATTGGTTCGACGCCATGCTTCAAATGACTCAAGTAGGTGCTTGTCATCGCTTAATGTGATCTCTTTGCCATTACGTTTACCTAAATAGAAACAGTACAGAGCTGCTAAGCTGAAACTCAAATGCTTAGGCGCTGTATTATTTTCTCTGGTGTAGGTGATCAATTGAGGTAGTAACCGTGTTTTGAACTTGGTCAGTGAGTTGAGCGCAATCGAAATCAGATAATGCTTGATAAACGGGTTCCTGAAACGGTCTAAGACACTGTCTTTAAAAGTTTCAAGTTCCACTTTTTCCATACCAAGAGATGGGATTACTTCACTGTCTAATAGTGAATCTAGGAAGGTGCAAATATCGGTGTCTTGCATCGTTGCACTGACTGTATCAATTCCTGATAAGTAAGCTATTGGCACCATCGCGGTATGTGCGCCATTCAAGATCCCTACTTTACGTTCTTTATAAGGCTTAATGTTGTCAACGATTTTAATGTTGAGTGGATATTGGTCGAGTTTCAATTTTTCATTTAGCCATCCTGGCCCTTGAATTACGAATAAGTAGTAATATTCTGCTGCTACAAGAAAGTTATCCTTATAGCCAAAATCGGCTTCAATAGCCTTAACTTCATCCTTTGGATATCCGGTGACAATTCTATCAACTAATGTAGAGCAAAATGTGTTTGCGGTCATGATCCAGGTCGAAAACTTCTCGTCGAGCTGCCATAATTTCGCATATTTAAGCACCGTTTCCTTGAGCTTCTCTCCATTAGCATCGATCAATTCACAAGGTAAGTGAATTAAGCCTTTGTCTTGGCTGCCATTGAAGTGCTTAAAACGGCGGTAAAGGAACTGGGTTAGCTTCGCTGGAAAAGTTGAAGGTGGTAGTGAGTCAAACTGGTCGTTACCATCGAAAGTGATACCGGCTTCTGTTGTATTTGAAACTACCCACTCTAAATCTGAATTTTCAGCAAGTTTCAACACTTCTTCGTATTCCCCATAGGCAAGGAGTTCACGGTTTACTGAAGTGATGATTCGCGGCTCGGAGACACTCTCACCTGCATCGTTAATACCTCTAATTAAAGCGGTAAACACGCCATCCTGAGTATCGAGCTTAGGGTGGTCTGCATTAATGGGTCTTATAATAGTGATGCCTGCGTTAAAGTCTGTATGTTGATTGAGTAAATCAAATTGCCAGTCAATAAATGCACGTAAGAAGTTACCTTCACCAAACTGAACAATTTTTCCAGGTCGGTGGGGCTGTAGTGATGTATCTCTAGTAAGTAAGTGTTCCATTTTTTATCCCTAAACGATATGTAAACTGTATGTCGGACAGGTGTTATCGAATTTGAGATATGAGTGTATGGCGGACGGAAAAAGTTTTATCAATAAATCGCTGCAAACGTGTAACTGATCATTATTATCTGTTCTTTAACTGTTTTTTATTTTATGTTTTCATTCTGTATTACGTACTTTCTCGGGATTAAACATCGATTTTCGCTGGTCTAATTCATGAAATACTAATTTTTGACTGTTTTTTATTTGATTAAAATACATATAAAGATATAAAATCGTTGGGTCGGGCGGGATCACTTAATTGGGATACCCATGAAACAATTCATAAAAATCAATTTAAAAGACAATGTCGTTGTCTGCCTTCAGGCAATTAAAGCTAATCAAATCTTTGATGTAGATGGTAGTACCGTTTTAGTGGCGCAAGATGTTGACCGTGGCAGTAAGATTGCTATTTCAGATATTCAATCTGGTACAGATATTACGAAATACGGAGGCACAATTGGTTATGCTCTTGAAGATATAACCTGCGGTGATTGGGTACATACCCATAACATTAAAACTAAGTTGTCAGATACAGAACAGTATCAGTATCAACCTAATTTTTTGTCTCTTTCGCCATCGACATTACAAGAGCGTTTTTTTAACGGTTATCTAAGAGCTGATGGTGATATTGCGATACGAAATGAGCTTTGGGTTATCCCAACAGTTGGTTGTGTGAATGGTATTGCACAGCAGGCAATCAAACAGTTTTTGCTACGTTATCCTCAACTTGAATGTGATGGCGTATATTTATTTCCTCATAACTATGGCTGTTCACAATTAGGTGAGGATCACGATAATACTAAACAAATCCTTGCCAACATGGTGAAACACCCAAATGCTGGTGGCGCATTAGTAATTGGTCTTGGTTGTGAAAATAACCAAATTGGGCCATTTAAAGAGCTTGTGGGTGACGTTGATACTAACCGTGTGCGTTATATGATTGCTCAGAGTGAACAAGATGAGATTGCAGTAGCTATTGAGCATTTGGAAGCTATTTACCAAACCATAAAACAAGATAAACGAAGTAAAGTGAGCATAGGTAAACTACGCGTTGGCTTAGAGTGTGGTGGTTCAGATGGATTATCGGGTATTACTGCAAACCCATTACTTGGTGAGTTTTCAGATTATCTAATTGAACTTGGCGGTACATCGGTACTTACAGAAGTTCCTGAAATGTTTGGTGCTGAGCACTTGTTGTTTGAGCGATGTATTGATCAAAATACGTTTGATAAAGCTGTCGAGATGATTAATGGTTTTAAGCAATACTTCATCGATCATGATCAGCCTATTTATGAGAATCCATCTCCGGGTAACAAAAAAGGTGGAATTTCTACACTAGAAGATAAATCGATGGGGTGCACGCAAAAAGCTGGCTCTAGTCCAGTAGTTGGAGTGCTAAATTATGGAGAGTCTCTATCGATACCGGGGCTGAATTTATTAAGTGCACCGGGCAATGATGCGGTAGCTACATCAGCTTTGGCTGCAAGTGGTTGTCATATTGTGTTGTTTTCTACTGGCCGAGGCACACCTTATGGTGGCTTTGTACCAACAATGAAGGTGGCAACTAATTCTGAGTTAGCAAGCAATAAACCACACTGGATCGATTTTAACGCTGGCGCTTTAATTGAAGATGTACCAATAGAAGCGTTACTCGAATTGTTCATTGATAAAGTCACGGCAATTGCTAACGGAGAGCAAACTAGAAATGAAAGTAATTGCATTAGGGAGTTAGCTATTTTTAAATCGGGAGTGACGTTATAAATGCAGAAATCAATTTATGTTGAGATAAAATATCTAAACATGAGTCCCAATTTAACGAATAGCGTTAACCTGCAAAACGGCAAGTTGATTTAGTCAGTAAGCTATTTTTCTGGAAATCTGGACACTGTAAGTACTTTACCTAAAATAAAAAATATTAACGTAGCCGTAAGTGGCTGCGTTTTTTATGTGTTACCGTAACTCTGCTGACTATAGTTATACTAACTATCATCAATCCAACAGTAGTATTAGCCTTGAGAGGAATGGTTGGACAGGTTTTACTAGCCTTGACCTCTCTTTTAATATAATAATCATCGAATTGAACAAACACTCTAGCTAATTCTTACCTACTATCGATTCGGTCAGATATAGCTGAGTCGAATTTGTCCCTAATTAAGTTTGAGCCAGAGTCGATTGAATATTGAACATCTGGATTTAATATACCAGTGCGGCTAATGGAAATTGTAGTGGTTCAGTCGATTTTGCTATCTTGATAGCCTGTTAAACTAAAGAGGGCTATTTACCCCTCTGTTTCACCCTACATTACCTAATCTTCAATGAATTTATTTTCATAAATAGGGCTAGTTTACACAATAAATTTGTTGACAAAAATGATTGTAAAATACGTTACATGCAACTGTTCAAATTCATTCCTTGTTCACCGTACTACGATCAAAATAAACTGATTTAGATCATAGTTTGTTTCTTTGAAATCTCGCCTAATGTACCACATATTGTATTTGCTCTCTCACTAAAGCCTATATTTTGTGTTTTAAGTGACAGTGTCATGTTAGTAGGAGCTCCGTTTGAAGCTTAAGCCTTTTCTAATAAAGAAAGGTTTTACAAACACTGAAGTTGATTTCATCGGAAAACAACTTCATCTTACAATTATGAAACACAGAAAAGTTTATCAAAAGGCTCTGGTTTTAGAACGAAGGAAAGTAGCACTTTGTGTTATTCGTAATGAAGCCGAAAAAAAATTTTTAAAGAAAGAAATCTCTAGACTTAAACTGCTACAGAGTAAGTCATGGAGTGAGCGCTTTAAGGAAGCGATAGCAACCATTGTCGTGCAGGTTATATTCTCTATTTTTGTGTTAGGTGTTTGTGCTGTTCAATTACCGCTAGAAAAAAAGAGAGATTTAGTTATAAGCCAAGTAAATGAATGGATTGAACCTACCGCACTAGAAAAGCTGATGACAGAGAAAGACGCTGAGTAGTAATACCGTATTATTGAAGGCAAGGACGCCTTCAGTTTAAATACTGCTGATAGACATCAACCATTACTTATTTAACACCTAGACTGCCTCGTAGTAGTCCTATATCAGACAGTTCATTGAACTATATTGATGTTTGATATCAAAGTGGGGCTTTGGCCTCGTTTTTTGTTTCAAAGGAATACTACGATTTGTTCCTTTTAAATCATGTACGAATCGTTACAAACTTTCAATTGATATCAAAAGTATATCGCCTTGAATAAGGGTAAAAAAGTGCCACTACGGTCGACTTAGGCGTCCTGGTGTGTGTTTTGAGATGCTAAGTTGGCTATTGAACATAAAAGGCATAATGAACACAGGTTTTTTGATGCCACGCGTGCTGAATCCCTCTTGAACTCTTGTTAAGTGTTACCGCGTGTTTTACTTATCCCTTCAGACATTTAATTGTCTATTGCAATTCTATCTAGCAAATCACGCTCTTTTCTGTCCGGAAGAGATCTTGGTTCCGGTGTTACCATCTACGTACTAGCTAATCGGTAAATGGATAGAGTGGCGCTGGTAACTTTCGCCATACTCAACCAATGTGGATGGGATCAAACTGTTGCTAAATGAAGTGACGGGGATAGCGATCTAGAGGCCATCAGCAGGTGAAGTCTGAAGCTGCTGATGGCAGTGCTGTTTTAGGTTGCTGTGACGTTGTCACAATATGGCTATTCGGCAAGAAATTGTCGCAATAAACTTTCACATTGTTTTTGGTTCATGTAACCCGGTACCGGATAGGTACCATGGGCCTCTGCTAATGCACGTTTGGCAATCAACGGAATATCGCAGATCTGTAGTTCAGGGAAACGGGTTGGAATATTCAGCTGTTGATTTAGCTCAATAACAGCATCAATAAACTCTTCACCATCAATTAGGCCGATAACTGCTGCCAGCTCATTCATGCGTTTCACGCAATATGGTTGTAAGAAATGCAATATCTCAGGGAGCAGAACCGCGTTCGCCAGCCCATGTGGAATGTGATACATCCCCCCTAATTGGTGTGCGATCGCATGGACATAGCCAACGAATGCGCGGGTAAACGCACAACCGGCCTCATAGGAGGCGATAGACATTTGTTCGCGCGCCTCTATATCTTGGCCATTTTCATAAGCTTTCGGCAGGT
>SWCB01009018.1_pt1 | contig 20237 bp, 16 predicted proteins | sample 4692901 | NCBI WGS metagenome assembly SWCB01 (sample SAMN10267276, study PRJNA491770) | bioreactor metagenome | isolation source: DHS bioreactor inoculated with subseafloor sediment | place: Japan: off Shimokita Peninsula | collected 2006-08 | reverse complement strand
CCTTTCTCTTCGTTGAACCACTTAACGATACCAGTTGTGTTAGACATGATAGTCTCCTAAATTTTCGAAATAATTCGCAATAATGCGGTTTTAGCCAGAATAGAATTATTTATGTGATGATAACTTATGAGTGAAATCTTCAAAAACAACATACTTGAAAAGCAGTGCAGCAAAGGTTTTCTAAAACATAATATTGCATATAAATAGGTCTGAATTACAGCCGGAAAGAATAATAGCATCCTAAAAGGATTTGGGTAGTCTTTTTTGTTTTTTATGTGGCAAAAAATCAAAAAAAGCACACATATTCTGATACGCGCCTATGAAAACGTCTATATAACAGACACTTAAAAAAACACTATAAAGAACCTGAAAACATAAGGGACTTATTGTTCGTCTCTTTATTAAGCATTTTCACCTTTATTTATCTGATTAATAAAAGTGAAATAACGTAATAATCCCGTTCTGCGCCATATAATCCACCTAGCACAGCAGAATCTGACGCCCATTTATACCCAAGCTACCTCAAGATGCAGGATTCAGAGTGATCTCAGCATGTTTAATTCAAGGAAAATGTGTGTAGGAATGGCATTCTTTAATGCCTAAAACCACCACCTAAACGTCCACGCATCATTACTGGTGCGCTTCCCATACGAGACTGAAATTGGGAACGATGCTCGGCATTTAGGTTGGGTCTCAATTTATCACTATCATTTACCTTCTGAGCAACTTTCTCTTTATCTACACCTTCAAGGCGTTCTTTAGCTGCCGATGGATCTTTCAGATGCTTTTCTCGTGAATCAAGTACCTTGTTGCGCTTTTCTTCTGGTAGACTGTTCCAATGCGTTTTAAAATCAGACTTCAATGTTGTTAAATCTGGTTTCTCTCCATTTTCTTGCCAATTCGCCACACTATCTTTTACTTGTTGCTGTTTATCTTCGTCTAGGTTATTCCACCAGCTATTGAGTACTTCATCCCACTCGCCATCCGAATCACAGCACCAAGGGTAATTATCGGCCCAGTAATAGTAGTAATCGTCATACCACCACGACCCAGTGTAATAGTTCGTACTGTATCCAGAAGAGCTGCCAGTATTGGCACAAGCAGTTAGAAAAAAGCTAAAGAGTACAATTATTATTTTTGCTAATCGCTTCATTATCATTTCCCTTTCGTTTATCTAGCCGCTTAAAATGCGACCTTCATCACCTTTATAGTCTCAGGATCGTTTCTAAACACACGAAACACGTTATACATAATGAGATCTACATTGCATTCACTTCCCGCAACGTTATCTCTTGTTCGAAGCGCATGATAGTAAAATCAATGAACGCTCGTAGCCGCTTGGGGATCAATTTTCTCTCGGGATAAACAAAACTAACCGGTATCTGAGCTGAATATACATCAGGTAAAACGTGTACGAGTTGCCCAGAGTCTATGTGTTCTTTACAAATAAACTCCGGCATGAAAGTGATACCAAAACCATCTAAGCAAGCTTCCAATGATGCATTAATCGTGTTCACTTTAAAACGGTAAGGCAAGCCTGCTAATACGTTTTTATCTGCTGTTCGTATTGAGCTGCTATTTTTAATTTGCTGATGCGGCGCTTTTAGATCTTCGAGTAATTGCGGTGTTCCGTATTCTGCTAAGTATTCGGGGCTAGCCACAAGAATACGTGTCGAATAGTGGAATGTTCGGGCAATTAAAGACGACTCATCCAGCTCTCCTATTTGTACTTTTAAATCAACACCTTCAGAAATAAGATCAACTTTTCGATTTGAAAGTTCTAGATGAATTGTTACATGGGGATGCAATTTCATGAACTCTTTCATGCACCGTCCTAATAACCCATTCCCTACTTCTACTGGCATAACGATGTTCAATGGTCCACGAACCAGATCATGGCTTGCCATAACTTCCAATTCAGCTTGCTCAATAAGATCTATGATATGGACACAAGATTGATAAAACGCTTCGCCTTCTTTCGTTAATACTAGGGTTCGTGTTGATCGCGTTAGTAAGCGTGTTCCTAAGTGCTTTTCTAACTCCGCGACTTTTCGACTAATCGTTGATTTCGTTATTTCTAGTTCTGCCGCAGCTTTTGTGAAGCTATGGCATGCCACAACTCGCGCAAACATCTCGAGCGTATTCAGATCGAAACCAATCTTATTGTTTTTTGTCTGCAACAGTCTTTCCCTTTATGGCGTATATATCAACAATCGGATCATATTTATACTCTACCCTATAAAACAGATTAGGACAGACGATGAACCGTTTTCATAAAAATGCATCCATTCCGATATTATTATCCTTATCGGTTCTCTCAGGATGTAGCATGATTCCCCCTGAAGAACCGCAACATCAATCGATGTTAACAAATGAACAAATTCAACTAAAAAGTCATGATATTCAAGTTATTCATCGTCAATGGTGGAATCAATTTGGTGACCAACAGCTCACACAGCTAATCCAATTAGGGCTTACAAATAATCTCACATTACAACAAGCCAAACAGCGTATTGATTTGGCCTCTCAACAAGTGGCTCTTGCTAAATCAGGTGATAAACCAAAACTAAACCTCAATGTAAGTGGCGGTGGTATTGGCGCTAATACGCAATCGCTCAATATGTCTAATGCTGATTACTCCGCGATGGGCATGCTCCTACCCTCTTTTTCATACCAGTTTGATTTCTGGGGCAAGAACGAAGCGACCATTACCGCAGCAAGTGATCAAAAGCTATCTTTAGAAGCACAAGAAGCACAAGCTCGATTAGTAATATCTGCATCTATCGCCAGCAGTTACTTTGCTTTACAGAATAATTATCGTTTAGAGCAAAACTTAACCACGTTATTAGACGAAATTAATCATCAAAATAAAGTGATTACCGCGCAAGTAAAACGAGGTTTAGCCAGCGAAGCGGAATCGTTTCAAAACCAAGGTGATATCGACACCTTATCAGCTCAGTTATCAGATGCAAAAACCCAGCAGCAATTAGCAAAAAACCAACTCGCTTTGTATCTTGCTAAAACTCCCGATCAATTGGGTCAATTAACCTTACCGAATGCCCAAGCAATCAACCAATTGGCTACTGTCGATACTATACCTATGAATTTGCTCGGTCGTCGTCCTGATATTATTGCCAGCAAATGGATGGTGGAAGCGAACGAGCAAGCTATTAAACAAGCCAAAGCGTCATATTATCCAGACGTGAACTTGATGGTAATGGGCGTATTTCAAAAGCTCTCAAATATGAACCCTGCCAGCTTATTCTTAGGTGGTGCAACAGTCGCGGCGAGCTTACCGCTTTATGACGGTGGCGTGCGCGATGCCAATTACGCATCAGCCAATATTAAGTTTGACCAAGCGGTCACAAATTACAATCAAACGGTACTTAACGCGGTTAAACAAACCTCCGATGCCATCGTCAGCTTACAAGAAGCACAAAAACAACAAATACTCGCACAATCTTCCGTTACCCATTACCAGCAAGCATACGACATTTTAAATAATCGTTACGAGCGTGGTTTATCAAGCTTTGCTGATATGAACAGTGCCCGTATGCAATGGCACCAACAGGTTGTAAAGGTCACCAATACTGAATCCGCTATTTTACAAAATCAATTGCAGTTAATCGTGGCACTTGGTGGTGATTACCAACAAGAACAATCCGTTTTGGCATCAACACCAAGCAATAACGAGTAAAGAGAATAACAATGACAGCTCAAACACTATCTAACTCATCAAAGAAAAAACGTAATATTATTCTAACCAGCTTCACCCTTATTGTTGTGGTAGCGGCAGGTATTTGGTTCATGTTACTTCCGACTACGCAACAGCAAACAGACGATGCCTATGTGGCTGGTCAGCAGGTAATGATTACCTCACAAGAACCCGGAACAATAGACACGATTAGCGTTGATGATACACAAGCGGTTAAGCAAGGCAGTGAACTACTCACTTTGAATCGTAATAAATTATCATTAGAGCAACAGTCAGCTGAAGCGAACCTAAAAGCTACCTTGCGTCAGGTTCAAAGCAATTACATCAAAATCGACCAACTAAAAGCGCAAGTTCAAGCTGAAAAAATCGCCTACAAACAAGCAAAACAAGATTACAACCGCCGAATTGGCGGCGACAAAGATGGCTCAGTATTACCAGAAGTGCTTGCTCATGCTAAAAACGCAGTCAACATCAGCGCACAAAATCTTGTTGCATTGAACAAACAACTTGAAGCTTCTGAGGTATTACTGCCTAAAGAGAAACTGCTTAATAACCCACAGGTTGAAGCCGCTATTTCACAGTTGCGAAAAGTCTATTTGGCACAGGTCAACAGCACAATTATTGCGCCTAAAAGCGGGATGATTGCCAAGCGTGCCGTACAAGTTGGTCAACAGATTCAACCAGGACAAGCACTTATGACGCTAGTGCCACTGAATAAAGTATGGATTGAGGCAAACTTTAAAGAAACTCAGCTAACTAATATGCAAGCAGGGCAACCTGTTACGTTAATCTCTGACTTATACGGTAGCAAACACACTTACACAGGCGTTGTTGCTGGTATAGGAGCTGGTACTGGCAGTGCGTTCTCTGCGATTCCAGCACAGAATGCGACAGGTAACTGGATCAAAGTGATTCAGCGTGTACCGGTACGTATTTACGTTGATCCTGCACAATTCAAAACCCACCCACTTCGTATCGGTATGTCGATGAAAGTGACGGTTGATACTGAATCGACAACTAATCAGCCTTTTGACTACTCTGTATTTACTACTGATGAAAGCCTTGCCAATATTACTCAACAGCGCCTACAAACTGTTGATCAGCATATTGACACCTTTGTTCATCAAATCACCTTGTAATGAGGTGATAATATGAATGATTTAGCACCTGTCAAAGGGGTTCGCCTCTTATTGATCACTCTCGCCACGTCTATGGCGACCTTTATGATGGTCTTGGATACGTCTATTGCCAATGTTGCCATACCCACTATTGCGGGTAACTTAGGCATATCTACCGACCAAGGTATATGGGTAATTACCGCGTTTGGTGCCGCCAATGCAATATCAATGCCAATGACTGGCTTCCTAAGCCGCCGATTTGGTGAAGTACGTTTATTCACATTTGCAGTTGTGGGTTTTATTGTTACGTCAATACTGTGTGGGATCTCTAGCAGTATCGAGATGCTGATCTTCTTCCGTGTACTGCAGGGGGCAGTTTCAGGCTCAATTGCTCCTTTGTCACAAAGTATATTATTGCGTAACTTTCCAAAAGAAAAACACGGAATGGCAATGGCTTTATGGTCGATGACCGTGGTTGTCGCCCCCATTATGGGCCCAATTCTGGGGGGCGTACTTACCGATAATTACTCTTGGTCGTGGATATTTTTCATCAATGTGCCCATCGGTATTATTGCCAGTATTCTGGTTTATGTTTTGCTTAAGGATCGCGATACCAAAACACAGCGTGAGAACATCGATTATGTTGGTATTGGTCTGTTGGTTATCGCGGCGGGTAGCTTACAGATGATGCTAGATTTAGGTAAAGATAATGACTGGTTTCAGTCAAACCTCATTGTTGGCTTGACCTTCGTGGCCATTTTATCATGGGGGATAATGATTATTTGGGAATGGTATCATGATAACCCAATCGTAAATTTCCGGTTTTTCAAACAACGTAACTTCCTTGTTGCGGTTGTTGTGATGTGCTTGGGTTTCATGATGTATTTTGGGTCAACCGTCTTACTTCCTCTATGGTTACAAGGTGTGATGGGCTACACCGCATCTTGGTCTGGCTATGCAGTAGCACCCATCGGTATATTGGCAATAATCAGCGCCCCTATTATTGGTAAACTCGTGCAAAAGGTCGATCTTCGGATCATACTCAGCTATGCCTTCGTTGTGTTTTCTATTGTTGGGTTTTGGCGAGCCAGTTATAGCCTTGATGCTCCATACAGTTACATTATGCTGCCGCAATTCGTACTGGGGGCTGCCACCTTAGCGTTTTTTGTACCACTACAAAACCTGGTTGTAACAAGTGTCAGCAGTGACCAAATCGCCAATGCCGTTGCATTATCGACCTTCTTTAGAACCTTGTTTGGTAGCTTTTCATCTTCTATCGTCACAACAATGTGGGATGAACGCATGGAGTTTCACCATGCCAGATTAGCGGAAGGTTTTACCAATGCGAATCAAAGCGCAATGGAATTCATCCATCAAATGGGCAATAACTTAACCGCTGTAAATGGCGAATTAACTCGCCAAGCCTATATGATGTCAACTACTGACATATTCTGGATGACGGGCATTTTATGCTTATGCTTAATTCCTATTGTGTGGTTAGCTAAGCCTATAAAGACCAGAAAGTTGCCAAGTCAGAAAAGCACGACTAATGTTGCTGTCAATATCGACTAAACTTTAAACAAAGTTTCAGTAATCTGAAGCAATAAAGGAACAGGATATGTTCGAATGGGCTAAAGGTTTATTCACGCCAAAAGATGATGAAGCAGAAGCTGTTATCAATAAGCAAAAAGAGGAAGATCAACTCGAATTGGAAGAGCGGAATAAAAAATACGCGCGCGGAGCTTCTTCTAATAACGATGATGGAGGCGGTGACTAATCTCACCCCAATAATTGAATAAAAGGAGAGCAATGCTCTCCTTTTTAGATGATCTATAGCAGAATTAGACTCAACCTTATTAGTAGCTCAATGTAGGATCAACACTTGCGTAAATTTGCCCGATAGAAGTGTCATCATTCAGCAACCTTTCTGTTATCACAGCAACGTCACTTCGATTAATCAAACCATGCACCTCTTCATCCTGGTAAATTTCAGCGTTTCCTGTTGATTCACCATCTTTTAAACCTCCAGGCCTTACAATTGTGTAAGCCAACTGGCTGGTTTGTAGCCAAGATTCCGCCAAGCTTTTTTCACGTACCGCACCGCCAAATACCGCTTTTGCACGATCAGAAAGCATCGACCATGAATCACCACACCCTAGCGACGTCACCATTAAGAAGCGCTGTATTTCTTGTTCTTCAAGCGCATCAATCAAATAACGGTGACCGATATAGTCGACAGATTGCTGAGCTTGAAAACTTCCCATCCCCGAAATCACAATGGCATCTTTCGGTAAACAACTCACAGCATATTGAACATCGGCTTGATTAACAGCATCACACTGAATGATTTTGACGTTCAATTCAGCCAGCTCGGTTGCCTTTTCAGGGTTCCGTACCATCGCAATCACTGAATAGTTTTGTTGAACATAATGCTTAACCATTGCTAAGCCTAAACCTCGATTCGCACCAAAAATAGCAATCGTCTTCATAAGTCACACACCTTGAAATTTTAGATAATGATTCTAATTCGTATTACCACAAAATGATACAAAACCTATGAAGAACGATTATTTGATTACTGAACAAGCTTCATCATTACACTCGTGACTCACAACACTTAATGCGACAGAGCTGCTTCTTTTTCGCCTTTTTCTTCTGCTTCAAGCGCTTCCCCACGTAAAATCAACTTTTGGATCACGCGTGACAAAGCGAAGGTCAAGACAGACATAAATGCAGCAATCTGGGCTAACATATAAAAATAACCCGTATAGACCGCTTCAACCACTTCTGGCGTAAATACAATGTCTTTAGGCAACGCGATTTTAGTTGCAATTACCGCAGCCAAAATACCACTGAGTGAAATCGCGACGGCGCGTAAACCAATAGAGAAAGCAGCTAAATAGCGAGGTACCATCTCAAAAATAAAGCCAGCACCTAATGCGCCTACAATCAACTCAGCTCCAGATTGAAAGAAATGTACTAATAGAATCCAGTCTGCTGAGATTTTACCATCCGGCCCCATGTTTTCTGAAGATAGACCCAATAACGTAAACGCGATAGCACTGAGTACAAATGCGCCTGCGATCTTAGTTGGAATCGTCGGAGAATAGCCTTTACGATCTAACCAAGCATATATCTGGATCATTGGCCCACCCAGAACAAAACACCATAGTGGGTTGAATGCCATATTGGATTCAGGATAAATTGGAATGAAACCAAGTAGCTTGTCACCCATCAGGTTAATAGCGTACATATTCATTGATGTGAACATTTGGCCGTAGAAAAAATAGAACACGATTAGAATACAAACAGTGATCAGTACCGCGACCATTTTGAATTGATAAGCACGAGTTGCTTTAGTTATTTCATAAATAAAGTAGCCAATAGCACCAAAGCCTAGCGAGTAAAGAATGTATTTCCCCATATCTAGGTTTGAGAAAATCCAAAATACCAAACCTAACGTCGCAATTGAACCTACAAAAAAGAGTGCCCATGTCATGAATGGCAGTGGCGTTTTATCTAAATCGTTACCCACACTCTCGAGATCTTTACGAAACTTGAAAAATATGACCAAGATGCAAGCCATGAGCAGCCCAGAGATAAAGAAAACCCCCTGATACGCAAGGTAAGCAATCAAGAAAGGAAATAGATACTTAGCAGAAAAAGAACCAAGATTGTTGATTGAATAGTTTACCGTCAGACCCTGTTGGAATGCCTCTCGATTGGTCTCTGAATAGGAGTTCCCCAAAAGCACCGTTGGGCAAGTAGCCGATAAACCGCGTGCATAACCGATTAATGCAATCGCAAAGATACTTAAAGGTACATTGAGATCGCTAGCACCAACCCCCAGTAATACAAATCCAGCTAAATACGCTGTGTAGCCAATATAGACAGCGCGAAAAGCACCAATATATTTGTCAGCAACAAACCCACCAACCGCCGAGAAGACCGGACCAACCGCACCGAAGGCACCCATCATCATAATGGTGTCTGCTTCACTGTAATTTAAGTCATTTAGAAAAAATTTAGTTAAAAGTACGTATGTACCGTAGAAGGCAGCCCCCCAAAGAAGTTGCCGTAAGATAAGAATCTTAGAAATCGTAGGGAACCTTGAATTATGGTCTTGCATGTTTCACTCCAAATATGTGGGCTTAATTGTGTCGGTTGTGTGCCTTATTAGTTAGGCATTATCAATTTATTCATAATATTAATAAGGTAAGAACTGTGGAAATCTACGCTAAACTGTATGTTTTAAATTATTGATAGAATTATCATAACCTTTTGTTATAGATGGGTATTTTCGAGGACTATATCATTCAGTAGGTTTGAAACTGCCACACACGTATCAAATTTGGGTAATATCTCAAGTAGGATCAATAAGTTATGATCTCCGTCACCACTCTCTACTCCCAGTACAATGGCCATCAAATTTTGGCTTCAATTTTCCAGCAGATATCATCCTTCAATGAGTCAGAACTATCTCTTTTTCAAATTGAGTTACCGTAAAATTGAAGCCGCTTATGCTGGATAAGAATCAATATTGATCACGACGTATTGAACCGCTGGATAATTAAATAGAGGTCATTACGTGAACACCAAGTTCTCGTTTTCAATTGATTCTCTGGAAGGACGGAGTGGCTGAATAACTTTTATCATTATATTCGTGATTGGGATCACTTAATTCAACAGAACTAGAACATTGTTTACATACATAATATGAGCAGTTTAAAACCCTGACTATTCATAGCTGTACTTAGAGAATAAATACAATGAAAGAAATTGCATTCCGTTGGATTGATAAATATTTAGTCAATGTCACTCTTAAAGAGAATTTTTTAATCCTCTTCTTCACGCCTGTTCTAGCAATAATCATTGTCAGCTTGACATTAATAAATGCATCAGAGAGCCAGCAAAAACAATTGCTACAACAAAACATGGGAACTGTTGCAAATTTAATCGCCCAATCAAATCTGACTGAAAATGACGTTAATCGAATTCTGACTGGCAGTAATATTCAGGTTGGTGGCTATGGCATCGATACCGTTTCAGTACCCAATACCTCTTACAGCCTCGCGATAAAAGAGCAGCCGAGCTTAATCTCATCATTGGCATTCAGCCACATAAGCATTATTTTAGCTTCATGCCTTTTCATTATTATGTGCCTTTACTACATCATGACTTTCATGGGTGGGGCTCTTTATAATATCTATAATGCTGTTCAACGTCTTGCTGATGGCGATTTAGTCTCACGTATTGCGTATTCTCCTGCACGAAACGATTTTAATCTTATTGCACAAACAATCGATCGCGTATCAGATCGAGAGCAGCAGTTAGTGAAAGCAACACAAGAAGCCATTGCTTTAATTCAGCAAATTAGCTCTGAGCTACGCCAACGAAGCACTGAAAATGAGCAATTAACACACGAGCAACAAGATAGAATTGATTCTCTCGCCAGTGCAACAGAACAAATGGCAGGTTCAATTCGCGAAGTTGCTAGTCACGCACAAGATACATCAAGCCAGACTAGCCAAGCGACAGAAACAACAACCAAGGGTTTAGCTCAGGTAAATCAAACGCTTAACTCTATAAATCAATTAGGAGTAGAGATAAATTCTGCCGCAGAAGCCGTTGCCGAACTCGATAGTAACGCCGCCCAAATTGATGATGTTGTAACAACAATTAATGCTATTTCAGAGCAAACAAACCTACTTGCATTGAATGCTGCCATCGAAGCTGCACGTGCAGGCGAACAAGGCCGTGGATTTGCTGTTGTTGCTGATGAAGTACGTACCCTTGCAGGTAGAACTCAAACCGCAACGGTTGAAATTAAGTCAATGATCGAGGCGCTACAAACCAATAGCCAGAGCTTGATGAAAGTCATGCACCTTACCGTTAATAATGCAGAATCAAGCGAAAAAATGATGGGGTCAGTCAGTAAAGATATTAGTCATATCTCTGAGCAAAACCAATATATTGCAGATCGTAGTATTGAAATTGCAGCCGCAGCAGAAGAGCAAGGTGCAGTTGCAGATAATATCGCATCAGACGTTGAACAAGTACGTGAACAGTCGCAACGCGTGGCTGATATGGTTACTCAATCAACCAGCGAAATACAGCGTCTGAATCATCAAGCTGATGTTCTTGAAGGATTAATGAAAGGGCTTAAAGTTTAACGACGCAATTAATATCATTCGCCACAACGGCACTAAAAAATATTAAACAAAAGCAGCGGCTAGGCCGCTGCTTTTTTATTGGGGACAAAGGTTGGGAACAAAGGTGACCATTACTCTTTACCGTTATCCAGTGCGAAATAGATTTTAGATACAATAATTTCACTGATTAAGATGGTGAACACAACAGCAAAGAATGCCACAACACCATGCAGTGGCCCCGTAAATTGCACTTTATCACCAAACAAAATATTAATTGCTTCAAGCATGACGAACTTTGAGCCCACTAAGATGATATATGTGCTCATACCACGATAAAATTTTGCGGCAGCACCTGGTTTTTGTTTGAAATAATTTGCTAGCTTATGTTCAGCGGCAAGCGATAACTTGAGTAACAACTGCAATAATAACGCTGCTGCAAATGAAACCGTAAAAGACTCTATATTGACGAATTCCCAGTACTCATCATAGAAATTAAGGACGGTCAGATCGACTAAAACAGCCAGTGTATAACCCACGAAGAGTCGCTGCGGAGTATTAAATCGGTACACTTTCTCACTCATCACATATCCTTATGTTGATTCATATCGTTAGTTAAGCGTCGCAGCCATACCTGCAATGTTAATAATGATCAGGCTAGTCCTGAATTGTGCTTTTTACCAATCACGCAATATAAATCATACATATGAGCCAAGTATTCTACATCCGCAGACCTAAAGATGAGCAATAAATAACCACATCTATGGTTGTCATGATTCACTTAACCGGGCCATCCAATCAACTTATTTGGTCTATAAAGCAGCAAAAACTTTTTATACGCACTCGTTTAGAACTATATGCCATTTAGATCGTATTTGATAAAACGGTCATTCCTAATTGACTAATTTAACATTATATTAACCATGACTTTACTGTAAATGGATTTACGATGTTATGAAATTATCGATTGCACGAAAACTCAGACTGAGCTTTTCGTTGGTTACAGCCCTCTTTTTATTCTCTTCTGTCGCACTGTATAACTTGGTATCCCAAGTAGAAACCAATGCCAATTCCTTACTGAATGTTGACCTACCCACAGTCGACGCTAGTCGCTCTCTACAGCAATCGGTACAAGCCTCAATGTCATCAGTTCGGGCATACATGCTACTTGGCGCAAATGAAAATACCGCGGCTGAATTACAAAGCGAACTCGCAAAAACAATTGCTTCGGTTGACGTATTATTACCGACACTACAAGCACATTTAACCTCAGAAAATTATGTCCAAATAGACCTACAGTGGAAGAGCCTAGTCAATGCGCAAAGCGAGATAATGCGCATCAGTCATACTGAAGATAATCTCCCCGCTCACACCTTGTTATTAAATGAAGCTGCACCTATTGCAGAAGTCGCGCTTGACCAAGTTCAAGGCTTGTTAAATGAAGAAGAAAATAATCCTTTTGGCGGTGATAGAAAGCGCTTAATTAAAGTCTATGCCGATAGCTATAATTCGCTAGCGAACAGCCTTAGTGTGCTGCGTGATTTTTTATTGTATGGCGAGCAAGAGTACTCAGACAAATACAATGATTTAATTATCAGTCATAAAAAATCAGTCGCTGAAATAAACGCTAAAATCGACCGCTTAAGTGGAAGTGATGTGAATTTGTGGCGACTATTTGAAGAGATGCAGAAAATGTACCTCCCATTAGCAGATCAAGTTATCGCATTGCGCCAAGCACCAGATTGGAACAAAGCGAACTTCATGATGACCAATAACGTCATTCCAATCGCCACCCAACTTGAATTATCACTCGAGAAAATAGTACAAAACCAACAAACAATCGCACAGGCAAGCGGCTTCGCCATCAACACGAGTGTTGCCAATGTTATATGGATGCTTGTGGTTACCGCCATTATTGCAAGCTTGAGCGCCTTTATTATTGCGACATGGTTAGGCCGTAATATTGGCTTACGGCTAAGTATTATTGCTAAACGTGCAGAAGATATTTCCCTCGGTGACTTTTCAGGCCGCACACTGAAAAATAGTGGTTCAGATGAACTGGCAACATTAATCGTTACAGTAAACCGTATGACCGAGTCGCTCTCTTCTTTAGTTCAAGGCGTTTCAAACAAAGCCGATGACGTTGATTCAAGTATGACGAGTTTACTTACTATTAATGCTAAAACAGCGAATGAAACACAGAACCAGGCAAATAAAGTGGGATCTATGGCAACAGCCATTGAAGAACTTTCTGTCACGACAAATGAAACGGCTCAAAACACACAAGATGTCTCTGCAAGCTTGCAGACGTCGACAGAATATTTAACCAGTGGTGAGCAAGCACTCACTCAAAATAAGCTAACCGCCGAAGAACTTCATCAATTAATTGAAAGTGCCAGTGGCATGGTGCACAGTTTAAGTGAAGAAAGTAACCGTATAGAGCGAGTGACCGAGGTAATAGAAAGCCTTGCACAGCAAACGAATCTATTAGCATTAAATGCAGCAATCGAAGCCGCAAGAGCTGGCGAGCAAGGCCGAGGCTTCGCCGTTGTTGCCGATGAGGTTCGATTATTGGCACAACGTACAACAGACTCGACCACAGAAATTAATAGCATTGTAGAAGCAATTCAAAGCTCAACTGTACAAGTAGTTAAGGTTATTGGTGAGAGTCAAAGGTTAGTACAAACAGGCGCGCAGCAAACGTCCACAGCCAGTAATATGCTGCTTGAAACCATTAATCAAATGCAGGACGTTTCGCAAAAAGTCAGTGATGTTGCTGTGGCTACCGAACAACAATCTTCGGTTTCACAATCATTGGCAGATATCGTTCATCAGCTATCAGATTCTGCTAATGACGTCTCCAATAATTGTGACGACGCAAATACCACATCACAAGAAATCAAACATAAAGTGGTCGATTTAAATAACGAAATGGCAAAATTTACGGTGTAAATCGGCTTAATATCGAGTTACAAAACAAATAAAAACCAGCCCTACTCCTACAATTCAGTAAGAGTGAGCTGGTTGTTACCTCAAAATTAGATTCACACATTATGCCAGTTTAAAGTGCTCAACAACCTCGACTAATTGCGCTTTCGTTTCCGCTAGTTGAGCTGTACTCAAGCGTGTTGCTTTACCGCTTTCATCTAGCTCTGCAATCATGGTTTGAATCGCTTCCATATTACGAGAAATCTCGTTCGTCACGACACTTTGTTCTTCAGCAGCAGTAGCGATTTGGGTATTAAGCGAGTTAATATCAGCAATCGACACAGTCATGGCATCTAACGATACAGTGCTTTGTGCTGTCGCGACGGCAGAGGCTTGGCAACCTTGCTTCGTTTTCTCCATTGCCGATACAACAGAGCTCGTGCCTGACTGCAACTTCGTTAGCATCTCATTAATTTCTTTAGTGCTTTTTTGGGTTTGATCAGCTAATGCTCGTACTTCATCGGCAACAACCGCAAAACCTCTGCCTTGCTCACCCGCCCTCGCGGCTTCAATCGCAGCATTTAACGCCAGTAAATTGGTCTGTTCAGCGATGCTACCTATTACCCCTAACACACTGCTAATTTTACCAATATCTAGATTTAAGGTATGGATAGAGCCAGACATATGCTCAACTTCATTCACTAAAGCTTCGACACTCTGTACTGACTGCCCAACTAACGTTTTGCACTGTTCAGCCTGCTGCGTTGATTGTTCTGTTAACTGTGCTGCTGATAAAGCACTTTGAGCGACAGAATCGGCCGTTGCACTCATTTCTGTAATCGCCGCGACGGCTTGTTCGGTCTCAGCGACATGCGTCGCCATTAAAGATTGGTTATGCTCTGCATGCGCAGAAATTTGCCCTACCCCATCACCCAATATTTTGGTCGAATCTGATACACCCAGCATGAGCTTCTGTAAGCTTTCCGTAAACTGATTTATCGCTCCTGCTATCTGACCAAGTTCATCTTTGCTATACACATCTAATCGATTGGTAAGATCCCCTTCTCCCCCAGCCAAATCAGTGACAACGTCACGAAGGCCAGTTATAGGACGATAAGCAATATTTACTAACACAATACTGATTATAATGATCGCCACGCCAGCGATAACCAGTGCCAAAGTAATCGCATTGTTAAGCACACTTGTATCTTGCTCAATAAAGGCTTTATCAATATATCCTGTTAATGACCACGTCTTATCCCCCACAGCCACAGGGTATTCAGATTTCATTAAATCACCAGACACTTTATTGCTGAATAGTAATGTGCCCGTTTGATCGGTTAACTCAAGATAACTACCTTTAGACGTTGAATTTTCTAGCAAGGTTTGAATATCACCCAGATCAATGAAGAAGATATCACCTCGTCCATTGGCTCCCGGCTTGGTCACAGTAATCACAGTCTTACCTTGGTCAGTAAAGATGTCACTAACGGTTACCTTATCACCCGCGGCCTTCACCATAGACACTAATGGTTCAGTAATCGTAGGATCAGTCACCGTACCGGTATCAGTAAAAACCATCCCTTGAATGATTTTATTGATGCGATAGAAACCAGACTGTTCCTGTAACTCTGCTAACCCTGATGAACTTGTATCTATATTTTCAGCGAGCAATACTTTATTTGTAATATCACCAGAAAGCTTATCTCGTACTAAATTAAGCTGATGGTTTATATTGTTAATACTGTTATCATTAATATACTGACTAATATAATAATTCACGCTTAAATATGACATTGATACTGCAAGAGCAATAATAAACCCAAATAATGCGTATATTTTACCTTTAAAAGACATACGTTGAATTCCTATTTCAATTAAACGAAAAAAGGCAAAGAGCAATTAGCTCTTTGCCTTTGTCGTTACTTATTATTATTTTTTGTTTGCATACTTCATTGAATCAAGTGCTACTGCGAAAATAATAATGCCGCCTTTAATAATGTACTGCCAGTAAGGGCTAACACCAATATACGTCATACCGTAGTTAATCACGGTAAAGATTAATACCCCAGTTACAACACCTGCAACACTACCTACGCCACCCGCAAATGACACACCACCCACAACACAGGCAGCAATGGCATCAAGTTCGTACATGAAGCCAAGGTTGTTAGTCGCACTACCAATTCGACCCGCTTCTAACATACCGCCAAATGCGTAGAACACACCCGATAAGGCATAGATTTTAAGCAGTGTGATTGGCACGTTAACACCCGATACTTTTGCCGCTTCTGGATTACCACCAATCGCAAAAATGTTCTTACCAAAAACAGTTTTATTCCATAGAATCCAGACAAATATAATAGCAATAATGGCGTAAAACGTAAGGTACGATAATCTAAAATCACCAAAGCGAATAAAGCCTTGAGCAAAATCAGAAAAACGCTCATCAAAACCGGCAACCGGTGATGCCCCAACTGAATCAAAGTATAACGAGTTAACACCGTATACCATGATCATTGAACCCAATGTGGCTATAAACGGGGTAACATGTAGATACGCAACGATAATGCCATTGATCAAACCGATTAATGCACCCACGGCACACACAACGATAATAACGCCAACAATTGGAATTTCACCAACATTGGGAAAAACCTTGTTAACGTTATCTGCCGCTTGAAGCAAGGTAGCCGATAATACCGCAGCCAAACCTACCTGACGACCTGCCGATAAATCAGTACCTTGAGTAACAATAAGCCCCGCAACACCCAATGCAATAATAATACGTACAGATGATTGGGTAAGAATATTACTCAGGTTTCTTAAGCTTAAAAAGCTTGGTTCTTGAATAACAATAATTGCCAATAAAATAAATAGCACCGCATAAATGCCCCCTTCTTTGAGGTAGCGCATCATGCTGAGTTTTTTTAAAGTTTCCATTAACCCTAATCCTTAAAGGTAACGAGAGGCCAAACCGAGAATTTCATTCTGTGTGGTATTTTTTGTTTCTACGATGCCAGCAGCACGACCATTACTCATCACGAGTATGCGATCAGTAATACCTAAAAGTTCAGGCATTTCAGAAGAGATAATAATTATCCCTTTATCTTTATTGGCCAACTCTAATATCAGTTGATAGATTTCAAATTTCGCACCAACATCAATACCCCGCGTTGGCTCATCTAACATTAATATTTCAGGACCGGTTAATAACCAACGCCCAATAATGATTTTTTGCTGATTCCCACCAGATAATGAACCGATCATTGTCTTATGCGACGGTGTTTTCACACTCATTGCATCGATTACCCACTGGGTATCGCTTTTCATTTTTCGGTTACTGAGCAGCCCTAAGCCTTCTTTATATTGTTCAACATTTGCTACCAAAGAATTAAATGTAATATCGAGGTTGCTATAAATGCCTGTAGAGCGTCGCTCTTCTGTCACTAACGCAAAACCATTATTAATAGCTTCGTGGGCATCTTTATTCTTTAGGTGTTTACCATGTAAAATAATATCGCCGCTGCTACGCTCACGAATACCAAATAGGGCTTCGACAATATCGGTTCGCTTCGCCCCCACTAATCCAGCAATGCCTAGAATTTCACCTTTACGGAGTTCAAAGCTAACATCTTTAACAGAAGGCTGATTCAACGCCGTTAAATTTTTCACATCTAAAATGGTTTCTTTCGGCGCATTTGTTTTTTCAGGAAATCGCTGCGTTAATTCACGTCCAACCATCATACCGATAATTTGATCCATGGTTAAACCTTCTAACGGGCGTGTATCAACCCAAACACCATCGCGTAAAATGGTAATTTCATCGCAGATTTCAAATATTTCTTCCATCTTGTGAGAAATATAAACAATGCCGCAGCCTTTCTCTTTTAGCTTTTTAATGATCTTGAATAGGTGATTAACTTCTTTTTCAGTTAATGACGATGTTGGCTCATCCATAATCACAATTTTTGCGTCATAAGAAAATGCTTTTGCAATTTCTAACATCTGCATTTGAGATACAGATAAGGTCGCGACTTTTACATTAGGGTCGATATCAATATCGAGTTCTTCAAATACTTTTTTAGTTTCTTCATACATTTTCTTTTGATCAACAAAGAAACCTTTTGTCGGATAACGGCCAAGCCAAATATTATCCATAACGGTACGCTGCAGAACCTGATTTAGTTCTTGGTGTACCATAGAAACACCAGCTTCTAACGCTTCTTTTGATGATGAAAAGTTAATGCTTTTACCTAAGAAAACGATATCCCCTTCGTTTTTCTCATAGATCCCAAATAAGCATTTTAGTAAGGTCGATTTCCCTGCTCCATTCTCACCCATTAATGCATGAATAGAATGAGGGCGTACCTTCAAGTTCACTTTATCGAGAGCTTTAACCCCAGGGAACTCTTTACTTATTCCTGTCATTTCTAACAGAAATTCATTTTTATTTATTGTAGTCATAGCGGCATTAACCAGAAGGTTATAAAAGCGGGAAAAGAACGTCTCCCGCTTCTAGTTGGCAGAAAATTAGTTTAGGTTACTTTTATCAACGCCAACGTACGGTACACGTACAACTTTATTCTCTATTTTCCAATTTGTTCCATCACCAGCAGGAAGACCATTTGCAAGGTTACGGGTTAATTCAAATGTTGCTTTTGCTTGGTTACTTGCATCATTCAATACTGTGCCAGCCATTTGGCCAGAGCGTACCATCGCTAATGCTTCACTCAATGCATCAACACCGAATACAGGGAGATCGGTTTTACCTGCCGCTTTCAATGATTCTACAGCACCCATTGCCATACCATCGTTGTTAGCAATAACAACTTCAATCTTACTGCCGTTAGGTCCTGAAACCCATGCATCCATCTTATCCTTGGCCATTGCGGTATCCCACATGGCAGTATCAAGATGTAATTGTTCTGTTTTATATCCTTTTTCGTTCAATGTTTTGATTACATAACTCGAACGTGCTTCAGCATCTGGGTGTCCAGGTTCACCTTTAAGTAAAACATACTGAATAACACCATCGTTATTTAAATCCCAATCGGCATTTTCTGACCACTGCTTAGCAATCAGTTCGCCTTGAATAATACCTGACTCTTTTGAATCAGTTCCGACATAATATGCTTTGTCGTAACTTGCTAATGCAGCCGCTGATGGTTCTTTGTTATAAAAAACAATTGGCACATCATCCATTTTTGCTTTTTTAATAATAACGGGAGCCGCCGCAGGATCAACCAAGTTTATTGCAAGGGCTTTCACACCACGAGCAAGCATAATATCGATCTGATCATTTTGCATTGATTGGCTATTTTGCGAGTCATTCATTAACAAACGAACATCTTTGTCTTCATCTGCAACTTTCACGATAGCTTGACGAACAACGGCCATAAAGTTGTCATCATATTTGTAAACCGTAAAACCAAGCGTCGTTTCAGCAAGTGCGCTAGTACCGAAAGACATTCCAGCACATAGAGTAGCGAGTATAGTCAGTTTTTTCATCGAACTAATCCTGTCAATTATTATAGTTATACTGCTTTTGTAGGGAGAGGCTCGAGCAGTATCCTCTGCTCGATTAACCTTTCTAAGCGAAGTCTACATTGATTGGAATTAGGTTTAACGTGATCGATACGGTGTTAATGTAAACGTTTCCCCAATGTAACATTGGTTACAATCAGGTAATATTAGTTAGTTTTGCCAACTTTGTAACCGATTAACATTCATGCACCTATAAATTACCAATTGGAATAGAATTTGTGAATTTATTCCTAATAATCATAATGATAGATTTGCAATTCATATGAACAAAATGCATTCACACTATAAATAACACTACTGTCTTCTATAGAAAAACAGTGATGAGTTAACGAAAAATAAGCATTACAAACGATTTAATTGACCATGCTATCATAAAGAAACAATTAGCTTTAAAGCCCATGATTTTATTGAATATAAATTATTATTATTGTTCCTCTACTCATTAAAAATTCACATATAACAAAATGTAAAATTTGTGACACAACTAGCAATGACATCATATCGACTAGATACAACCCTTTGAAAACCCTTTATAACAGCACTGTAAACGTAACCATTTTAACCGCAGGATCATCACTTTACCCTTCAATCCCAGTAGAACCACACCTTGTTACATTCAAATTACATTCTAAGAGCAGTAAAGGCTGTTGTGGCTATTAATACCAGAAAATAGCCACTAAGCGCTTGATCTATCAGTTTTGCAAGGGTGTAATAGCAAAACAATAAAAAGACACTACTGAGACAGCAGGATCTTACACAAGATTAAATCGTATCTCTTTT
>SWCB01003874.1_pt1 | contig 20272 bp, 13 predicted proteins | sample 4692901 | NCBI WGS metagenome assembly SWCB01 (sample SAMN10267276, study PRJNA491770) | bioreactor metagenome | isolation source: DHS bioreactor inoculated with subseafloor sediment | place: Japan: off Shimokita Peninsula | collected 2006-08 | reverse complement strand
CCCCCCCCCTTAAAGTCTGCAGTCTGCAGTTCGCTGTCTTCAAAGTTTTCCCGTCGATCCCTTGGTGCCCGAGCTGGTTGGTGAACTTTTTGTCGAACCATCGTCGAAGGCCGCTATAGTCGCTTCGTTCGCTGAAGTCGCCCACTCGCCAAGGTCGCCCTTTCGCTGAAGTCGCCCCTTCGCTATAGTTTCCATTTTCCCCATGTCCCCCAATCTCCTTGTCTCCTTGTCGGTCTCTTAGTCTCTGAATCTGTTAGTCTCTGAAGTCGCCCCCTCGCCAAAGTCGTCCCCGCTATATCCTATAACCTACTCCACCACAATCTCATCCACAAATACCCAGGCCGGCTGGTTGGCGCCCCTATGCCAGTCGGGACAGGTTTTGTGGCTTAGGGCGGTAATTTTCAGGTAACGTGCAGTGGTTTGAGGAAACTCAAAGCTAAAATGCACCGGCTTTTGGCCAAAGTTGCGAACAGGCTCGGGAATTTGCTCATTATATACTTCATGAAAAATCTTACCATCATTCGAAGCTTCAATTTTCAATTCCAGTGGGAGGAATATCCATGAAACCAGGTCCAGGAAGAAGTTGGCTTCCACTTTGCTTACTTGCTCCGGCTTTTCAAAATCAATAAGCAATTGCATATCATTCCCCTGGTATCCCAGCCAGTTCAAACGGAAGTGCTGCCCGCCAAAGAGGCCATCGGTGAGCACTTTTTCACCACCATAGGATGGATTGTATGGCGTGAGTGAAGTGATTTTTTTACCTGCGGCCTTGTTGGGTTTTATAGCCATGGAAGCAATGTTCAGCGCCTGGGTGCGGTATTGTTCTGGCGAATAACCGTTTTCGTCAATTGATTTTATGCCGGTGGCTTTACAGTTTTCAACAAAACGGTCAAGATGGGCTGTCATTTCTGGATTTATTTCCCGCCGACCAATTTTGATGATATAAAATGAAAGCTGCGGATCGTTCAAATTCAGCGCTACATCAATATAGGCAAAATCAATGGCACACCGTTGTCGAATAACTCTTCTCAATCGTATGGAATCACCGGCAACCAATGTTTCAGCTTCATCCATCATGGTTTTATACTGTTTGAGCCGTGCCGGACTGAGGAACCAATCGGCATACATTACCGGGTAACCATAAATATCCAGGGTACGCTTAGGGGCTTGTTTCTCCATTTCAGACTGTACCTTGCTGAAGTAGCTGAGCATAATCGGGGCAGCTTTTCCGTAATATGCATCGAAAAACCGCTGTCGGTATGCAGATTCATCCATATTGACATCCCACAACAAACGTGAGATCAGCGACTGCTTATAAAGGCTGAAGTCCGACCACGAAGAGCCACTACCCTGTTGAAACATCATGGGAATGTTATATTTATGAAACAATTGAATGTTGGGCTGTATCACATTAAAATTTGGAAAAGGGCAGGTAAAAGTCTTGAACTGAACCACGTAATCCCACATAATAATATTGTGCGTAAGAGATGACCAGTCCTGCAAATCTTTTACAAAGTCGCTACTTCGCGGATCCGTTTCCAGCGGCTGGCTGCGGTTACATTCAATGGAACAAAACATGATGTTCACATTGCTGTCGGGTACAATGGCTGTGGGTGCCGAGCGGGTAAACTGATATGCCAGGGTGGAAATGTGTTTATCCGGAAAGTGCCTGGCAATCTGGTTAGCCATATCCACATAGGCCCCCGAAATACTGCCAAACTTATCATAAAGTGCCTGGCACTGCTCACATTCGCAATAATTAATGCAGTCGTTTTGCGACACCGACCAGTATTTGCATTCTGGCTTTTGGGCAATTTCCTTTCCCAGATTTTCAATAAGCAGTTGAATAAGTTCGGGGTTGCTCAGGCACAACTGGCCATCGCGGATTCGTTTACCATTGACCAGAGAATAATATTCCGGATGCTGCTCAAAATAAACATCCGGTGGCATGAGTTTATGAAACGTGTGCACAAACATGCCCCAATCGTCCATAGGCTGTGTGCGGTTTGGCAGGTAATAGACGGGGTTGTTCTTGTCGGGGAAGTGTGGATGTCGGGAAGTAAAATCGGGTTGGGTAAAATGATTGATCTCTGGAAGAGAAAGGCCAACATTCTCAGGGATAAGCGTTTCCCCGCCACCAAACCAGAAACAACCGGCAAAATCCTGAAGCAGTGCATACACAGCATAAACATCTCCAATAGGATTTCTACCCGCGATATAGTAATTCCCGCTTTCGCTGAAAAGACAGTATCCATCGCTGTTTAGCCTTTGCAATTGCTCGTATTGTGGCTTCCCGACCAACCACTCTTTGCCAATAAACAGTGATTTCCCTTTTGGGGAGGGAGTGCTGGTGATTTGCATTTGCGATCCTGTGATTGTGGAAAGATGCTTTTGCATTTCGGCTGCTGCCTTATGGGTATTTGTATCAGGCTGTTGCCCGACCACAATCGAATATTCGGGAGAAGTTATTGGGTAAGACTGCTTTTGAGCGTGCAAGTAGAGTACACCGAATGTTAAAATTAGTGCGAATAAGGTGTTTTTCATGGCCTGTGTTTTATGCTTCAAAGATAAATATATTTTTTAAAAAGATGGATTAGGTTTTTTAATTCAAGTCAGGAAAGACTCCTTTGATTGAGTTGTTTAAACTCAATATATTAAGACCTAACAGGTCGGAGGAAGACTTGTTAGGATATATCCCTGACCTAACATATTCTCATCCATGCCGCTCAGGGGCCGGAAGACCCGTAAGGTCAACTGGAGAAGAGCTGTTGAAGCCATTGAACATGCAATACCGCACAGAATCTTCATCAAAAACTTGTAAACGAAGGATAATTCCCGTAGGTTTGCTATAGTGTTTTGTGACAGTTCCGGTTAAAAACACAGTGAAAATGCTTATCCATAGGCCATTGCACTCATTTGCAATCATGTATATCCGAAATTTCAAGAACATTTTTTGGAAAATAAGACTATTCCTGCTTTGCCTGGTTACTTTTTTATCCATGGGTTATGCGGCAATGGCAGATTCTGCCGATACTTCGCTTACAAAAACAACAGAATTTTTCCAGGTTCCACCTTCAAGTAGCAATATTATCATTGAATGGCTATCGCAGATCACCCAAATGAACCGCTTATCGAACTGGATCGTGGCCGGGGTGTTTCTGGTGATATTGTATTTTGTGATTAAAAAACGGAAAAACCTCAACGATTGGTTTACACGAATCGGGCACAGGGCCGTAACGGAAGATTTTGCTTCCAAGAGTGATGGTGGGGGCGGAATAAGACGTTCGCCAATCCTGCAAAAATATTTCCCTGTACTTAAGCCAAAATGGTGGATGATTGCTCCCGGTCTGCTGTTCGGTCTGATGTTGGTTGGCGGCGTAATATGGAACACTGCTGAAACCAAATGGTATTTCAGCGAAGGAGCACATTTTATTCCTTCAGGTTTCACCTTAACCATTCATTGGGTACTGTGGGCATTGTCATTGGTAATGGTTTTGCTCATTATTGCCCTGGCCCTTGAAAGTTTTATTATTGCCGGCCCCTGGGCCGGATTATTACGACTGGCAATGCTGGTAGTGCTCAATGCAATGGCGATGGTGGTGTTTCTCTATGTATTGGGTGGTACAATTGTGTTAATCATTGGAATAATTGTCCTGTTTTTTGCCCTTGCCTTGCTTTCCGGAGGCCGCAGAAGATATTGAAAACCACCTGAAGCCCGGTTTGAAGAAACAAGTCTGTCAGGGTAATAATTTGATAAGTTCAACTAAGGTAGAATAAAACAAAGATAATCCTATGCAATCTGATCGCTATCTGCTAACCAATGGTTTCCCTGAAAAGGAAATATCAACGGCCTGGGAAAACGGGCAAAACATCGAAGGCCTTGCCTATGGCCAGGACAATTGGGTGTTGCTTACCTCAACCAAAACAAGCTATGGATTGCAGCGATGGGCAACCAATGCCGAATTCCCCTCCGCTGAAATAAAAGAGGGCTGGGACAATCAGTTTGACATCCTTTTTTTGGAATACGTAAACGACCGCTGGATGGTTATTCAGGCGAAGGAAAGCGGATATTCTGATCAAATCTGGCGCACCAGTAGTAAACTTCCCGAGAGTGAAATTAAAAAAGGCCTGGATGATGGTTACAGAATAACTTCACTTTCATACGGTGTGGATCGTTGGGCAGTGGTTATGTCGAAAGGCACGCGCTGGGATGAACAGGAAGTTAAAATTTCGCAGGATTTTCCCGATACGGCGATCACTGAAGGCTGGAACTCAGATAAAGACATTACCTCCTTAGCTTTTGGCGAGGGCAAATGGGTGCTGGTTATGTCGTCAAATACAACTTACAAGACCCAGAGCTGGGCAACGCGCAACAGTCTGGAAGCATCGCTGATAAAGGAAAAGGCCTCAAAAGGGAACGATCTCAGCCACTTGTTTTTTGCCAATGGAATGTGGAATCTGGTGTTTACCACTTTCGTTGCAACCAATGCTGAAGTAGATGATTCAGCTACCATCGGGGATAAACCAAATACCTCAGACGACGGGGAGTTTAGTGCCAGAGCGGTGGCGCTCTTTGAAAAAGGGCGCAGTTTATCAGAAAAAGAGCAGAACGATAAAGCAGTTGATTATTTCCGGAAAGCCATCGATTTAGAACCCGATTATTACTCCGCGCACAACTCGCTTGGGGTATCGCTGGATATGATTGGGGAAAAAGATGAAGCGCTTGAATGTTTCAGGAAAGCGCATCAACTTCAGCCTGAAAATGCAGTAATACTAGGCAATTTAGTGAGCCAGATTATTGATAATGATGAGCCATCGGAGGAGATTATCCGCATTGTCGAAAAGGCAAAAAAACGATTGGTTGCTGATATTTCATCATCCATGGCATTGCGGAATATAGGACTGGCTTATAAAAACGCCGCCAATAACCTGAAGGCAATGGAGTATTTCAAAAAGGCGCTGAAGGCGGACCCAGAGGATGAGCTTTCGCGGCAATACCTGGATGAAACCGAACACCTGCCAGTTAAACCTGTTAAGAATTCTACTGCTTTTGTGCCCGATAAAACTGAAACGGTGGAGGAACTGCTTAAAAGCCTTCACAAACTCACCGGGCTCGAAAACATCAAAAGTGATATTGATTCCCTGCTGAATTTTATCAAGATTGAGAAAAAGCGCGAAGAACGTGGCTATGCAGTGGGCAAAACCACCCTGCATACGGTTTTCACAGGCCCTCCGGGCACGGGCAAAACTACCGTTGCCCGATTGATGGGGAAACTGTTTAAAGCCATGGGATTATTGAGCAAGGGCCATGTGGTGGAGGTGGACCGAGCTGCATTGGTTGGTGAACATGTAGGCTCAACCGCCCCTAAAACCTCCAGAGTGATTGACTCCGCACTTGGTGGTATCCTGTTTATTGACGAGGCTTATTCGCTTACCCCCGAGAACCCGGGCAATGATTTTGGTGCCGAAGCCATTACCACGCTGGTCAAGCAAATGGAAGACCACTGCCACGATTTAATTGTAATTGTTGCGGGATATGGTGATGAAATGAAGCGGTTCATTTCGTCAAATCCGGGTTTACAACATCGCTTTACCCGCTATTTCAACTTTGTTGATTATACCCCTCAGCAACTCTCCACCATTTTCAAGTCAATATTAACGGATAAAAAGTTTCTGATCACAAAGGATGCAGAGGAAAAGGCATTCCGGTATTTCGAGTTTTTATACAATTCGAAAAACAAAAGCTTTGGAAATGCCCGCACTGCCCATAATCTGTTTGAGGAGGCGGTGCAATTGCAATCGGCACGGCTGGCACGAATGGATGTTGATAAAATGAGCGATAAAGAGATGCAAACGCTTACCCTGGAGGACATTACCGCGTGTGTGCAGGATGAATTTGAGGACAAAAAGCAGGAGACACTCGAAGAAATTATGGGCGAACTCAAACAAATGGTTGGCCTGGAAAAAATCAAGCAGAATGTTGTAACCCTCGTCAACTTTATCCGTACCCAACAAAAGCTGAAGGCACAGGGCTTTGGGGCGGATGAGATTACCCTTCACAGTGTATTCTTTGGTCCTCCCGGGACCGGTAAAACCACGGTAGCCCGCTTAATGGGGCGTATTTATAAATCCCTTGGCCTCTTACCCAAAGGGCACGTGAAGGAAGTTACCCGCGCTCAGCTTGTGGGGGAATTCGTGGGGCATACTGCTCCTAAAACCAATGCAGTTATCGAATCGGCAATGTATGGGATACTTTTTGTTGACGAAGCCTATTCACTTGCCTCCGAAAAGGATAGCAACGATTTTGGGAAGGAAGCCATAGAAACCATCCTGAAACGCATGGATGATGACCGTGATAAATTTGCCGTAATCTTTGCCGGATATACCGGTGAAATGCAAAAACTAATTGCTACAAATGTTGGCCTTGAGTCACGGTTCAGCAACTATTTTTATTTCAGCGATTACAATCCGAATGAATTGCTGGAAATATTCAGGCAAAAAATCCTACGCCGCAAGTTTAACATAACCCAGGATGCACTTGACTGTACCGGCGATTTTTTCACCAAACTCTACAACGAGAAATCCGATAGTTTTGGCAACGGAAGAATGGTGAGGAACTTCTATGAAAAAATCATTAAGGCCCATAGCAACCGCATCGCCCTGATTGAAAATATCAGCAGGGATGAAATGATTACTTTCACGTTGGAAGATGCCGAAAAAGCCGCACAAATGATGGCGAACATTTATGGTACAAACCTTAATTCGGGAGGCTCCAGAACGCCGATTGGATTCAGTAAGAAGTAAAAGATAGTCGTTAGTCGGGTAGTCGTTAGTCGGGTAGTCGTTAGTCGGGTAGTCGATAGTCGGGTAGTCGATAGTCTTTGGTCGCTGAAGTCGCCCCTTCGGTAGAGTCGCCCCCTCGCCTCGTCACCTCCTCGCGCAATATCCTATATTAAAAAAAACTGACCTGCATTTTGTAAACCCTATTATAAAATTCCATAGTTTTACTACTTAATTATAACAAAATACCCGGATATGCACGAAGATTTACTTCTCCTTGACAGTATTCACCTCAACTTTAGTCAGGCCAGCCTTCACATTATGAATATTACCATTGGTTTCATTATGTTTGGTGTAGCGCTTGATATTGAGTGGGCACATTTTAAAGATGTCCTTAAAAACCCACGCAAAGTAGTGGTTGGCTTGTTGTCTCAATTCCTTGTCCTGCCCGCACTCACTTTTCTGGCCGTATGGTTGTTGGGCGGGTACATCACCCCATCAGTTGCTTTCGGGATGTTGTTGGTGGCCTCCTGCCCGGGAGGCAATGTTTCCAATTTTATTTCGAGTGTGGCCAAAGCGAATGTAGCACTATCAGTTAGCCTTACTGCAGCAGGCACGGTGCTTGCGTTGTTGTTTACGCCCCTTAATTTTGCTTTTTGGGGGAAATTATATTCAACCACCTCACCACTGTTGAGGCCTATTGTAATTGATCCGTTCGACATGTTCCGTACTGTGGTTATACTGCTGGGTATTCCGGTGGCTTTAGGCATTCTGTTCTCTAAAAAGATGCCACGGCTGACCGAAAAAATCAAGAAACCCATCAAAACGATCTCTATCCTGGTCTTCATAGCCTTTATTGTGATGGCTTTCAAAAACAATTATGGGTATTTCATCAAATACATTAACTGGATACTGATTATTGTACTGATACATAATTCAATGGCGCTGTTTGCCGGCTATTTTACCGCTTCCGCTTTTGGGTTGAACCGCATCGACCGGCGCACCATTTCCATTGAAACGGGCATTCAGAATTCAGGTCTGGGATTGGTATTGCTCTTTAATCCTCGAATATTTCCCCCGGAACTCAACATGGGAGGTATGGCGTTTATTGCGGCCTGGTGGGGAATCTGGCATATTCTTGCCGGATTGAGCCTTGCCGTATTGTGGGGCTGGGGAAGGCCATTGAAAAATTCAACGCCATCCGCAACCGATGCATTACAAGCCTGATAAGTCAGCTTTCACCACTTTCCAAAATCTGCTATGGGATTAAACACGATTTACAAAACTTCGGTGTTCTACCGGATGCTCTTCTTCTCTGCCCGTTTCTTTTTTGGGTTGTATTACCGCAGGTTTATCATTGTGGGAAAAGAAAATGTCCCGGTTGGTGAACAGGTAATTTTTGCTTCAAACCATCAAAATGCGCTTATGGATGCACTGGCCATGCTTTTTGGACATGGGAAACCCGTTGTTTTTCTCGCGAGAGCCGATATTTTTAAAAAGGCATTTGTAGCCAGGGTGCTTTATTTCCTGAAAATACTTCCGGTCTTCCGTCCCCGTGACGGGTCAGAAAGCATGACCCAAAATTATGAAACCTTTCAGCGTACTTCAAAAGTGCTGAAATCAGGGTTACCCATCGCCATTTTACCGGAAGGCACGCATAGTTCAATCAAAAGGCTTCAGCCACTAAAGAAAGGCATCTGCCGCATCGCTTTCCTAACGGCTGAATCTGAAAATTTTACATCCGAAATAATGATCGTGCCCATTGGCATCGATTATACGAACTACATCAATGCCGGCACCGATTTAGTGCTGATTTACGGCAAGCCCATTCCGGTTTCTGACTATTACGGCCTATACCGGGAGAATCCACAGAAAGCCATTGTGCAGCTTCGCGCCCGCCTTAGTGAAGCCATCCACCTTCTAATGATTGATGTAAGACAGGATCAATATTATTCCACTTATATGAATTTGGCCGAAATGATTGAAACGCCCGATAATCAGGCAGGATATAAAGCCCGTTTGGACAGGTTTTATAAAACACGGGAATTCATTCAGAAAATGGACAGCATAGTTCCGGGTAATCCTGAATGGATGGAACAAATAAAGCAGGAGACAATGACTTATTTTTCAGCAGTTAAAAAGTATGGTTTAAAGGAAAAATTGCTTCAAAAGAAGTCAATCGGCGCTTTAGGACTTTTAATGAGCTTTCTTACCTCACTGATTATTATGCCGTTACACCTTGCCGGGATGTTGTTTAATTATTTGCCTTACAAATTGCCGGTAATCCTTAGCCGAAAGGTTCGCGATAAGCAATTTTTGTCCTCCCTGCGGTATGGCTACGGCCTTGTCTTTTTTCTGATTTGGTACGTCATCGCCTTTATCGTGCTAATGGTGTCAGGGATATCCCTCCCGGTTTCGTTGGTTTCTTTGGTTTTGCTTGCCTTTTCGGGACTGGCAGCCTTTTATCATTATGTGCATTTGCTCCGGCTCATGGGTAAATGCAGGTTATGGAAACTGAAAAACAAAAATAATGAAGCCTTTCAACAATTGGTAAATCAGCGGGAATCTATCATTCAGTTGATGAAGCAGAAGAACGTATTTTAGATTGCGGATTTTGGATTGCAGATTTCGGATTGCTGACTAGCTTTACAGATGAAAGTATTGTTGATTTACAAAATGCTGCTTGTCGGTCTGGCGGGTTGATAATGGCTCTTTGTTCTCGTCGAAAAAGCAGGACCACAAATATTATACTAACATTTATAGTCCTAACACGTTGCCTTCGACTGCGCTCAGGCACCGGAAAACGTGTTAGGACACCTATTCCCTATTAGCTATTCCCTATTCCCTATTCCTTGTGACCTATTCCCTGTAACCTTTTATCAGTTTTTGTGTCAAATATTACACAACAAAAGTGCACAGATGCGGACATAATGGCCTCAACATCGTACACTTAAAGGGATAGCCTGTATTTTATTATGTCTTATATCATTGATAAACAGGCGCATCTGATTTTGGCATAATTCGTGCAAACGGAAATAACAGGCAATGCTTTCCGAATTCTCATACCTGAAAAACAATCCAACGAATGATCAAACTTACCAACATCAATAAATCTTATGTAACCGGCAACAATAGCCTGCATGTGCTTAAAGGAATTGACCTGAAGATTGAAGCCGGGGAGTTTGTATCTGTCATGGGATCTTCAGGATCAGGGAAGTCAACGCTCCTGAATATCCTTGGCATACTTGACAGTTATGATAACGGCGATTATTACCTTGATGGTACCTTAATCCGGAGTCAGAGTGAAACCAAAGCAGCAGCCCTGCGTAACCGCTACATCGGGTTTGTTTTTCAGTCATTCAACCTGATCTCTTTCAAAAATGCGATGGAAAATGTGGCGCTTCCGCTTTATTATCAGGATGTTCCGCGTAAAAAGCGGAACCGTATTGCCATGGAATATCTTGAACGCATGGGATTGCAGGAGTGGGCCGAACACATGCCCAATGAACTTTCGGGTGGACAGAAGCAACGCATCGCCATCGCCCGCGCCCTGATTTCTAAACCAAAGGTAATTCTGGCTGATGAACCTACGGGTGCACTTGATACCGCTACTTCCTACGAAGTGATGCAAATCATCAAAGAGATTAACTTAGAGGGTATAACGGTAATTATCGTTACCCACGAAAACGACATTGCGCACATGACCAAACGCATTATTCGCCTCAAAGACGGGCAGATTGAAAGTGAAGTGCTTAATGGCAAAACTCCTGTAATCAATTAATTAAAGTGCACGGCTATGTTTGACCGCGATAAATGGCAGGAAATTTTCAGTACCATCAAAAAGAACAAGCTCAGGACTTTCCTGACAGGTTTTAGCGTGGCCTGGGGAATCTTCATGCTTATTATATTGCTGGGATCAGGCAAAGGCCTGCAAAACGGGATAAGCAAGGAGTTTGATTCTTCGGCAATTAACACCATTTGGGTTTGGAGCGGACAAACCAGCCTGCCTTACAAAGGCATGAAGCCTGGTAGGAATATCCAACTCGAAAATAAGGATTATGATGAGGTAAAGGCTTCCGTAAAGGGAATTGATAAAAGCTCATCGCGTTACAACATCTGGGGAAACAATACTTTGTCCTACAAAAAGCAATATGGTAGCTTCAACGTTCGTAATGTTTATCCTGATTATGCTGATATTGAGAAGCTGACTATTGTAAAGGGAAGGTTTATCAATCAACCTGACATAGCGCATTTCAGGAAAACCACCACCATCAGCACGCAGGTGGAAGATGCGCTTTTTAAAGGGGAAAATCCCATTGGGAAATACATTAATGTTAATGGTGTACCGTTTAAAGTGGTGGGTTTGTTTACCGATGATGACAGCCGCGACGACAACATGCGCACCATCTACCTGCCCATATCCACGGCACAGCGCGTATTTTCGGGCGACAACCGCATCAACACCATCGCCCTTACCGTGGGCGATGCTTCGGTGGACGAGAGCAAACAGATTGAGCAGGAAGTTCGCTCCAAACTGGCGGTGCTGCATAAGTTTGATCCCAATGATCCCCGGGCCATTTTTACCTGGAACAGCCTGGAAGATTTCCAGAAGTTTATGCGCCTGTTTGCCAGCATTCAGTTGTTCATCTGGATCATTGGCTTCGGCACCATCATTGCCGGCATTGTTGGCGTTAGCAACATTATGATGATTGTGGTGAAAGACCGTACAAAGGAAATCGGCATACGCAAAGCCATGGGCGCCACGCCTTTCAGTATTGTTAGCCTTATCCTTCAGGAGGCGGTGTTAATTACCTCTTTCGCAGGATATATCGGCCTGGTGTTGGGCGTTGTAGTGCTCGAAACTGTAGGCAGCAAAATTGAATCACAGTTTTTTTCGCAGCCATCCGTCGATTTGCGGATTGCGTTGTATGCCTTGTTGCTTCTGGTGCTAAGTGGTGCGCTGGCCGGATTTATCCCGGCAAGGAAGGCCGCTGCCATAAAACCCATTGAAGCACTCAGGGATGAGTAATGCTTACAAATCATTAAAAACCAAGAGATAATATGTTTGATCTGGACCGCTGGCAGGAAATAATGAGCGCATTGAAGAAGAATAAATTGCGCACCTTCTTCACGGCATTCGGCGTGTTCTGGGGCGTGTTTATGCTCGTTATCATGCTGGGATCCGGCACCGGGCTTAAAAATGGCGTTACCGGTGATTTCGGTGATTTTGCCACCAACAGTGTGTTTATGTGGACACGGTCAACAACCATTCCTTACAAAGGTTTTCCCCGTGGCCGGAATTATAATTTTCGGAATGATGATATTGCTGCGCTGAAACGCGAAATTCCTGAAATAGACATTCTCTCTCCCCGTACCCAGGGTGGAGGTTTCGACGGGGGAAACAATGTGGTGCGTGGTTATAAATCCGGGGCCTTTTCCGTAATGGGCGATTATCCCGAATGGAACCTCATCGATCCGGTTAACGTTGAAAATGGCCGATTCCTGAACCATGCCGATTTGAACGAAAAGCGCAAGGTGGCTGTAATTGGAAGTAAAGTTTATGAAGTGCTTTTCAAACCTGGAGAGGAAGCTATTGGGCAATACATTCAGATTCAGGGAATCTTTTTCCAGGTGGTAGGTGTATTTACACCCAAGCAATCTGGGGTGAACTTTGGCGGCGACAAAGAACAAACCATTTTTATCCCACTCACCACGTTTCAGCGTATTTACAACTGGGGCGACATCATCGGATGGTTTGCCTTTACTTCCAGGCCCGGCACCCCGGCATCGGAAGTGGAAGAAAAAGCCGCTGCCGTACTCAAACGGCGTCATTCGGTTTCGCCCGAAGATTCTCAGGCCATGGGTTCCTTTAACCTTGAAAAACAGTACAACCAGATGACCGGACTGTTCATGGGCATTAATGGACTGATATGGATTGTTGGCATCGGCACCCTGCTGGCCGGGGTTATTGGCATCAGTAACATTATGCTGGTGATAGTAAAGGAGCGGACAAAAGAAATTGGCATTCAACGCGCCATCGGGGCCAGCCCGTGGAATATTATCACCCAGATCATGACCGAATCGGTGTTCCTGACCACCTTTGCAGGCTATGTTGGTCTGGTGCTTGGTGTCGGGATTCTTGAACTGGTGAACCATTTTTTGACAGCAAGTGCCTCCGATTCCAATATGTTTAAAAATCCAAATATCGACTTCAACATGGCAATTGTAGCATTGGTCATACTTGTGGTTTCGGGTGCGGTGGCCGGATTGATTCCTGCCCGAAAAGCGGTGAGCATTAAACCCATTGACGCGCTCAGGTATGAGTAAAATGAATTTTAAACCCCAAAAGATCAACATACAATGAAAAAAGTACTTAAAATTATTCTTGGCCTAGTCATTCTGGTTGTTTTTGCAGGCACCATTGTTTATCTCTATCAGAAATCGCAGGCAAAACCGGTTGTTTTTGAAACTTCAACAGCTTCGGTTACCGATATTGTGAAGAAGACGGTTGCTACCGGGAAGGTTGTACCGCGCAAGGAAATAGAGATTAAGCCGCAGATTTCGGGCATTATTTCCGAACTTTATGTTGAACCGGGCGAGAAGGTGACGATTGGGGACATGATTGCCAAGGTACGCATCATTCCAAATATGATCAACCTGAATGAAGCAGAGTCGCGCCTGAACAGGGCCAAAATTTCGCTGGATGATGCCAGTAAGAATTACGACCGTCAAAAAACATTGTTTGAGGGCAAGGTAATTGCTGCTGCCGAACTTCAGAATTATGAAGTTGCACTAAAGACTGCCCGTCAGGATGTAAATGCCGCCGAAAACAACCTTCAGCTTATCCGCGAAGGCATAACCAAAAATGCGGGTTCGGCCAGCAATACCATCATCCGCTCGACCATTGCCGGTATGGTGCTTACGGTTCCGGTGGAAGTTGGCAATTCGGTGATAGAGAGCAATACTTTTAACGATGGTACCACCATTGCCACCGTGGCCGACATGGGCGAAATGATCTTTAAGGGAAAAGTGGACGAGTCGGAAGTAGGTAAACTGCACGAAGGGATGGGCCTCATCCTAACCGTGGGCGCTATTGATGCCGAAAACTTCTCAGCAAAACTTGAGCACATCTCACCAAAAGGAATTGAAGAAAACGGAGCCATTCAGTTTGAAATTCGTGCAGCCGTCTCGCTAAAGGATAACCTATTTATCCGTGCCGGCTACAGCGCCAATGCCGATATTGTGCTTGAGCGCCGCGACAGTGTGCTGGCTGTTCAGGAAAGTCTGGTGAAATATGAAGGCGATTCGGCCTTTGTAGAAGTGGAAACTGGTCCCCAGAGCTTCGAAAAGCGATTCATCAAAACAGGGCTCAGCGATGGCGTGAATGTTGAAGTGCTTGAGGGCATCACAAAGAAGGATAAGCTAAAACTGCAGAATCTGGCCGAGGTAGCAAAGTAGGCCTGAAGTGAAGGGAAAAGAGCAAAGCGCAATTGGTTGATAAAACAGTTTGTTACACCATTTTGGACGAGAGCAATCTTTTGCGTTTCACTGTGTCGTTGCGTATTCGCGCGGTTAACCAACCTGCAATCCAAAATCGTTACTATTTCACCTGCTTCACCAACTGATCGCCCAGCCCAATGCTGTAGCCTTCGGAGTGCCAGGTGATTTCGCCTTTGGAGTTAATTAAAGCTACCACTGGCCATTGCGCAGCACCATTAATGCCACAAACAATGCTGATGGCTGCGGCGGTTTCGCCTTTTGTATCATGACCGAAAACCGCATTGGCAGGTAATTCCTTATAAATTTTCGGGTCAAAACCAGGCGTGAGCTTGTCGCTGGCCACAGCAAAAATAACCTTGCCACCCCACTGGTCCAATGCTTTTTTAACGGCTTTGATGTCTTCCATCAAATGCTTTGTGGGTTCTTTGGGCGGATCAATTATGGCGACTATCAGTCCGTTTTTACCCATAAAATCGCTGAGTTTTGCTTGTTTTCCACTACCAAATTCGAGAAATCCTGCAGCCATATCGGCTTTGCCAGATATACCGGTTTTTTCGGTAGCAGTGACCTGTTGTATGCCTAATTCAGTCGTTTTGTCTGCCTCTACCTTAAAGTAGCTGATTTCACACAGCACTTCACCGCCACTCATGCGGTTGCCGGTAATCAGACGGTAAAATCCGGTGTCAACAGTCAAGGTTACCGGAAATTTCAACAGCCGGGGGTCGGTTTCATAGTCCAGGGTTACAAAGTTACCCTGGTCATATCGGGCAAGGGTGTAATGAAAGTAATATCTCGGAACAAAGTCCGGGTCATCGGATAAGTTCTTTAACGTAAGCGTACTTCGCAGGGGTTGCTCGTTTGACTGAGCGCTGAAAAACACATCATTCCACCCTTTTTCGTTCAGGAATTGCGGCCGTTGGGTGGCCGTTTCCAACCTTGCCGGGATGCCAAAACTGCGGCTGATGGCAACAAACAGCAAATCGCGCGAATAGCTGTCGGCCCTGCCCAATTGCAACATGCCTTCAATATTTAAGGGGACATCATAGTAATTATTAACGGTGTCCAGCAGTATGTTCTTTGCAATCCAGTTGCGAATACTCAGCGGGTTGGAGCGGAATTCTTCTGCCTGGGAAGATGTAAAATGTTGCTGTATAAAACTGCGCCAGGGCGTAACAAATTCACGGCCAATGCGGGGTGAAAGTATGTATGGGTTGAATATTTCAGCCGATAAGGTTTTTTCTGTTGGCCAGGCATCAAGGGCGCCCAAATGATCCATCAATGTGGTGGCTTGTATATCGTGCAAATCCTTTTCGGAAATATTGGCGAGCATAGCCGCACCATTGCTCACCTTTTCTGAAGAAAGCTCTTTTATAAACGTGATGATTTCATTCCAATTGCCACGACTTTGGGTAATGTAATTCCACATTTCGGCTACATTCAACCCCTGGGCTCCGGCGATGCGGGCGGCAGACAGTGAGTCAATAAAAGTGGAGATATATACGTTTCGGATGGAGTCTTCCTTGAGTAACCTCAGGTTATTGGCAGCCAGTATTGCTTCGCCAAGGGTGTCAACCCGCTGCCTGACGGGTGGGGTAAATAAATATTCCCCGGCCGGGAAAAACTCGGTATCATTCCCAATCATTATACGCAGGGTGTCGGTTGCGTTTGCCCGGGCCATTGCGGAAGCAGACTTGCCATTCAGTTGGGCATGAACCAACAAGTCGCCTAAGCCCGTGGTAATGACACAAAAACCGTTTTTATCGGTAAATTGTGTGGCTATGGGATAGAATTCAGCGTAATTGTATAAACCAAATTCCACTTGTGCACCCTGAATGGGTGAGCCTTTGGCATTGGTTACTTTAACCGGCAGTTGTTTGGTGTTGGTGTAATTCTTCAACAGGTTGAGACGGGCGAATCGGTCGCCGCTTTCAATCACTTCTTCACTTCCGTTGTATTTGCCAAAAACAAAGGTATGTGTCATCATGGCGCGCTTGACAGGTTCTGAAAACCAGCCAATATTTAACTCCGGCTCTGGCTCGCAGGCACCCAGATAGCTCCATTTCCCATCAATCCATACTTCAACCCATGCATGATTGTCATCGGTATGCGCCCAGCGCGGGGTGTAAACCTGTCTTGCCGGAATGCCCACGGAACGCATGGCGGCCACAGTGAACGTGGACTCTTCCCCACATCGGCCAAAGGCCGTCCTTACAGTGGTGAGCGGTCCCGAGGTGCGGATGTCCGTTCCTTTGTAGATCACTTTTTCATGACACCAATGGTTGACTTCCAGGGCAGCTTCTGCCATTGGCATATCCTTGATGCGGGTTTTTAATTCCGCCAGGAAAACCTGCCGCGCGGTATCCGTGTATTCATTGTTTACCCTGTAGGGCAAAACAAAATGCAGGAAAATATCTTCGGGCACCGATTTGCCCCAATTGAAGAAAGAACGTGCCTCAAGTGCCGATTTTACCTGCGCCAGGTAATAATTGCCATCCTTCATGGAAAGGTCGCTCAATGGCATGTAGGCGTACAAAAATTCAAGACCTTCCTTTTCCGCCTGGGTAAGTGGCTGATTAAAAACACTGAAGAGCACCGAATCCCGCCCGGCAGCAATTTCACGCTGCTTCAAAAACTCCTGATGCACCTGATCAAGATAATTTTTATCCGTTATCAGCCCTTTATTTTTGCTGGTGCTACATGACGCAATCAGCAGAATAACAATTAGAGGGATCAGTTTAAGCGTTCTCATATTAAGAATTTTTAATAAGTACGAAAGTACGAAAGATTTCTTCGCACCCGCAAAAATGTAATAATTATTTTGGCAAAACCATTAGGCGTTTCTTTTACTCTTAATCCACAATTCCAGCCGTCTTTCCCACACGGCCAGCAGGGCAATCAACACCCGCGGCCACATGAGCCAGTGCATGGCATAACCGAGGGTAACAAAAAGTAAAGGATCTTCGAGTTGCGAATGGGAAACCGCCACATGATGGTTGAGTAAATCGGCTTCCTGTCGGGTCATCCGGCCTTTTTCGCGTTGATCAATCATGATGGCAGAACCATACGCGAGCCCGATGAGGTTGGCCACCACCCATGAGAGCGTGGTGTTTTTGGGAAGTCCGAATATTTTCATCAGGGGCGAAAGCGGCTTGTTTATGAGATTCACCCAGCCAAATTCTTCCATAATTTGCTGAAAAATAAGCAACAAATTCACCAACAGCAAGATTTTAACCACTGTTTCACTAATGGAAACAAACCATTGCCAGAGCACGATACCAAAGCCCTGGGCCGCAGACGAAACGGCAATGGATTCGGTAGAAATACTTCCCGGCATCACCGCATTCAACAGCCAGGCAACCAAAAAACTACCAATCACACGCAACAATAACATCCGCACCGGCGAAGAGCCAGTACGTTGTAAAACGGCGGTTTCAATCAAAAAGCCATGAGAAACCAAACACATGGCCGCGAGTATGGTACCTTCCCGAAAGGGAAAATCAAACAAGGCCAACAGTGCAACCACTGAATAAACATTGGTGAAAAGGCTGGTGATGAAAACTACCGCTGAAACGCCCGGCAAACCCAACAAATTAAATAAAGGTGTAGTGTAAACCGCAATCCGCGCCAGTAGCCCGAAATAGTCGAGCAACATTACCCCAAAGGAAACAGGGACCGTGATTTTAATCAGCCACCAGGCAGTTTTCAGTCCTTTGGGCAAAGCCGTGCGGAAACAATTCTTCAGCCTGAATGAAATGGAATTTGCGTTCAATCGTGAGAATTTTCAGAAGGCGCAAAGATAACAATCACCCGTAGATTATCACATTAGATGTTATAAATTAGAAATTAGAAATTTGTCGTTGCTTCCATTGGTTATCTTTGTCTGCCAAATTTAAGTAATGACCAGCCTTGAAGTTATCGTATTGATTGTTTCCGGCGTTTTTGTCGGATTTATAAACACCCTCGCCGGTGGCGGAACCATCATTTCGCTGTCCCTGTTCATGTTTATGGGCCTTCCGGCAGATATCGCCAATGGCACCAACCGTATCGCGGTGATTTTGCAAAATATGACTTCGGTGAGTAGTTTTCACCATCAGAAATTGCTCGATGTACGAAAGTCGCTGTGGCTGGGCATTCCCACCGTTTTAGGCTCTATTATTGGTGCGCAGTTATCGGTTGAAATCAGTGAATCCACTTTCCGGAAAGCTATTGCCGTGGTGATGCTGATGATGATTTTCTTTATTTTGAGCAAACCCAATAAGTGGCTAAAAGGACAGGAAAAACTTCAGCTAAAGAAAGTTAGTCCCTTGCAGATGCTCCTCTTTTTCGGAATTGGGATTTATGGAGGCTTTGTGCAGGTGGGTGTCGGCTATTTTTTGCTGGCCGGCATTGTGCTGGGCGCAGGTTTCGATCTGGTACGTGCAAATGCCATAAAAGTATTCATTGTACTGCTCTACACCATTTTCGCCTTTGTTGTTTTCCTGATCAATGATAAAATCAACTGGCAATTCGGACTGATCCATGCCATTGGCAACATCATCGGTGCCTTCGTAGCTTCGCGTTATGCGGTGGCCTGGGGTGCAAACTTTATCCGCTGGTTTATCATTGTCATCATACTAATCACTTCCGTTGATTTGCTGGGCATTATTGATATCAGGGGGATGTTTGTGTGAGGGAAACAGCAAATAAGGTTGATCAGGTAATTTCCTTAAGCAGTGTTGTTTTTGAGCTTAGTCAGCATTGATATATTGGGCAGATTATTAATATCCGGGGTTAAGGGATCATAAATTTTATTGCAGTAAAGATTTAAAATAAACTTTGTGATACTTAGAGTCTTTGAGTCTTAGTGGCAAAAAAAGTTTGTATTATTGTAAGAAATTCAATTTCACATGAAAAACCTTACTTTTTCTCTCTTCATTCTTCTAATGCTTGTCTCTTGTTATTCCTTTGGTCAGCAGGGCAATTATGTATTGGTCATCCATGGCGGAGCCGGCAATGTAACTCCCGAAAGAATTACCCCGGACAAACAAGTGCTTTACCAGCAAAAATTAACCGAAGCCCTTGCTTCCGGTGAGAAAGTCCTGAAGGATGGCGGCACTGCGCTTGATGCTGTGATGGCAGCGGTTCAACTGATGGAAGAATGTCCATTGTTTAATTCAGGCAAGGGCGCGGTGTTCAACGCGGAAGGCAAAAATGAGTTGGATGCTTCCATTATGGATGGCAAAACCATGAAAGCCGGTGCAGTGGCCGGGGTAACCACCATCAAAAGCCCGGTTGGCGCTGCCCGAAGGGTGATGGACTCTTCAGCCCATGTGATGCTGGCAGGTGTCGGTGCCGAGGAATTTGCCCGGGTACAGGGACTTGAACTGGTTGACCCGTCCTATTTTTACACAGAAGAAAGCTGGCAGGAATACCTTAAAATAAAAGCAAAAGTAGAAACCGATGGCCGTAAAGGTACGGTTGGTGCAGTAGCTCTCGATAAACAAGGTAATTTGGCTGCCGCAACCTCTACCGGAGGAATGGTGTATAAAAAGTATGGCCGGATTGGGGATTCGCCCATTATTGGTGCCGGAACCTATGCAAACAATGAAAGTTGCGCGGTTTCATGCACCGGTCATGGTGAATTCTTTATTCGCAACGCGGTAGCCTATGATGCTTCTGTCCGCATGTTGTACCTTGGCGAATCGCTGGAGCAGGCTACTGAATATATTATCAATCAAAAACTTAAAGCACAAGGCGCTGTGGGCGGACTGATTGCCGTGGATAAAAGTGGGAATGTGTCCATGCCTTTCAACACGCCCGGTATGTTCAGGGGTTATGTTAAAAGTTCGGGAGAGACAGAGGTGAGGATGTTTAGTGAGTAGAATTCCTTTTCTTGGTTGAAAAATCTGTGTTTACGAGCAGCATTTAGCTCCTGAACTCCCCAGAAAGTTGATTTTAGGGAATATGTATGGCTAAGCGGCATTTGTAATGCCGCTTCGAACATTGTTGAATT
>SWCB01008542.1_pt1 | contig 20277 bp, 12 predicted proteins | sample 4692901 | NCBI WGS metagenome assembly SWCB01 (sample SAMN10267276, study PRJNA491770) | bioreactor metagenome | isolation source: DHS bioreactor inoculated with subseafloor sediment | place: Japan: off Shimokita Peninsula | collected 2006-08 | reverse complement strand
CGCCGGCCCGGCCCCTACGCTCGCCGTGACGCCGCCCGAGGATCGAGCAGAGAGAGGGCCGGCTCAGTGAGGCAAGTCGCGCGTCTCGGACACGAGTCGCGCGGCGTTTCCATCTTGCCCAATGTGAAAAACGCGCTCTGAGCGCGTTTCTTGATCGCCTGGGGTGCAGACAAGCATCTGCTGGTGCGGATTCGCCGGCGCCTTGACGGGGACGTTCGGCGCCTTGGGCAGTGCCCGTCAATCAGGGCGAATCCCGGTTAGACTCATGAGCCGGACAGACGGTCGTCGGGCGCTTCGTCCCTCGCGCCCATGGGGCCACGGCACTGCCGAGTGCGAGGACGTGACTCTCGTACGTTGCGGGACTTCCGGGAGTTTTTCGGCATGGTTACTCAAACGAAGGTCGTCATCGCCATCGTCCTGGCTCTCATCTGTGGCTCAGCCTCGTTCATTCAGACAGTGCACGTTCTCGCGGTCTGGAGCGCTCCGACCCTGACCGGTCGAATCATCGAGCGCAAGCCGATTCGCCAATTCGGTGTGCCCCGGGCCGACCTGACGATCGAGATTGAGGGCACGCAGACGGAGGTGCATGCTCGCGTTCAGCGGTACCTGATGGCGGAGCTTCCCGAGGAGGTTCGCTTTCGCTACGCGGGCGATCCGTCGCGCGAGGTGTTTCTCTTCGAGCACGAGGAAGCCCCGTACTGGATCGTCTTGATCTGTTGGGGCGGGGCGGCGTTCTTCACGGTGATGTTGATCGCGTCTCGCAAGTCCGCGAAGGTGCAGCGTCTCCTTGGGATGAAGGAGGGGTTCAAGGCGGGGGCGCAGTGAGCCACCTGGGGTAGAGAGTGAGAGGCAATGTCGTTCAGCACGCATCGCAATCAGGCACTCCAGTCGCAGCGTCCTGTGAGTCATCGGATGTCGCATCTGAGATCGTGCGCCGTTTGTGTGTGTGAGAAGCATCGTGTTCGCCGAGAGGTCATCTTGGACTGCGTGCGAGAAGAGAGCGGGGTGGACATGCATCAAGCCGGCTCGGACGCGGATATCCGGGCAGCGGTGCAGGCGCTTGAGCGCCTCAAGGCGGCGGGGCCGACGGTGTTTGAGCGATTGAGGGAGGTATCGTCCAATCCTGCCAGTGCGTTGGCGGAGGTCAACGACCTGCTTCGGGCGGTACAGCGCTTCGTGCGGGACACGGTGCCGGGGTCGGCAGAGCTTGAGACAACGCTACTACTCGCGCCGGTGGGGGTACAGGCGTTGGTGGCGGCATCGCGTGAGTTTGTGATGTCGACGCTTCCAGAAGCCCGAGAGGCGATTCGCTTCGGGGCGCTCTGCTACCATCGGAGAAGCGAAGCCAGCGAGTCGACTGGGAAGTTGTGTGCATGGTTCAGGAGCGATATGGCCGAGTCGCACTAGCGTTTCCGGAAGGGGCGTCGTTTCCGGATCCTGAGGGGCTGCTCGTGAGGCGGGGCGAGGCGGAGCGACAGGTGCAAGTCCGTCGGCGGGCCGACTTGCGGAAGGTGGCGTTGCGCGACCTGGTGCTTACGGCGTGGGCGCGTCGGCCAGGGCAGGAGGGGCCGAGAACGGGCGAGTTACGACTCCCTCAACGACGAGAATCCGAATGAACCGCAGACTTCCATCCGAGACGGTCAGGGGCAGCAACCCACCACGGTGTTGGCGACACCGGTTCGCCTGGCGCCTTGTTCCACTCCTGTGTCTGCTCGGGCTCGCATCCTGCGCCCGCACCAGCAGTCTTGAGATCATCAACTGGAACACCTACCTGCTGTTCGACCACCAGGCACATCGAACGGAAGCCGCCGCCTGGCTCGCAGAACAGGAGCCGGAGATCGTGGCGCTGCAGGAAGTGATGTTCGTGGACTCAGCCGGACTCGCGGAGCTGGCCGCCGCCTGGGGACACGAGCACAGCGTGATGCACAAGGAGTCGGGCTGCCCCGTGGCGCTCACGAGCAGCGAACCCATCGAGGTCGTGGAACGGCGGGTGGAGGGCTTTCACCACGGCTACCTGCACGCCCGGACGCAGGGCATCGATGTCCTCGTCGTGCATTTCTGGCCGGACAAGGTGCAGGAGGCGGAGCACGTCGCCGCGCGTGCGCGGGCACTTGTGGAGGACGGGCGAGCCGTCCTGGTCATGGGTGACTTCAACGCCGAGATCCGCCATGATGAGGACTACCTTCAGGAGCACGGCCACCTGGGAACGGTCGTCGACGGCGTCCGCACCTTCGATTACCGCATCACGGACGCGTTTCTCGAGGCGGGCTTCGTTGATCTCACGCACGAGCACTCACCGAACGCGCACTACACCTTCGGCTCACCGGCCTTGATTCCACGCTGGCGCGAGGACATGGCTGATGTCCACACCGCCCGGCGGCGGATCGACTTCGTGTTTGCGGATGCAGTGAGCGCGCTTCGGGCGCGATCCGCGCGGGTGGTGACCGACGATGGCACCGTGGGTCAGTGGTCGGATCACTATCCGATCGCCGTGGAGTTCGAGGCTGAGGACGGGGCAGGTGCGAGCCGTGGGCGGGGGCCATGCCAGAAGGCTATGCAATCTCCGGGGTATCCCGGTTCTGGAAACGAGCCGGAACACGGGACTGGTACGATTGTCGCTTGGGAGGGGTGATCTTTCGGCAGGAAGAGCACGTCGCGACCCTTCCCGGTGGGAGGCGTCAGCGGTACAAAGGGAGAGCGTCTCGACACTTTGTCGGGTGACGGGGTCCGGGGCGTCGTCACCTTTGGAGCACGAGCCCTCATGCCATTTTCACGCAACGAACGCCGCATCCGCGAGTCCTTTGAGCGGCAGGAACTGATGCGGACGTTGGGGGCGGAACTTGTGGGGGTGGCAGAGGGCGAGGTTCGCATCCGGCTTGCGGCGGCGCCGCACATCTCGCAACAGCACGGCTTCACGCACGCCGGGGCCATCACCTCGATCGCGGACAGCGCCTGCGGCTACGCCTGCCTGACGAAGATGCCTCAGGGCGCTGCCGTGCTGAGCGTCGAGTTCAAGATCAACCTGCTGGCGCCCGCCGCCGGAGAGTCGTTTGTCGCCGTGGGCAAAGCGCTTCGGGTCGGGAAGACCATATCCGTGGCGATCGCTGAGGTGTTCGCCGAGGACCGTGGCGAGGAGCCGCGGTGCATCGCGGTGATGCAAGCGACGATGATGCAGGTCAAAGCGCGAGCCGGGTTGACTGGATGAGGGCCGAGCTTGCGAGCGGGGAAGTGGGGGTTTTGGAACTGAGACCGCCAGAGACGGGGGCCGCCAGAAACGGGACTGGTACGTTTAGCGCATGGTGGGTGCTGAGAACGGGACCGGTGCGTGTGAGTTCTACGCCTCGGTTCGCTCTGGGGCGGGTTGATCGTCTGCTCGCGGCGGCCGCTGCGCTGGGGCGCCGCTGGCGGGGAGGCGGCGGCTCGCCGGGTCAGAAGGTCGCCAGTTCCGCATCGTTGGCGGGAACGCTGGTCGAGCCGGTCGAGGCGGTCGGTCCGGTCGATCCCTGGATCATCTGCCGTCGGCGCGGGCTCTCGAGGCCACCTGGCATGCGAGCTTCGGGGCGTGGCGAGGAGGGCCCCTTGGGGCCGTGCCGCGGCGGTGTGGTCAGCGTGCCGGCCTCTTCGTCGAGGCTGCGCGAGCCGGCGACGAGGTGCTGCAGTTCACGGACGACGCCGCGCAGGCCCTCTGCCTGGAGGTTCAGTTCCTCGGCGGACGAGGCGGTTTGCTCGGCGGTCGCCGCCGACGCCTGGGTTGCCTGGTCGAGTTGCCCCATGGCGGCGCTGACCTGTTCGATGCCCGTGGTTTGTTCATCGCTGGCGACGCTGATGGTGGCGATCAACTCGCTGACCTGGCGGTTGCCTTCGACGATGGCACCGAGTTGCTGGTCGACTTGCTTGCTGATGTCGACGCCGGTGTAGGCGTTCTTCACCGAACCGTCGATCATGTCGGCGGTGGTGCGGGCGGCTTCGGCGGAGCGCTGGGCCAGGTTGCGGACCTCCTCGGCGACGACCGCGAATCCCTTGCCTGCTTCGCCGGCGCGAGCTGCCTCGACGGCGGCATTGAGAGCGAGCAGGTTCGTCTGGAAGGCGATCTCGTCAATGGTGGAGACGATCTTGGCGGTTTCGTCCGACGACTTCTTGATGTCATCGATGGCGGTGATCATCTGCCGCATCGCCTCGGAGCCGTTCTCGGCCGCATCGCGAGCGGAGTCGGCGAGGCGCTTCGCCTCACCGGCGCTGGAGGCGTTCTGCTTGGTCTGGGCGGCGACTTCTTCCATGCTGCTGGTGATCTCCTCGAGCGAGGAAGCCTGCTCCGTGCTGCCCTCGGCAAGGGCCCGGCTGCCGCCGGAGAGCTGATCGGCGGCCTCGCCGACCAGGGCGCCGCGATCGCGCAGTTGGCCCACGTTGCGGAGGATGTTACGGGAGAGGCTTCGCGCCACCAGGAACCAGATGGAGCAGGCTAAGAGCAGGGAGCCGACCGTCACGCCGATCATGAGCAACTGGCCGGTGCGATTGCTTGATTGGCCGGCAGCAGCGATGCCTTGCTCGGCGGCGAAGAACTCATCCTCGTAGGAGCCGGCTCCGATGATCCAGTCCCAGGGCTCGAAGTACATCAAGCGTACAACCTTGCTGCGGCTCTGGGCCTCGTCCTTGTTCTGCCAGGGATACTGCGCTTCCGCAATCTGGTTCGGGCCGAGGGCGGTGGCCTTGCTCACGATGTCCTGGATGAACAGATTGCCTTCGGCGTCCTGGGCTTCCCAGATGTTCTCGCCGTCGCGGGCGCCACCCTTGGAGATGACATAATTGCCTTCCGAGTCCAGCACATAGACGTAGCCCGTCTCGCCGACCTGGACGTCCACGATCTGCCGGCGCAGGGAGGCGACGGACTCCTGAGGCACGCCGACGTAGAGCACGCCGATGATTGCGCCATCCGCGTCGTGGATTGGTTCATAGGCGGTGATGTACCAGTTGTTCACGACGTAGGCTCTGCCGACGAAGGTCTTCCCGGAGAGCACGGTGGAGACCACGGGATTGGGCGAGCCGTCGGGATTGGTGGCGGGGATGAAGGTGTTGATGGCGCGAGTGCCGTCCTTCTTCTGGACGTTGGTGCAGACGCGGAGCATGTCCCCGGCGTCGTTCATTCTCTGGAAGACGGTGGCGGTGCCGCCGACGGCGTCGTGCACTTCGTCCACGATTGGGGCGCACTCGCGCATGGAGGAGCACTGGCCGAGCCAGCTCTCGCCCACCATGAGCTTGGGCAAGGTGATCGCCTGACTCTGCTTGGTGTACTGGTTGACGGCCTGCCAGGTGACGGTCTCATCAGCCGCCAGGGTCACAGCGCCTTGCCGCTCCATGCAGGCCCGGGCGACGTAGAGATCGGACTGCACCTTTTGCTCCAGCAGCTCCTGCTGAGCTTGGCACATGTTGTAGACGCCCTCGACGATGTGCTCCAGGTCGTCGCAGGCGAGCTTGGTGCAATGGTCGGCAGCCACGTCGATCAGGCGATCGTTCTGCCGTTGGTTCATGAGCGACACGGCGAGGAGGGGCAACAAGGTCAGAACACTACCCGTGAGCAACAGCCGGGTCCGGAGTGAGAACCGCTCGAACATGAGATCCGCTCCTTGGCACTGGCCCGGACGCTGTGTGACTCAAGGCGATAGATAGCCTTGGATTAGCATCACCCTGCGTCAGCTGGGCGTATTGAACGAGACGAGGCTCGAATCGGTGCAATGGGTGGGTTTCTTTAACCCATTGGGGCGAGTTGAGCCAGAACCACCCGACAGGGTTGTCGTATTCGGTTTCTCATTCTACCTGCTGCATATGTAGGCCCGGGGCATGCCCCGAGTAGGCCATGGGCAAGCGCTCGGCGGCACCTCATTGGGTGCGCGACTGATCGCGCAAGCGGCGGCGGCGGCGTTCCCTGCGCCCGGGCCTGCGGCGTGACTGCCGCGGCTCGGGCAGGGACGGGTGGTGGCGGCAGGGCGGGAGTGGAGCGATCGGGGCGAAGCCGAGTTGGGGGGCCGGGCCTGTCGTCGAGAACAGGTGGGAGAGCGTCCGAGAAGTGGCGCTCGCGAGGCGGCTGCCGAGCCCGAGTTGGTGTCCGCCGCATCCCCGAAGCAAGCCCGGGGAAGGCCGAGAGCGAGCCGAGAACTGGTCCGCGGCGGTCTAAGACGCGGTCTAGAACGGGACACGGTCTAAAACGGGACAGGTACGTTTATGGCGCGGCCGGAACGAGGAAAACGTACCTGTCCCGTTTTGTCTCCTCGACGTTTGGCCACGCGGTTCCGCCCATGCCTTGGCGCACCTCCCGCGCCGTTGGCTTCCTGGTTGTCCGCGGCAAGCAATGCCAACGGGGGTCAGTAGCTGGTGACCATCATACGGATAGAGCAACGCGGCGGCGTTACAGAGGACGGGTAGCATGACCCCTTCTTCTGTTGTCCGTGCTGACCCTTTCGGTTGCACTACTGCGTGCCGCAGCCGTAGTTGGCGAGCAGGGCGCCCAGGTCTGCCTGGTCGGTGTCGCCATCGCTGTCGAGATCGCCGGCGTCGGTCTTATCGTAGGCGGCGAGCAGGATTCCCAGGTCTGCCTGGTCGGTATCGCCATCGCCATCCAGATCGGCGGTGCACATTTCCAGGGCGCGAACGGCGGCGAGATAGGCATGCCCGCTGCCGTTGGCAACGTCGACGAAGTCACCGGCGAGGTAGATGTAGTCGCCGTGGCTGAGGGCGGTGTCCACCAGGCCGGGTGAGGAGAGGGCGGCCTCGAGGACCCCAAGCGGCTGGGGATTCCAGTCGAGAAGCTCTCCGGTCGTGGCGTCCACGGCGGCGGCGGAGCCATACACCTCGCCGCCGAAACGCATGTACTGCCCGCCGAGGTAGATGACCTCGTCGGTCACAGCCAGGGAGAAGACCGCCGGGGCACCGTCCGGATTCCAGGGCAGGACCGTGTTGGATTGCAAGTTGTAGGCCACGCCTCCCTGATGTACTTCTCCTTGGGCGGTTTCGATATCGCCAACCAGGTAGAGCACCTCATTGACGATTTCGAATTCGTACACCTCCGGGAAGTTGTCGCTGTCCATCATAAGATCAAGCGGGGTGGCCAGACCGGTGTCCGGATCGAGTCCAGCGAAGCCATAGCGTGTGGCCCCGCCGACGTGGGTGAAGTTGCCAGCGGCGTAGACCGTGTCCTCATGGAAGACGAGGTCGTACACCCAAAGGCTGGCCGTTGGATTCCAGGGCAACAGGGCGCCGGTGGCGCGGGTGAGGGCGGCAAGCGAGTAGCGCACCGCCACGCCGGGGATCCCATCGAATTCACCGCCAACGTAGACGGTGTCTTCGTCGTGGGAGATGGTGTTGATGGCTGCCGGCGGGAAGAAGACGGGCGGAGTCCAGTTGGTGGCCGCACCGGTGAAGCGGTCAAGCTCGGCCAGGTACGGTCGAACGGCGCCGCCGATCTGGCCGAAGCCGCCGGAGACATAGAGCGTTTCGGTGTCGCTGGGCTCGATGTCATTGACGCTGCCAAAGACGCCCGGATTGAAGGAGGTCGGTTCGCCGGTGCTCAGGTCGAGGGCGGCGATGCCTTGCCGTTCCACGGCGCCGTAGGTGACGGACTGGCCGCCGGCGTAGAGAGTGTTGCCTTCTCGGGCGAGGGCGTAGAGGTAGTCGCCGGCGTGGGATTGCCAGGGGAAGGCGGCCCCGGTGGTGGCGTCGACCATGGCCAGTCGGCTTCGCAGGTCGTCGCCGACTTCACGGAAGCCGCCGGCGATGAAGAGTTCATCACCGGCGAGGTCCATGGCATACACACCGTTGACGTCGAGATCGGCGTGGAAGGGCAGCACTTCGGCAGTGACGGGGTCGACCGCAGCCACGCCGAACCGCTGGGTGCCGTCCATCCTCGTGAAGATGCCGCCGATGTAGACGGCGTCGCTGTCGGCCACCAGACATTGCACGTAGCCGTTGGGGTCCGGACTCCAGGGCAGGAGGGCGCCCGAGTCGATGTTGACGGCGCCGGCACCTCCCAGCAAGGACAAGCCGCCGCCGACGTAGAGGGTATTCCCCACGGCCGCCAGGGCGGCTATGAAGGAAACAGGGTTGCTCCCGATGTTAAGGTCGAGCACCTCGCCGGTGAGCGGATCCAACTCGGCGACGCCGCCGCGGTTGAACCCCTCGACGATCGAGAAGGCGCCGCCTATGAACAAGCGGTTCTGATGGGGAAGAATCGCCAGCACGTTACCGTTGGTGCTGGCGGTGAACGAGGTAAGTTGGCCGTCGGTGCTGATGGCGGCCATGCGGATGCGTCGTTCATCGTTGACTTTGGTGAACTCGCCGCCGAGATAGACCATGTCGCCGAGGACGGCGATCGCCTTGACGCGGCTGTTGGGGACGGGGTTCCAGTGCGGATCCAGGGTGCCATCGGCGTGGATGTGGGCGACGTTGGTGCGGGGCTGCCCGCCGACGGTGCTGAACCTGCCAGCGATATAGAAGCCGCCGCTGCCGTCGCCGGCGACGTCGTAGATCACGCCGTTCACAGGTGGCCAGCTCAGGTCGACGTCCCCGGTCGTGGCGTCGATGGCGGCACCGAATCCCGTGGGTGGACCGACGTGGGTGAAGTCACCGCCGAGGTACAGGGTGTCTTCCACGATTGCCACGGAGCGCACGCGGTCATTGGCGATCCAAAGTTGGTCGTTGATGGCCGGCGGAGCGGCACTGGCTGACATGGCGCCAAGGGGTAGCACGGCTGCCGCGGCGCAGCACGCCAATGCAGCCAACCTCTTGGTGAATCGTTGAGACGTTTCGTCTTGAAAATGCAGGGTCATGCCGGTGCTCCGCATGCAGCTGGTCGTTGGTAGTGAATTCGATGTTCTCAAGCAGCGCTACTGGCGAAGAAGGTCGCCGGATTGACGCGTGTCTGTCTGCACCGCTTGGCTGCGGCGGTGTGCCCGCCGAACAACCAAGAAGCCACTGGCCACCCCTGAGCGGGCCGTCTTCCCCTGCGCCAACGATCGGAGCAGCGAGTGTGTTCCCCGCATTCGCAAGAAAGCTGCGAAGAGGCCCTGGGGGATGGAGTGCGGAGCGGGTATGTCCGGTCTCCGGTCGGGTGACTCAGGGGGCGCTTGGAGCATCAGCCGAGGTTGCGCTCCTAGCTGGGTGGCCCCTGAACCGGGGGCTGGCCGTGAACCCCGGTATGGGTGGGTCAGGTACAGCCTGCGGTTGGTGTTTATAGGGTGAGTGCGAGCTGGAGGTTGAACGCGGCATGATTGATGGCGAGCGATTACTGAGGGAGTTTCTGCGAGAGCGGGATGTGGAATGCCCGGCCTGCGGCTACAACCTGCGGGACCTGGAGGGTGCGAGATGTCCGGAGTGCCGGGAAGTACTGCGGCTGCAGGTGGGGTGCCAGCGGGCTCGTTTCGGCTTGTTCATCGCGGCCCTGACGCCTTGCGTCTTCTCGGGGATCGCCGGGCTCTTGCTGCTGGTGCCCATCCTGCTTGAAGGGAACGCCCCCGGGGGCATCGTGCAGCTTGATTCGTTCGGGCTGAGCAGCGGGCTGGTGGGCGCAATCCTGATCTGGCAGCGGGAACGGTTCATTCGGCAGAGCACAAGAGCGCAGTTGTCCTGGGTGCTGCTGCTCTGGCTGGTGCACCTAGTGGCATTTGCGATGCTGCTGATTGCGACGAGGTGAAGACCCGAGGCGGCGAGCAGCCTTGACTTGAAGCGCTCCCCTTCGGGTCGCGGCTAAGCGAGGTGTGGGGTCACTCCCACCCCGCGCCGCTGAGTTCGGTCATAGCGCCAACCTGCACGCGGACCATTTCTCGATACCGCTCGCTGCGGGCGAGGAGTTCATCGTGACGGCCGGTGTCAACGACTCGGCCTTCTTCCAGCACCACGATGCGGTCGGCGCTGGTGATCGTGCTCAGGCGGTGCGCGATCACGAAACTGGTCCTGCCTTCCATGAGGACGGCGAGGCTCTCCTGGATCAGGCGTTCGCTTTCGCTGTCGAGGTTGCTTGTCGCTTCGTCGAGGATGAGGATGCGCGGGTCGGCGAGGACGGCCCGGGCCAGGGCCAGGCGCTGGCGCTGGCCGCCGCTGAGCTTGACGCCGCGCTCGCCGATGACCGTGTCGTAGCGTTCGGGAAGCTGGGCGATGAACTCGTCAGCGTTGGCGATGCGGGCGGCTTCGATGATCTGTTCATCGTTCGCTTGCCTGCTGCCGTAGGCGATGTTGTCGTGGATGGTGCCGTCGAAGAGGAAGATGTCCTGCTCGACGATGCCGAAGAGGCGTCGATAGCTCTCGACATCAAGATCGCGCAAGTCGTCGCCGTCGATGGAGATGCTGCCTTGATCGGGGTCGTAGAAGCGGGCGATGAGATTGCAGAGGGTCGTCTTGCCACTGCCGCTCGGTCCGATGAGGGCGACCATCTGGCCAGGCCGAACGTCGAGATCGATGTCTTCGAGGACCAGCGACTCGGTGCCGGGGTAGCGGAAGCTGACGCCGGCCAGGGTGACGCCGCCCTCCACCTTGCTGAGGTCGAGCGAGATGGGGTTGTCGGTGCGGGGCATCTCGGTCGGTTCCTCAAGCAGGTCGAGGACGCGATCGAGGGCAGCGAGGCTGTTCTGGAAGGTGGTGGCGCTCATGGCGAGGGTGGCGAAAGGCGAGAGGAGCATGGCGAGGTAGACCAGGAACATCATGAGGTCGCCGATCGTCATCGCCCCGGCGAGGACGCGCGAGCCGCCGTACCAAAGGAGCCCTGCGGAGGCGACGGGGATGAGGACCTGCCAGACGATCTCGATGCCGCGTGACCACCACCAGGCGAGCAGTTCCAGGCGAGCCATGAAGTGGTTGTGCCGCATGAAACGGGTGGTTTCGCTGCGTTGACGTCCAAAGGCGCGAACGACGCGCATGCCGCCGAACGATTCGGTGGCCTGGCTGTCGATTTCCTGGCGTTCAGCGCGGATGCGTCGCCAGAGGGGGCGGATGCGGGCGATCCAGGTGCGGTGCGTGTAGTAGATGCAGGGGATCAGAACGAGCGAGCCGAGCAGCAGGCGCCAGTCGACCCAGGCGAGGATGACGAGGCTTCCCACAAGCTGCACGACGGCGCGCATGGGGTTGTAGAGCATGGCGAAGAGGAGTTCGGCGACGCCGCCCGCATCTTCACGGAGGATGCTCGCCGCCCCGCCGGACTTGAGTTCGTAGACGCGGTGCAGGGGCAGGCGGATGGCGTGGGCGAAGACCTTGCGGCGCATCTCGACCTGGAGCAGCTTGGTGACGCGGGTGGCCTGGTAGCGGCCCCAGATGTGCATGCCGGTGTCGACGAGGGCGATACCCACGACGGCCAGGGCGATCGCCAGGAGCAATCCCGAGCGCGAGTCGGGAATGGGGAGCCAATCCGGTGTCTGGGCCGGCAGGGGGCTCTCAATGAGCACGTAGTCGACCGTGAGCTTGGTGGCAGCGGGGGGCAGGAGCTTAAGCCCCGTGGAGACTGCGGCGGTGAGGAGGGCGAAGCCAAGGGCCAGGCGGTGGCCGCGCAGCAGGCGCAGGAACTCGACGAAGAGGACGCGGAAGGAGCGATGGCGCGACCGCTTGGATTGGGCGGGCTGGGGTTGCTTGGCGCCGTGCTGGTCGCCGGCGTCCTTGCCGCCGTCGCGAATCTGGCGGTGATAGCTCTGCAACTGTCTTCGACTGCTCTCAATGCGAAAAACCATGTGGGCATGGTAGGCGAGTGGAGGCTCCCGAGGCTGCGAGCAGCCTCGGCTTTGCCCCGGCCTGGGGGTGGGCGGGGGTGAAGCGTCATACGCAAACTGGTGAATCTGATTGCGTTGGTCCGGAATTGGGTGCAGAATCGGGGTGGTGATTTGAGAGAGTCTGCCGGGCCAGGCTTGTGGGGTGGCCGCGGCGGCCCGGGCTCGATGCTTCGCCGAGGAGGCGAGGGCGAAGGGAGGTTTCTTGTGAGAGGACGGCTGTTGGTTGGTGTGGCGGTGACGGTGATGGTGCTACCCGGCGCGAGAGCGGTCGGGCAGTGCACGCCGCTCTTCGAGGCACGCTTCGAGACGACGGGTGGGTGGCACGTGACTTCCATCAGCGATGTGGATGGTGACGGCGTGCGGGACTTGGTCATCGGCAGGGCTGCGTATCCCAGGGATGAGCGTCCTTCGGTGCTGTCGGGAGCGACGGGTGACTGGCTCTTTCGAATCGAGCTTGACCACGCCGTTGACTTTGACGCGAAGGGTCAAGCCCTGCTTTCGCGTGCGGTTGAGGTCGGCGACATCAATGGTGACGACATCACGGACATCCTGATTGGCATCGCCTTCTCGGTGCAGGAGCGGCCGGGGGAGGCGGTGGTCTTCTCCGGGGCAGACGGCGAGCCTCTTCGCTTCATGGTGGGCACCCAGGCGGACGACCTCTTTGGACGCGTGGTCGCGACCTTGGGAGATATGGACGGCGACGGCGCGGGGGATTACGCCATCGCCGCCCCGGGCCACGATACCGGAGATCTGGCGAACATCGGCCGCGTCGTCATCTACTCCGGCGCGAGCGGCGCGGCGCTGCGAGGTCTGTACGGCACTGAGCGCGGCGAACGATTCGGCTCGGCCTTGGCGGGCGGCTTCGATTGGGACGGTGACGGAACGCCCGATCTGGCGGTCGGGGCGCCGGCGGCCTCCGACGCGGTGGGCAGTCGCGCCGGTCGGGTGCACCTCTTCTCAGGGGCGGACTTCTCACGACTCATCAATCTGGACGGCGCCCAGCCGCTCGAGTCGTTCGGCTCGCAGCTTGCGGTGCTGGCACCCGATAGCGCTTTCCCCTCAGGTCGCCTGCTCATAAGTGGTCCGAGTGCGGGCCTGGATGGGGCGTTGACCGGACGAGTTGCGGTGTATGACGTGGCGACGCACGAGGTGCTTGCCGAGATCAGTGGCGACGTGCCGGGCGATCGCTTTGGTCTGGCAGTCGCCGATGCGGGCGATGTGGAGGGGGACGGCGTGCGAGACATCATTGTTGGATCCGCCGTCAGCAAGACCGGCATCATCAACAGCGGGCGCATCTGGATCTTCTCGGGCGCTGACTACCGTTTGCTGAGACGTTGGCACCGTGAGCGGGAGCAGCTCGCCTGGTTCTTCGGGCGCTCGGTCGAAGGCCTGCATCAGGACTTTGATGGGGATGGGCTGGAGGATGTCCTGATCGGCCGAAGCCCGTCCTACAGAGATGGGGTTTACCATCTGGATTGGGGAAGCAAGGTCTTGATCTTCGACGTTGGGTATCCCCTCGCCGGCGATGTCAATCGAGATGGCCACGTCGACCAGAGGGATCTCGGGATTCTTCTGGCGACGTACGAGCTTCCGCCGGACGATCCGCAGTTCAGTCCGGAGGCGGATGTGAACGGCGACGGGCTGGTGAATCAACAGGATCTGGGACTTCTTCTCTCGCAATATGGACAGGGGTGTGACTGATGCGAACGGTGTTCAACAAGAAGGAACGTTGCCGGGGATTCAGCCTGATCGAACTGCTCAGCGTGGTGCTGGCGGTCGTGCTGCTGGCGGCGTTGGTCGTGCCGCTGTCGGCGCAGGTGCGTGGCGATGACTGGGCCCTGGTGACTCGGAACAACCTGCGCGCCTATGCCGTGGCCCACGCCGAGTACATCCATGACTACGGCTACCTGCCTCCGTTCGCTGGGGTCAGGGATATGGATCATGCGCCAGGGGAGTGCCTCGCCGCATTGGCGACGGAAACGGGCCTGTTCGACAGCCCCGCAGCCCCGGTATCACCGGGTGAGATCGCGCTGGTGGGCGGGTTCAATCGCGACTACGTCGTGGATCCGAGCATCTACACCTCGCCGGCGGATGAGCACTTTCGCTTCGCCGAGCCGGGTGGCGTGGACTGCGGCGACGGGCGATTCGGGCATCTGCTGCTGCCGACGGAAGATCCGCAAGCGGTGGGCGCAACCTTTACGCGGCTGTACTTCAACTCGGATGACTACGGCCGCTACCCACTGGGCTACGTCGGTCGCCACAAGGTGATGCCTATTGAGGTCGGGGGATTGGTCGAATACCGCGAGGTTTGGCTCCAGTCGGCGGAGCATGTCCTGTCACCCTCGGACCATGTGGATCTCGTCGAGGAGGATGAGCGATCGCTGCTGAACAACTCGATCTTCGTCCCGACGGCGTACTGGAACTCCAATCCGGACGATCCGGCCAATCGCGTCACCCGCCGCCACCCCAATGACAGCGGGCACGTTGCCTATTTCGACGCGCACGTAGACGCGCTCGAGCAGATTACCCAGCGCTTCTGGCTCGAGCCGGTCGATGACAATCGGGTACGTCTCCTCTGGCCGACTTTCCGCTGAATCGACGACTCGGTTCGCGCTGATTGGTTGGGGGCGCTGTTGGGCGTACCCAGGGCGGCGCTCGCGGGGCTCGCTGTGCCCTGGCTTGGGGGTGTGGTGCGGCGGCAGATTATTGCGTGGCTGGACGCCGTGCCCGGCGCTCGTTAGACTCCGGCCCCAAAGGTAGATCCAGAAATGAGAGGACCTTTGGGCCATTGACTAACTGCAACATCGTCCTGGAAGATGGAACCCGATTCGCGGGCCGATTCATCGGCGAGCCGGGCGTCGTCGTTGCTGAAGTCGTCTTCAACACCTCCATGACCGGGTATCAGGAGATCCTCACGGATCCCTCCTATCGCGATCAGATCGTGCTTCTGACCGCCCCCCAGATCGGGAATACCGGCGTCAACAGCCGCGATATGGAGTCCGAGCGCCTGCAGGCGGCGGGGCTCATCGTGCGCGATGCGGCCCGGCGCACAAGCTCCTGGCGGGCCGAGGGTTCGCTGCGGGAGTTCCTGGATCAGGCCGGGGCGCCGGGCGTTACCGATGTCGATACCCGAGCCCTGACCAAGCACCTGCGGACGGCAGGGGCGATGCTGGGGGCGATCGCGCCAGCGAGCGTGCCGGTCGAGGAACTGATGGCCAAGCTCAAGGCCGAGCCGCCCATGCAGGGGCGTGATCTGGCTTCGCAAGTGACCTGTCCGACGCCGTTTGTCTGGCATCGAGGGGAGGACGATCGAAAGCGTGAGCCGCGGGAGCTAACCCGTAGCGTCGTGGTGCTCGACTTCGGCGTGAAGCGGAGCATTCTGCGGCGACTGGTCGATGCGGGCTTCTTTGTCGAGGTCGTGCCGGCCACGACGAGCGCCAAGGACATCCTGGCGCGGCGGCCGCACGGCGTCCTGCTCTCCAACGGGCCCGGCGATCCGGCGGCGGTGACCTACGCCATCGAGACGATTCGCGAGTTGCTGGGGCAGGTGCCGCTCTTTGGCATCTGTTTAGGCCATCAACTGCTGGCCCTGGCCCTGGGCGGTCAGACCTACAAGCTCAAGTTCGGGCACCGCGGCGGCAACCACCCGGTGCGTCACCCGGACGGCGGCAGCGTGGGCATCACGGCTCAGAACCACGGGTTCGCTGTCGCCCCGGAACTGCCGGCCGGCGTCGAGATCACCGAGATCAACCTGAGCGATGGCACCGTGGAGGGGCTGACTTGCCTGGAGAAGTACGCGCTCAGTGTGCAGTACCACCCGGAGGCGGGGCCCGGGCCGCGTGACGCGGTGGGGTGGTTCGAGACGTTCCGCTTGCTTGTTGACGACTTCGCCAAGGAGGGGAAGTCGAGTTTGACCGTGGAGACGAGATCGATCGGATGCCTGACACGTTCGACCTGAGATCGCGAGCCGGACGACAACCCATTCATGTTGGGGGCAATTTCACATTGAATCGCTGCTTGCGCGCTTGGGGTGTTAGTGGGATTCGGAATGACTCACCACGGAGAGCACGGAGGACACGGAGGGGGAGAGTGGAATGTCGACTGACGAAGCACGAATGCCTATTGAGGGAGAGGTCGAGCGTGTTTCCCCTGCTTGCCTTCGTCACTCGTCATTGGTCATTAGGCATTCTTCGCCACACCCCTCCGCTGCGCTCTGGTGCTGAACACCTTCCTCATCTCCGTGTCCTCCGTGAACTCCGTGGTGACTCTTCCCTATGCCGTGGTCAAATCCACTCAGGAGCATTGCTTTGCCCGCACGAACTGACTTGAAGACCATCCTGGTGCTGGGTTCCGGCCCCATCGTGATCGGCCAGGCTTGCGAGTTTGACTACTCGGGCACGCAGGCTGTCAAAGCGCTGCGGGCGCTGGGCTATCGCGTGGTGCTGGTCAATTCGAATCCCGCCACAATCATGACCGACCCGAGGACGGCGGATGCGACGTACATCGAGCCGCTGACGCCCGAGTTCGTTGCCAAGGTCATCGAGAAGGAACGGCCCGATGCCTTGCTGCCGACGGTGGGCGGGCAAACGGCGCTGAACCTGGCGGTGCAACTGGCGGAACGTGGCGTGCTCAAGAAGTACAACGTGCAGCTCATCGGGGCGAAGATCGAGGCAGTGCGGACGGCGGAGGATCGCCAGCTCTTTGCCGAGAAGATGAAGGAGGTGGGGCTGCCCGTCTGCGCCGGCGGTTTCGCCCACAGCGTCGAGGAAGGCGAGGCCATCGTGGCGAAGACCGGCTTCCCTGCGATTCTGCGCCCGGCCTTCACCCTGGGCGGCGAAGGTGGCGGCATCGCCTACAACATCGAGGAATTCCGTGAGAAACTGGCGGGCGGGCTGGACCGATCCCCGGTTCGGCAGGTGCTCGTCGAACGCAGCATGATCGGCTGGAAGGAGTTTGAGCTGGAGGTCATGCGCGACAAGGCCGACAACGCCGTCGTCATCTGCTCGATCGAGAATCTCGACGCCATGGGTGTGCATACGGGCGATTCGATCACGGTCGCCCCGGCGATGACGCTGACGGATCGCGAGTACCAGCGGCTGCGTGACTGGGCCTTCCAGGTGATTCGGGCGGTGGGCGTGGAGACGGGGGGCAGCAACATTCAGTTCGCGGTGCATCCCACGACGGGCGAGGTGCTGATCGTGGAGATGAACCCGCGCGTCAGCCGCAGTTCCGCGCTGGCCAGCAAAGCGACGGGCTTTCCCATCGCCAAGATCGCTGCTCAACTGGCGGTGGGGATGACGCTCGACGAGATCACCAGCGACATCACGCGCAAGACGCCCGCCAGCTTTGAGCCGAGCATTGACTACGTCGTGGTGAAGATTCCCCGTTGGGACTTCGCCAAGTTTCCCCAGTCGGACAGCGTGCTGACGACTTCGATGAAGTCCGTGGGCGAAGTCATGGCCTTGGGCGGCAACTTCAAGGAATCGCTGCAAAAGGCGATGCGCTCGCTCGATGTGGGCGTGGCGGGATTCGAGACGGCGAACGGCAAGGTGAAGCTGGAAGCGGATCGCTTGATCGCGCGGCTGCGGCAGCCGACCTGGGATCGCCTCTTCCACGTGCGCGAGGCGCTGGCCCAGGGGATGTCCGTCGAGGAAGCGGCGCGCCTGACCGGCATCGACGTCTGGTTCATCGATCAGATGGGGCAGCTCGTCGAATGCGATGAGGCGCTGCGTCAAAGCAGGCTGGCGTCGATCACGCCGGAGCTGTTGCGGCAGGCGAAGCAGTGGGGCTACTCCGACGCTCAGATCGGTCGGCTCACCGGCGCCACGGAAGGGCAGGTGCGTGCCCGGCGAGGAACGCTCGACATCCAACCGGTATTCAAGCAAGTCGACACCTGCGCTGCGGAGTTCGAAGCGCACACGCCGTATTACTACTCGACCTATGCGGAAGAATCGGAAGTGGAGGCGAGCAGGCGACGCAAGATCATGATCCTGGGCGGCGGTCCGATTCGCATCGGCCAGGGGATCGAGTTTGACGATTGCTGCTGCCAGGCGGTGTTCGCCCTGCGCGAGTTGGGCATCGAGTCAATCCTGGTCAACTGCAATCCCGAAACCGTGTCGACCGACTACGACACAGCGGATCGGCTGTACTTCGAGCCGGTGACGCTGGAGGATGTGCTCAACATCGCGGCGGTGGAGCAGCCCGAGGGGCTGATCGTGCAGTTCGGCGGGCAGACGCCGCTCAAGATCGCGGCGGCCCTGGAAGAAGCGGGGCTGAAGGTGCTGGGCACCTCGCCGGACGCCATCGATCTTGCCGAGGATCGCGAACGCTTCGGAGCGCTGCTCGATCGCTTGAGTATCCCCCAGCCGGCGAACGGCCTGGCTCGTTCAGAGTCGGAGGCGCTGGCGGTGGCCAAGCGGCTTGGCTTCCCGGTGCTGCTGCGGCCGTCCTACGTGCTGGGCGGGCGCTCCATGGTCGTAGCCCACGACCTGGAGCAGGTGCAGCGCTATGTGCGGGAAGCGGTGGAGGCGAGCGAGGATCGCCCCGTGCTCGTCGATCGTTTCCTGGAGGACGCCATCGAAGTCGATGTCGACGCGGTCAGCGACGGCGAGACGACGCTCGTGGCGGGCGTGATGCAACACATCGAGCGAGCCGGCGTGCATTCGGGCGATTCGACGGCGGTCTTTCCGCCGCACACGCTGCCCGAGGAGATCGTGGAGCGCTTGCGCTCGTACACGAAGGCGCTGGCTATGGAGATCGGCGTGCGCGGCTTGCTCAACGTGCAGTACGCCGTGAAAGATGGCAAAGTCTACGTGCTCGAGGCGAATCCGCGAGCCTCGCGGACGGTGCCTTTCCTCTCCAAGGCGACCGGCGTGGCCTGGGCTGACGTGGCGGCGAGGGTGGCGGCGGGGGTGTCGCTCGTCGAGCAGGGTGTCCAGGAGATCGAGCCGGAGCGGGTGTACGTCAAGGACGTCGTCCTGCCCTTCAGCCGTTTCCCGGAAGAGGATGTGATCCTGGGCCCGGAGATGAAGTCGACCGGCGAGGTGATGGGCGTCGCCTCCAGCCTGGGGCAGGCCTTCGCCAAGGCGAAGCTAGCGACGGGGATGCGCTTGCCGGAGGGCGGCGTGGTCTTCCTCAGCCTCAACGAACACGACAAGCCGCACGCCACGCGACTGGGGCAGGATCTGCTTGACCTCGATTTTCGTTTGCTCTGCACACGCGGCACGGCGGAGCTCTTGCGGGCGGCGGGGCTGGAAGCGGAAGAGATCTACAAGGTCAACGAAGGTCGGCCCAACATCGTCGATGCGATCAAGAACGGCTCGGTGCAGCTCATCATCAACACGCCCCTGGGCAAGGTCTCGCGCTACGATGAGGTGGCGCTGCGGCAGGCGGGGCAGCGGTACCAGGTGCCCACGGTGACGACGTTGGCGGGAGCCGAGGCGCTGGTGGAAGGCTTGCGGGCGCTGCGGGCCGGGCCGCTCACCGTGGAAGCCATGCCGGCCTTGGTGTGAGACCGGTCGGACGGAGAGTTCAAGCGCACTGGCGCCAGGGTTCCTCGCCTGCTATGAGGGCCCAGGCATCGTCCGCGGAGAGGGGCTTGGCGAAGTAGTAGCCCTGTCCGTAGTCGCATTCCAGGGCGATGAGTTGGGCGAGTTGGGAGGCGGTCTCGATGCCCTCGGCGGTGACCCGCGCCTGGAGATTGTGGGCCAGCGTCGTGATGGCGGCGACGACGGCGGCGTAGTCGCGGTTGGCGCCGATGGTGTCGACGAAGGAGCGGTCGATCTTCAAGACATCGATGGGGAAGCGGTGCAGGCAACTCAGGGAGGAATGGCCCGTGCCGAAGTCGTCCATGTAAAGTTCGATGCCCAGGGCGCGGATGTCGCGAAGGGTGTCGGTGATCGACTCGGGGTTCTCCATGATGACCGACTCGGTGATCTCGAGCTTGAGGCTCTCGCCGGGCAATTCGTAGTGTTCCAGGACGGCGCGGATCTGCTCGACGAGGTGAAGCTCGGCGACCTGCCGCTTGGAGAGGTTGACGCTCATGAAGATGGACCGATCCGGCGGGAGTCGGTGCCGCCAGTCCCGCAGTCGTTCGCAGGCGTGCTTGAGGACCCAGTCGCCGATGGCCACGATGAGGCCGGTCTCTTCGGCGATGGGCACGAACTCCACGGGCGAAACGAAGCCGCGCTCCGCGGATTGCCAGCGCAACAGGGCTTCGAAGCCGCGCAACTCGCCGCCGCGCAAGTCGACGATGGGCTGGTACATCAAGGAAAACTGGTCGCGTTCGATGGCGAAGCGGAGTTCGCTTTCGACGTTCATGCGGCGGATGACGGCGGCGTGCATGTCGGTGTCGAAGATGGCGTGCTGGGCCTTGCCGCCCATCTTGGCCCGGTACATGGCCGTGTCCGCGTCGCGGAGCAAGTCTTCGGCACTGGCGTTCTGCAGGCCGCCAATCGCGATGCCGATGCTGGCGGAGGTGGCCAGTTCGTGCTCGTGGATGTGGTACGGCTGACGCAGTTGCTCCTGAATTCGCTCGGCG
>SWCB01008541.1_pt1 | contig 20450 bp, 15 predicted proteins | sample 4692901 | NCBI WGS metagenome assembly SWCB01 (sample SAMN10267276, study PRJNA491770) | bioreactor metagenome | isolation source: DHS bioreactor inoculated with subseafloor sediment | place: Japan: off Shimokita Peninsula | collected 2006-08 | reverse complement strand
AGATGGCGCCCCCCTTCTCTGTGGCGCTGTTGTTGCTAAACTCACAATCTCGCATTTCGAGACTTGTAGAAATTGAACCCCAGGCTTCGTCGACGAAGTAGACTGATCCTCCTCTCGGCGCGGTGTTGCCCGCGAATGTGGACTTCTGGACTACAACGTTGGCCTCCTCGCTCTCGCCTGGTTCAAACCAGATGTCGAGGTAGATTGCGGCTCCCCCCAGTCCACCGGAATTGTCGGCGAAGTCACAGTTGTCCACAAAGATGTCGGTGTACCTACCGACGATGCTGCCAGCATTGCCTTCAAACAGGCAGTTCGTAGCCACGATCTCACCCTTGAGGCAATTGATCGCTGCGTTCTCGTTGAAGCAAAAGATGGAGTTGTCAACGACCACTCGGTCTGTTGCCCTGACGCACACACCACCCCTCAGGAACGTCGTCCCGGCGACCTTCACCGATCCGCCACCGACACACCTACCCGGCTGATCCTCGAACAAGCAATCACTCACCCTCACTTGACCCGCTTGGACACCGCTACTGTTGTGGCGAAAGACACACCCGCTCAGCAGGAGGGATCTTGCGTTGATGCACCCCCAGGCATATGCGTCGTAGTTCTCTTCGAACGTGCAGTCGTAGAACGCCAATGCCCCCTCCGTAGACGGGTAGACCGCGGCGATAGCCGATGTGTAGTCGGTTGAGTTGTCCCTGAACGTGCAGTCGCAGAACGTACACGATGACCACTCAAGATAGGCTGCGCCGCCCCAACGTTGTCCCTGTGAATTCGCCGTGCCCTTCCCGCGCGTGATCGTAAAGCCCTCGATCACCGTCTTCTCCGTCTCGCCCGAGACACAGCTGATGACGGAACCGTCCAAGCCAGCCCCGTCGATGACTGTCTCGTCCGAGCCATTGCTGCTGTTCAGGTGGATGCGCTTGCCCTGTAGGTTGATCAGTTCGTTGTAGACGCCGGGAGCGACGACGATTTCGTCGCCATCGGCAGCGATATCAATCGCCTCCTGGATTGTTCCGTGCTCGCCCGGCACGTGCAGCGTGTCGGCTCCCGACATGGTCACTGGCAGCAGAATGACCATCGCCGTCATCGCCAGGTGGGTCATCAAGCCCCAACGGTATCTCATCAGTCGCTTCCTTCGCATCTCTAACCGCGGTCGCCGGAGGTGCCACGAGCAGGTCGGCGGCTGCTACAGACTGCAGATCCAGCGTCAGTCTGAGGGGAGCCTGGGCGGTGGTCAAGCCAAATTCTTGCCTGCCCTCGCTGTTGTGGTTGATTCCCAGGCTGCGGCGGTCCGAGAAGTGCTCTGGGCGGGCCCTCGGTGTTCATATGGGTGCATGTGCAGATGTCGTGGCGAAGAAGCGTGCAAGTGCAACTTCCCCGGGCACCTCCCCTCCCCGCTGCATAGACAACGCGAGACAGCCCCTTGTACCTACGTCTCCGAGCATATACTCCGGCAACACCCAACCGGAGGCACACCCCATGGCGGACAACGACCCTGGACCCGGCGGCATCGAGTGGTTTGACCTGACCATCCCCAACGCGGAAGAACTGCGCGACTTCTACGCGGCCGTTGCCGACTGGAAGTACGGCGAAGTGCCGATGGGGGAGTACAGCGATTTCGCCATGACCCGCAGCAGCGGCGGCGACCCGGTGGCGGGGATTTGCCACGCCCGCGGCGGCAACGCCGACCTGCCGCCGCAGTGGATGATCTACATCACCGTCGCCGACCTCGACGCCAGTCTGGCCGCCTGCCTGGAGCGGGGCGGCAAGATCATCGCCGGCCCCAAGGAGATAGGCCCCGCGCGCTATTGCATCATCCAGGACCCCGCCGGGGCCGTGGCGGCGCTGTATCAGAAAGAGTGATGTCCTAGTATTCAGCGGCGCGGGTTTGCCCCGCGCTTCGCCTTCATCGGCGTGCACAACTCGGGGTAAACCCGCGCCGCCAAATGGGTGATCAATTCCCCGCCGCCGCCGCGGTCAACTCCGGAATATTCGAGGCGGCGAGGAGCGCCTTGAAGTTGTCGCCGAAGACGAAGTTCTCTTCGGGAAACTCGACGCCGGCCAGGTTCTGGTCCACATGGCTGAAGAAGATCTCGATGGCGCCGATTTGTCGCCAGTCGGGCGTGTGGTCGCGAACACTGACGACGCCGACGGTCGAAGCGCCAGCCCGGTCGAGTCGCTCCAGGGTGGCCTCGTAGCGCACGGTCATGCCGGGGAAGACATCGCCGGTCAGTTCCGCCCTGGGCACCTTGGCGAGGATGACCTTCTCCTTGAAGCCGCCGGCGTGGCCGACCAGGATCCCCGCGGTCTGGGCCATGCCCTCGATCAGGAAACAGGCCGGCATGACGGGCAGCGGCTCGAGCGGCTCACCATCCGGACCGGCCTGGGCCGGGAAGTGATCGTGCAGGTGCTCTTCCGCCAGGCTCACGTTCTTAATCGCGACCAGGCGCTTGCCGGGCTCGAGCTCGATGATTCGATCGATCCACATCCAGCGCATGGGGCGGTTCCGAGGCGTGGCCGGGCTGATACCCAGGGCGTCGCTCGCTGGCGCTCGCTTTGCCCTGGCATATGGCAGGGAGTGATTCAGGCTGCTTCGAGCTTGCGCTCGACGAAGCGGACGATGGTGTCGACGGTGAAGATGTCGCCGACCTTGGAGACGTCCGGGTCCTTCTCAAACTCGGTGAAGTTGACGTGGGGCAGCTTCTCCTTGAGAGCGTCGATGCCCTTCTGCGTCACCTTGCCGTCCTGGACGTAGTCGGGATTCTGGGCGACGTTCTCGGGGAAGAGTTCGCCTTGCTCGATCTTGATGTCGAAGCCCTTCTCCAGGCGGAAGACGATGTCGAGGAAGTCGATGGACTCCGCTTCCAGGTCGCCGATGAGCGTGGCCTCGAGCGTGACGTCCTCCTCGTCGACGCCGAGTGCGTCTTCGAGGACTTCGGTGACCTTGGCAAGGATTTCATCACGGGTCATGGTTGCTCTCTGCCTCCATGGCTAGGGGTCGTCTTCGTTTCCGCGGGGCCGATGACCGGCCGTAGGGTGAACTTACCGGAGACTGCGGTTTCCTGCGGCTCCGGCTCGCCCGGCCGGTGGACTTTGCCCGCGCCTTTGCAGGTGAAGGAGCCGTCGCCGTGCTCCTGGGTGATCCGAACCTCGATCTGCAGGGCCTCGCCGGGCCGCACCATGCTGCTGTAGCGAAGGGCCTTGACGCTACCAACAACTAAACGCGGCTGGTTCAAGAGCTTACGTGCCGCTTGCGCCATCGCTTCCAGCATCATCACGCCGGGCAGCACGGGGAAGCCGGGGAAGTGATCCTGCAGGTACTCCTCCGCCAGAGACACCTGCTTGCGGGTCACAATCCGGTCTTCTGACCGAGAAACCACATTATCCACCAAGTCAAAGTGCATACGTGCCCGTGCCATCCAGCCGTGCCGAGGGTCCATTCCCCGGGGAAGTCAAACGCAAGAGGGTAGTTTCGGTGGGCGGAGGGGGCAAACGGACAGGAAACAACCGGCCGTGAGATTGCAGTGTTCCTAGGCGAAGCGGAGGGAGTAGACCGGGGGAAGGTGGTTGCCCAGGCAGTGCCAGTGGTCGCCCCGGTCGTCGGAGAAGAAGACGTTGCCCGTCGTTGAGCCGAACGCCAGGTGGTCGCCCGCCAGGTCCAGGGCGTGGCGGAGAACGATGTCGTAGGCCAGATCCTGGGGCAGGCCCCGGCGGAGGTCCTCCCAGCTACGCCCGCCGTCCGTGGTGCGGCAGACGCAGAGCTTGCCCTCGACGGCCATGCGAATCTCATCGCTGATGGCGGGGACGACCCAGGCGGTGTCGGGATCCCGCTCATCCACCGCGATGGCGAAACCGAAGTGGGCCGGTCCGTCCTTCTGGGAGACGAGCGACCACTTCTGGCCGGCGTCGACGGAGCGGAAGATGCCGCAGTGGTTCTGCTGCCAGAGCACTTCCGGATGGGTGGGGCAGCCGACGACGAGATGCGGGTCCTGGCCGACCTCGCTGTCGGGGTCGGGCAGGAAGTCGGCGATGAGCCCCTTGTTTCGGGTGGTCCAGCTCGCGCCGTCATCGAGCGTCTCGTACACCCCGCCGCAACTGACGCCGATGAAGAGGCGCCGGCTGTCGCGAGGGTCGATGACGATGGAGTGGATCCCGGCCTCATCCCGGCCGCCGCCGAACCACTGCTGCCGCGTCGGGTGATTCCAGAGCGGCTCACAGAGGCGCCAGGAGTCGCCGTTGTCATCGCTGACAAAGAGCCCACCCGGTTCGGTGCCCAGGTAGAGTCGGCCAGGCTGATCCGCGCCGCCCGGCTGGAGGATCCAGAGGTAGCGCAAGGCAGCGGGGGTGTCGTCGCGGATGACCGCGCCCTTGGGGTACTGCGGAGCGGGGGTTTCCTCCCAGGTCTTGCCGCCGTCCACGGACCGCGACAGCTTCTGGCCCCAGTGGCCGTGATCCAGGCAGGCCCAGAGCGCGCCGGTGCGCTCATCGAGGGTGGCGTAGGCGACCGGCACGCCGTGGAACGCGTGTTCCACGAGCTGATAGTCGCCGTTGGCGCGGCTGAAGACGAAGAGCCCCTTGCGGGTGCCGAGCAGGAGCGTGTGGCCTTGGCCCATGGGGAACCTCCGATCAGCCCCCAGAGAGTGCCTGCATGACGAGCAGCCGATCACCCGGTTCCAGGGGGTCGGAGAGCGTCTGCCGATCCCGCAGCCAGGCGTTGTTGATGAAGAGGTTGACGTGCCTGCGCAGGGCGCCGGTTTCGTCGACGAGGTACGCCGCCAGCCCGGGGTGGGTCTCGTCGAGGGCGCGGATCGCCTCACTCACCGTGGCGGCATCGATGGGGATCGGCTTCAGATCCGGGAAGAATCGGTTCAGCTTGCTGGTGAATTCGACGGTGGGCATGGGCGCCTCTGCGAATCTCAGCCGACGACACTTCTAGTGTGGGGCGTTGATCCAGCCCCAGTACTTGAAAGCGCGGCCCCAGTCGCCCTCGTGCTTCTCAAGTCGGGTCCAGCCGGAGGGGCCGAGCACGTAGAAATCGTCGGCGGTGAGGTCTGCCGTCTCTTCAAGCAAGTTGCCGTTGCCGTGGGGTGAGTACAGGATTTCAGCATTCCCCTGGAGATAGCCGACCGTGCCGCCCCCGCTGTGCACCTCACTGATCTGATCCCGATTGGACCAGGCCCCGTCCGTAGGCGACTCGTTCCAGAATTGGGTGCTCTCGCCGACAAAGAGGGGCAGGCCCGGCAGGTGCACCAAGGCGTTGTCGCCTTGCAGGTCGTCGCCGAGCGAGTCGGGCGGGTTGGTGTGAACCGAGTACGGGGCGGGGTTGCGCAGGTACGCAGCGCGCGTCTGGATGTCCATCTTCGCACCCTCCATTCGAACCACCATGGTGTAGTCGAAGTTGAGGAAGGCGTTGTCGAACATGTTCTGGTCGCTGTCGTCTCCCCTGCTTGACTGACGCCGATTTGTCGGGCACTCGGCCACTTTGTCAGCCCGATCGACGTAATCCCAGAGAAGGCCTGGCTGGCGTCGATAGGTGTAGGCCCAGCCGGACTGCCCGTTGGGTGGAGCGTAGTGCGGTGTTCGCTGGAGGCCCGGCCAGATCTCGCCATAGTCCTGGCCGTAGAGCAAGGCGGCGAGCACGATCTGTTTCGCATTCGACAGGCAGACCGCTTGCCTGCCTTTCTCCCGCGCCAAGCCCAACGCCGGGAGCAGGATCCCAATAAGCAGCGCGATGATGGCGACGACCACGAGCAACTCAATCAACGTGAAGGCGCGATGCGCCCTCGCGGGGTTCCGTAACTGCATCCCGGTTATCTCCTCACTACCAGCTCTCACCACCAGCTTAAGGGGATCTCCCCCGGGAGCAAGGGGAAAACGAGAGAGGGAGGTGGGGAGGTTCGGTCTGGGCGGGCGGCGGGCCGCCATGGCTGCCCTGGCGGCAGGTTCGGCCTAGACTCGCGGCGGAGGATGCCCATGCGCCAAATCTACGATCAGCACACCCACTCCTGGCACTCGATCGACAGTGAGACGTCGCCGGCGGACAACGTCGAGGCAGCGCTGGCCGCCGGGCTGGGGGGCGTGACCTTCACCGAGCATTTCGACACCCATCCAGATGAGTGGGACACCTGCCGCTACGACGAGGAGCGCTACGCCGATGAGCTGAGCGTGCTGCGTGAGGCGTACCGCGGCCGGGCTTTTGTCGGCAAAGGCATCGAGGTCTGCTACCAGCCAGAGCGCTGGGACTTCATTCTCGACTTCCTCTCGCGGCACGAGTTCGACCTTGTCCTTCTGAGCGTGCACTGGACGGCTCGCGGGCCGATCCAGGAGCGCGGCTGGTGGGAGCAGTTCACCTCCCTGGAACAGGCATTCTCGGACTACTTCCTCGCGGTCCGCCGCGCGGTGGAAGATGCGGCCCGGGCTCGGGAGGCGCACGGTGCGCGCGTCTTCGATGTGCTGGGGCATTTTGACTTGGTCAAACGCTACGCCGTTCGATTGTGGAACGTGGCGGACGCGCGCTGCGATTCGGGATTGCTCGCGGAGACGATGGCGGCCTGCGTGGAGGCGGACTTGACGCCGGAGGTGAACACCTCGCTGCTGCGGCAGGGCGGTCTTGAGCCGATGCCCGGGCCAGCTGTTTTGGCGGCCTATCGGACCGCCGGGGGCGAAGCGATGAGCCTGGGATCGGATGCGCATGAGGCGGCGCATGTGGGCGCTGATTTCGACGCGGCGCGGGGACTGCTACGGGACGCCGGAATCGGTTCTGTCGCCCGTTTCGAAGCGAGGTCAAAGCGCATGATTTCTTTAGATTGAAGTCTAGTAATAGCTGGGGTTATGGCGCTCGGCGAACGGGTCGGCAAGAGCGTGAAACCGGCCCGAAACGGATGCCCAAAAAGGGGGCGATTTGCCTGCGGATTCAGCCTTGACGAATCCGGAATCATGTACCATGCGCGACCCCTCAGGGTCGCCCGTTTGCGCGGTCCGAGGGGTTGTTGGGCACATCGCCCGATTCGCTTTTCTACTCATCCTCGGTGGCATTCCGAGGCTGGCCCTCACTGATCTGGTTGCGACCTGCAGAATCGAAAGGACTAGGTGCATCATGTCGAGCTTCGTCAATGATTTCATGGCGCAAGTTGAGGCGAAGAACCCCGCGCAGCCTGAATTTGTACAGGCGGTTCGCGAGGTTGCGGAATCACTCAGCGTCGTGATGGAGCGACATCCGGAGTACCGCAGTGCCAAGATCCTGGAACGGATCGTGGAGCCCGAGCGCGTCATCCTGTTCCGTGTTCCCTGGCTTGACGACCAGGGCGATGTGCAAGTCAACCGCGGCTTCCGCGTCGAGTTCAACAGCGCCATCGGCCCCTACAAGGGCGGCCTCCGCTTCCACCCGAGCGTCAACCTCGGCATCCTCAAGTTCCTCGGCTTCGAGCAGGTCTTCAAGAACTCCCTCACCACGCTCCCCATGGGCGGCGGCAAGGGCGGCGCTGACTTCGACCCCAAGGGCAAGAGCGACAACGAAGTCATGCGCTTCTGCCAGAGCTTCATGACTGAACTCTGCCGCCACATCGGTCCCGACACCGACGTGCCCGCCGGTGACATCGGCGTCGGCGGTCGTGAGATCGGTTTCATGTTCGGCCAGTACAAGCGCGTGCGTAATGAGTTCACCGGCGTGCTCACCGGCAAGGGCCTCAACTGGGGCGGCTCGCTTATTCGTCCCGAGGCGACCGGCTACGGCACGGTCTACTTCGCCGCCAACATGCTGGGCACCAAGGACGACAGCCTGAAGGGCAAGACCTGCCTGGTCTCCGGTTCCGGCAACGTCGCCCAGTACACCATTGAGAAGGTCAACGAGCTCGGCGGCACCTGCGTCACCTGCTCCGACTCCAACGGCGTCATCCACGATCCGTCCGGCATCGACGCCAAGAAGCTGGCCTTCATCATGGATCTGAAGAACGTTCGTCGCGGTCGCGTCAAGGAATACGCCGATCAGTTCCCCGAGGCCACCTACATTCCCATCGATCCGGGCATGGACTACAACCCGGTTTGGGACTTCAAGGCCGACTGCGCCTTCCCCAGCGCCACCCAGAACGAGATCAACGGCAAGGACGCGGCCAACCTGATGAAGAACGGCGTCTTCGTCGTGGCCGAGGGCGCCAACATGCCCAGCACCCCCGACGCCATCGACGTCTACCTTGAGAACAAGATTCTCTACGGGCCGGGCAAGGCCGCCAACGCCGGCGGCGTCGCCGTCTCCGGCCTGGAGATGAGCCAGAACAGCCTGCGCCTCAGTTGGACGCGTGAAGAGGTGGACGACCGCCTCAAGGGCATCATGAAGGCCATCCACACCGCTTCCTACGAGGCGGCCGAGACTTACGGCACGCCGGGCAACTACGTCAATGGCGCCAACATCGCCGGCTTCCTCAAGGTTGCCAACACCATGATGGATCAGGGCGTCGTCTGATCGATCTCTCGCTTCGGCCCGATCGGCGGAGCGACAATCGTCACCAGTGCCTGCATCAAGCCCGGGATCAGCATCCGATCCCGGGCTTTTCTTGTGCCGGCCGCCCGCCCGTACAGGATTCTGTACGATCGGCGGAACTCGATTTCGCTCCTGCCCCGGATGGTGCTCTTGCGCGACGTACGGCGTGCCGTCACACGCTTTAGAATGACGGACCGCACCCACAACGGAGGAAGGGTCTTTGGAGTCGGCAAGTCGCAAGAAGAAGCCCAGGCATTTGCGATCCCGCCTGGAGGGATTCCAGAATCTCATGCCCTACCGGGTGCGCGAGGTGCTGCTTGTCTCCAGTCTCTACGACGCCTTCATCTTCGAGGAAGACGGGCAGATCTCCGAACTGATCTTCCAGGAGTACGCTCGGCTCAACTTGCGCTACGCCCCGCGCGTGACCCGCGCCTCGACCGCGGAGGAGGCCCTGGAGCTGCTGGAGACCGGCCGGCGCTTTGACCTGGTGATCACCACCATGCACCTGGGCACCGTCGACCCAATCCAGTTCGGGCACGACATCAAAGCGATTCGGCCCGAAACCCCCGTGGTGCTGCTGGGGTACGACACCCGCGAGCTGCAAGAGCTCGTCGTCGAGCGTGAGAAGCTCAGCTTTGATCACGTCTTCGTCTGGACCGGCGACACGCGCATCCTGCTCGCCATCGTCAAGGCCATCGAGGACGCCCAGAACGCCGACTACGACACCAAGGAGATCGGCGTCGAAGTCATCCTGTTCGTGGAAGACTCGGTGCACTTCATCTCGTCGTATCTGCCGGCCCTCTACGCGCAGCTCGCCCAGCAAAGCCAGACGCTGATCGGCGAGGGGATCACCCTGGCCCACAAGCTCTTGCGCATGCGGGCCCGGCCGAAGATCCTCGTCGCGTATACCTACGAGGAAGCCGTGGCGCTGTACGAGCGCTACAGCGAGCACATCCTGGGCGTCATTACGGATCGGACCTTTCCGAGGCAGGGCACGACCGATTCCGAATCGGGAGCAGCCCTGGCGCGCTTCGTCAAGGACCACAATCCCGAGACGCCGATTCTCATGCAGTCGACCGAGTTCGCCGCCGCCGAGGACGCGGTCGCGGTCGGGGCCCACTTCGTCCACAAGGAATCGCCGCGCCTGTTGGCGGAACTGAAGCAGTTCATGCTGCAGTACTTCGGCTTTGGCCCCTTCGTCTTCCGCATGGACGACGGCGACGAGGTCGCGCGGGCCTACGACCTCAAGGACCTTCGTGCTGCCTTGGAACAGGTGCCGGCGGAGTCACTCAAGTACCACGCCGAGCGCAACCACTACTCGACCTGGCTCAAGGCTCGCACCGAGTTTCGCCTGGCGGCTCGCTTGCGGCCGCTGGGCATCGGCGACTTCAAGGATCTGGAAGACCTGCGGCAGAGTCTGATCACCATCCTCGACGACCACCGTCGGCTCTCCTACCAGGACATCGTGGCGACGTTTGATCCCGAGACCTTCGGCACGCTGAGCAACTTCGCTCGCATTGGCGAGGGGTCGCTGGGCGGCAAGGCGCGCGGCCTCGCCTTCGTCAATTCGCTGCTGCGGCAGTACGACCTGGCGAACGAATACCCGAGCGTGCGCCTCACCGTGCCGCGCAGTGTGGTCATCGCCACAGACTTCTTCGACAAGTTCATCGAGTCGAACGATCTCGACTACTTCTCTAAAGGGGGACACACGGACGAGGAGATTCGCCAGGCGTTCCTCGCCGCCCAACTGCCCTCGGAGTTGACCTGGCAGCTCATGACCCTGGTCAACATCATCGACTACCCGATTGCGGTGCGTTCCTCGAGCCTCCTGGAAGATTCGCAGTACCAGCCGTTCGCCGGCGTGTACGAGACGTACATGCTGCCCAACAACTCTCGAAAGCTGCAGCACCGTCTGGATGACTTGAGCAACGCCATCAAGCTGGTCTATGCCTCCACCTTCAGCAGCCGCGCCCGCGCTTATCTCAGCGCTACGCCGCATCGGCCGGAGAAGGAGAAGATGGCGGTCATCATTCAGCGCCTCATCGGCAAGGCGGTGAACGGTCGCTTCTATCCCACGCTGGCCGGCGTCGCCGAGTCGCACAACCACTACCCCTTCGGCCCGGTGAAGCCGGAGGACGGCGTGGCCTACGTTGTGCTCGGCCTGGGCAAGGCGGTGGTCGAGGGCGAAGGCGGCCTGCGCTTCAGCCCCAAGTATCCCTCGCATCTGCCGCAGTTCTCCTCCGTCGACGACATCCTGAAGAACGCCCAGCGCAGCTTCTACGCCCTGCAACTGGATCGCAACTCGCGCGATGTCCATCGGGACTACCGTCCTGTCGCGTTCCCCATCTCCGTGGCGGACGAGGACGGCATGCTCGGCCCCGTCGCTTCGGTGTATTCCCCGGAGAACCATGCGATCCACGACGGCTCGGCCCGGCCCGGCGCAAAACTGGCGACGTTCGCCAGCGTGCTCAAGCAAGGGCTCTTTCCCATGCCCGAGCTTCTCGCCGACCTGCTGGCCGTGGGTCGAGAGACGATGAACGCCCAAGTGGAGATCGAGTTCGCGGCGAACCTGGAACCCGGTCCCGACGGCAAGCGTGAGTTCGCCTGCTTGCAGATGCGGCCGTTCGCGGAAGAGCGCGAGGTGCGCCGGGTGGATCTCTCGGTCATCGACCGCGCCACGTCCTTCTGCGAGAGTGATCGAGCCCTGGGCAACGGCTGGATCGAAGGCATCAGGGACATCGTCCTCGTCGATCCCAGCGTCTTCGAGCGAAAGAACAGCCGGGAGACGGCCATGGCCGTCGGGGCGATCAACGGCAAGCTCCAGGCGGCGAAGCGACCCTACATCCTCATCGGCCCGGGCCGCTGGGGCTCCTCCGATCCCTGGCTGGGCATCCCCGTTTCCTGGGGGCAGATCGGCGGCGTGCGCGTGGTGGTGGAGACCGGCTTCGACGACTTCTGCGTCGTGCCCTCGGAAGGAAGCCATTTCTTCCACAACATGACTTCCTTCCACGTCGGCTACCTGACGACCAATCCCCAGCGCGGCGAAGGCCGTATCGACTGGGACTGGCTCAAGAGCCAGACGGTTGTGGAAGCCGGCGAGAACGGCCTGTACTGGGTCCGCCTGGACGCCCCGGCCCTGGGCGTCATCGACGGCCGAACCGGTCAGGGTTTGTTGCTCAAAGAGGCGGCTACGGCGACACTGGGTTGATCGACCGGTTCCCGTGCTCGCCGCTTCCGCCGAAGCGCGTGCGGGTCGTCTGGCCAGTTTCGGATCTGACGCACAACTCGGAGTTCGACCATGCGTCTTCGCGTGCCGCCCGTCACCGCGTTCGTTCTGGGCCTGCTGGTCTTCGTCATTGCTCAGAAGGCCTTTCGCGGTCTCTCGGGCATCGAAGCGCTGCAGTCGCCGCTCCTCAAGGGGTACGGGCTCAAGACCATCCTCGTGGCGCTCAGCCTGGGCTTCATGGTCGTCGAGCGGTGCTCGCGGCGGGGCCGGCGCTGGCGTGAGTTCGGCTGGTGCCTGCCCCGAGCGACCGCTCTCGATTGGCTGATCGCGGTGGGGCTGGGGAGCGTCACCGGCGCCGTCGGCTCAATGCTCATCGTCCTCACGCCGGCGAAGGGGATGGCGGAGGTCATGGGCACGCCGAGCCTGCTGCACTTTCTGCTCGCCGTCTGTCTCTGGTCCTCGGTCACGGAGGAGATCTTCACGCGGGGGTTGGTGCAGGCCTGGATGGACGAACACCAGGAGCGCGGCCTGCGACTCGGGCGGTTCTTCCTGAGCTGGCCCGTCATCGCCAGCGGTCTGCTCTTCGGCTGCCTGCACTTCACGGTGTATCTGGCCGGCTGCGATGTGCTGACGACGGTGATCGTCGTGAGTATGACGACGACGCTGGGGCTCATCGCGGCGTACTACCGGCAGCGGACGAAGAGCCTGGCCTTGCCGATCCTGGCCCACATCGCGGCGAACCTGGGAGGCCTGGCCGGGGGCATCATCGCCATGATCCTGAAGACGATCTTCGGCGGCTGAGGCGCTTGGCGTATCCATTCGGACTTGCGCCAGCTCTCGGACCCAACCACACCCTCTGATATGTCGGCTGTTTGGTGTAATCACCGAACAATCCAAGGTTTGTGGGGCTGTAAACCGGGGATAATGGAAGAATACTGCTGATTTATCCGAATTCGTGCTTGCGTGACCAGTCTGCCCGGCTATCTTTTACGAGATAGAACACTCTCATTTAGTGGAGTACGCGCGATGTCCAATCGTCGAATCTTGCTGGGCGATGAAGCAGTGGCTTTTGCGGCGGTGCACGCCGGCATCCGGGCTGCCTATTCCTACCCCGGCACGCCCGCCACGGAGATCTTCGAGACCATCCAGAAGATCGGTCCCGACTTCAACGTTCGGGCCAAGTGGTCCGCCAACGAGAAGACCGCCTACGAGGAAGCCCTGGGCCACAGCTACGCCGGCTCGCGCACCCTCGTCTCCATGAAGCACGTGGGCCTGAACGTCGCGGCCGACCCCTACATGAGCAGCGCCATCACCGGGGCGAACGGCGGCCTGGTCCTGGCCGTGGCCGATGACCCGGGCATGCACTCCAGTCAGAACGAGCAGGACAGCCGCATCCTCGCCGACTTCGCCATGATGCCCTGCCTGGAGCCCTGGGACCAGCAGACGGCCTACGACTGGACGCGGGAAGCCTTCGAGATCTCCGAAGAGTTCCGCATCCCGGTGACGCTGCGGCTGGTCACCCGCCTGTCGCACAGCCGCTCCAACGTCAACATCGCCGATCCCATCAAGCCGGCCCAGAAGCCGGCCAGCACCAACTGGCGTGACTGGGTGCTCGTGCCTGCCAACGCCCGCCCCAACTACGAGAAGCTGGTTGCCAAGCAGCCCGCCATCCTCGAGCGCCTGCGCAGCGGCCCCTTCTTCCAGTACGACCGCGAGGGCGACACCTCGATCGGCATCATTGCCTGCGGCCTGGCGCGGAACTACGTCATGGAGGCCCTGCAGAAGCACGGCCTGAAGCACCCCGTACTCGCCATCGGCGCCTACCCGATTCCCGATGAACTGCTCAGCGACATCATGGAACGCTGCGACAAGGTGCTCATCGTCGAAGACGGCTACCCCTGGCTCGAGCGCCGTCTGCGAGCGTCGCTGGCGCTCATTAAGAAGGACAACTTCCTCGGCCGCATGTCCGGCGAACTGCCCCGCACCGGCGAGATGACACCCGACGCGGTGGCGACGGCCCTGGGCGTGGCCCCGCCCGCCCCCAAGATGGAAGACCTGCCCCTGGCGGCCCGGCCGCCGCGCCTCTGCGATGGCTGCTCCCACATCGACGTCTTCTCCGCCCTGAGCGAGGTCATGAAGGAGTTCCCCGACGGCCGCATCTTCGGCGACATCGGTTGCTACACTCTCGGGGCCCTGCCTCCCTACAACAGCATGGCTTCCTGCGTGGACATGGGCGCCAGCATCGGCATGGCCTTGGGCGCCGCGGATGCGGGCCTGCACCCGGCGGTGGCGGTGATCGGCGACTCGACCTTCACCCACTCGGGCATGACGGGCTTGCTTGACGTGATCTCCGCCGATGCGAATGTCACGGTGGTCATCTCCGACAACGCCTACGTGGCGATGACGGGTGGCCAGCAGGACTTGGCGTCGGGCGAGGGCTTGACCAAGATCGCCGAGGGCATGGGCGCCAATCCCGAGCACTCGTACTTTGTCGACCTGAAGAAGACCAAGCCGGATGAACTCATGGAGCTTTTCCGCAAGGAACTGTCCTATCGGGGCGCTTCCTTCCTCGTCTGCAAGCGGGAATGCCTGCAGGCGTTCAGCCGCGACAAGAAGCAGCGGGCCAAGGAAGCGGCGAAGGCCAAGGCCAAGGAAGACGGCGGGTCCGAGCCGCCGCAGGTTCAGACCGTCGCCAAGCAGCCCTCGGGCGCAAAGGCAGTGAAGTAGGTGTTTTAACCACGGAGTGCACTCCGTGGTGAAGACCGCCCCAGCGGCGGACAAGGAGCCGGAATATGAAACGTGACATCCTTCTCGCCGGCGTCGGAGGACAGGGCGCGATCTCCATCGCGACGGCGATCGCCACGGCGGCCCTGGACGAGGGCCTGGCCATCAAGCAGGCCGAGACGCACGGCATGAGCCAGCGCGGCGGGGCGGTCGTCTCGCACCTGCGCTTCTCCAGCGAGCCCGTCTACAGCGATCTCATCGAGCACGGCCAGGCGGATCTGATCATCTCCATCGAGCCGATGGAGGCCTTGCGCTACCTCGACTACCTCTCGCCCACGGGCACGATCGTGACCAACATCACGCCCGTGGTGAACATCCCCAACTACCCGGAGATGGAGGAGGTGCTGGAGCAACTCCGGCTGATCCCCGATCACGTGCTGCTCGACGCTGAGAAGCTCGCCAAGGCGGCGGCAACCGCCAAGGCTGCCAATATGATCCTGCTCGGGGCAGCCTCGCCTCTGGTCGGGCTCAAGACCGACTGGGTGGCGCTGCTGCAACGCATGTGGCAGGCCAAGGGGCAGAAGATCGTGGACTCCAACGTCCGCGCCTTTACCTACGGCCGCGACGCCGGCGCCTTGTATCACCGCTGCCTGGAGCAAGGCATTGAGGCGCACGACGCCTTGACGCTCGCCAACCACGTCCATCCCGAGAGTGATCTCGACGTGCACGTCACCGCCTGGGCCAAGGCCCTCGCCGGCGAGCGCGGCCGAGACCTTATTAAGGGCCTGGAGGCGAAGCGTGAACTCGTCACCGTTCTTCCCCAAGACCTCGAGAAGGAACTGGAGCCCACTGGGTGAACATCGATTTGGGTCGGGTCAGGAGCGTGCTTTCCGCAGCGGAGGGGGCGCTGCTGGAGGTGGATGTTTACGACATTCTCGAAGCTTGCGGTCTGCGCGCTCCCCAGCGCCTGCTGCTGGCGCAGGGGTCGCTGGACGTGGTCGATGCCGTCCTCGATCTGCCGGGCGAGCATGTCTACCTGAAGCTGCAGGCGACGGGGCTGCTGCACAAGACGGAAGTGGGGGCGGTGCGCCGGGTCGCCAAAGACGCCGCGGCGATCCGCGCTGCGGCCCGCGACATGATCGCCAAGGCCGGTGTCGAGGCGACGCAACTGCGCGGCGTCCTGGTGGTCGAAGCGATTGAGGTCGACAAGACGGCTGCCCCCTTGGAATTGCTGCTGGGGGCGCGGCGCTTGCGCGACTTTGGCCCGATCGTCGTCTTGGGTATCGGCGGTATCGGGGCGGAGTTCTGGAATCCCAAGCTGCGGGACGAGCACGCTCTGCGCATGACCTCCGCCGTCGACCTCGATGATGAGCGGGCCCGCGCCTTCGTCCAGACCATGCCCATGCGCGAACTCTGGTCGGGGTTCCGCGGCGGGCCCGTACTGCTCGACGACTCGGAGTTGCAGCGCTGGGTGCAGGCGCTGGCAGCGCTCGTTGAACACTTCGACGGCTCTGCGCCGGATCGTTCGCCCGCGATCGTGGAGGCCGAGATCAACCCGCTCGTCGTCAGCGGTGGGGCGTTGCTCCCCCTCGATGGCCTCATCCGTGTTGAGCACGGCACCTCCATGAGCCAGGGCGAGGCCGCCCCGACCGAGCGCCTGCAGACACTCCTGCATCCCCAGACAGCAGCGATCGCGGGCGTTTCCAGCAAGGGCCCCAACCCCGGCCGTATCATCATGCGCAACCTGCTCGCCGGCGGCTTCACCCCCGATCGACTGGCCATCCTCAAGCCGGGCGGCGGCGAGGTGGACGGCGTCGCCTGCTTTGACGATGTGGAGAGCGTGCCCTTCGACATCGACCTGCTCGTCCTTGCCGTCGACGCCAACGCCACGGTCCAGATCCTGGAACACGCGGGCAGCAAGGTGAAGTCCGCCCTGCTCATCGCCGGCGGCACCAGCGAACGCAGCGAAGGCAAGGAACTGGGCGAGCGACTGGGCCAGGCGATCGACAAGTCAGGCATCGCCGCGGTCGGACCCAACTGCCTGGGCGTGATCTCTCGGCCCGCGGGGCTCGACACCCTCTTCATCCCGCACAGCAAGATCCCTCGCTGCGAGCGCGAGCCGGGCAACCTGGCCTACATCAGCCAGAGCGGCGCTTTCATGATCACGCGCATGAACCGCCAATCGCGCTACGAACCGCGCTACGCCATCTCCACGGGCAATCAACTGCGCACCGGCGTAAGCGATGCCCTGGCAGCGGTGGCGGCGGACGAGGCGGTGCGGACCTTCGCTGTCTACGTCGAGGGCTTCGGCGCGGGCGACGGCCTGCGCTTCTGCCAGCTCGCGCGCACGCTGAACCAGCAGGGTCGCACGGTCATTCTCTACAAGGGCGGGCGCACCGCTGCGGGCGCGGATGCGGCAAGCGGCCACACCGCTTCCCTCGCCACCGATTACAACGTCTGCCGACAACTCGCGGAAGAAGCGGGCGTGCTCGTCGCGGACACGTTCGAAGCCTTCGAAGACCTGGTGCTGCTCTCCAGCGCCTGGGCGGGCAAATCGCTGGGCAGCTTCCGCATGGGACTCGTCAGCAACGCCGGCTACGAATGCGTGGGCATGGCGGATCAGCTCGGCCCCCTTCTCACCCGCGCCGCCTTCGACGACGCCACCATCACCGGCATTCGCGAAGCGCAGGCGAAATGTGGCATCGATCGTCTCGTCGACATCAGCAATCCCATCGACCTTACGCCCATGGCCAACGCTGATGTGTGGTGCGGCGTGGCGGAGTCGATGCTTAAGGCGGCGAACGTGGATCTGGCGGTCATCTCGCCCGTGCCCCCGACGCCGGTTCTGCAGACGCTTGCCGTCGCGGATTCACACCGGGAGAACGTCGCGGCAGACGACGGCGTCGCAGCCCGCTTGGGGGCGATTATCGCCGCTTCCGAAAAGCCGGTCGCCTGTTGCGTGGACTGTGGCACGCTCTACGACGCCTTCGCCGACGAACTGGCCAAGCGTGCCGGGCTCAGCGTCCCCGTCTTCCGCAGCGCCGACCGCATGGTTAGGGCCATCAGTGCCTACGCCAACATCGCCAAGCGCCGCTGAGGCCGCACTCGGTATCATGAGCGCGTTCACTTCGATCGACTCCGATCGGCCAACGGAAAGGATGCGCCATGTCGATGACGCGCCGGGATGTCCTGCAAGGCCTCGCGGGGAGCACATTGGGGCTCATGATGGCAGATGCAATTGCATTCGGTTCCAGCCGCGATGACGAGCAGCGCGCGGGAGATGTTCCCGTCGCGGAAGATCGCATCGCCCGTTTCGAAAATCTCGCCTTCGGCATGTTTGTGCATTGGGGCATCTACTCGCAGCTTGGCATGGGCGAGTGGGCCAAGCACATGTATGGCATTCAGACCGATGAGTACATGAAGCTCATGGAGACCTTCACCGCCGAGGACTTCAGCGGTCGTGAACTCGCCCGCCTCGCCAAGCGGGCGGGCATGAAGTACATCACGCACACCAGCCGACACCACGATGGTTTCAGCCTCTACGACACGCGCGGGCTGTCGAAGTACGATGTGACCCACACGCCGGCCGGGCGGGATCTCATCAAGGACTTCGTCGAGGGGTGCCGGGCGGAAGGCATCGTGCCCATGTTGTATTGCACGACGCTCGACTGGACCGACCCGCGCTTCACCAGCGACTTCAAGGCGTACCAGCAGTACCTGCGCGACTCACTGGAGATCCTCTGCACGGGATACGGCCCGATCGGCGGCTTCTGGTTCGACGGCAACTGGTCCAATAACAACGCCGATTGGGAGGTGGATGCGCTCTACGGCGTCATCCGCCAGCACCAGCCGGAAGCGCTCATCATCAACAACACCGGCATCTCGCACGGTGGCAAGGTGGGGCATCCCGAGATCGACAGTGTCACCTTCGAGCGCGGTAGGCCGAAGCCGCTCGACCGAAGGGGCATGGAGAAGTACGTTGCCGGCGAGATGTGCCACACCTTCAACTTCCACTGGGGGATCGCCAACAACGACTTCAACTACCTCTCGCCGGCCCACGTGATCGAGGAACTCTGCTTTTGCAGGCGGGCGGGGGCGAACCTGCTCATGAACGTCGGTCCGACCGCGACGGGTGCGGTGCCGGACTTCGAGAAGGCGTCGCTTGCGCGCGTGGGGGATTGGATCGAGTTGCACGGCGGCGATGACTGCCCGCTCTACCGCGGGCGCTACTGCGGCATCGACGGCGAGGAAGGTGACTTCGCCTTGCGCGTGGGCGACGAGACGTACCTCTTCATCACCGGCCTGACCGCCACGGCGAACACGCAAGCGCACGGCGGCCCCAAGGTGCGCGGCGTCACTCCGCGGAGCTTCACGGGCGCCGGCGAGAAGTTCACCACCGCACATTGGGTCGACAACGGCCAGGAACTCAAGGTCGATTCGGATCCGCAAGCGGGGACGCTGAAGCTGTATCCCACGGCCTATCCCTACGGCGTCAACACCGTCGTTCGCATCGCGAGATTGTCACGGTAGGCAAGTCGCATCACTGCGGCATCTCCCCATGAAGCGACGCGGCTCTGCCGCGGTTCGCGCGGCAATTGCGGAGATTCAACGGTCCCCCGCACGACGGATGGTGCCTGCCGTGAATCGCGATGAATCGCGTCGCTTCATGTTGACCGTTGCTTCGGTGCCGATACCGCGGGCGACGTTACGTCACCAAGCGCCAGATGCCGGCGACGACGATGCAGATGACGATGCCGAGGACGACGGGCATCAGAGAGGCGATGGCGGTCCAGCGTACGCTGCGCGTCTCCTTCCAGATCGTCCAGATGGTCGTGCCGCAGGGATTGTGCAGCAAACAGAAGAGCAGCAAGCTCACGGCGGTAAGCGGCGTCCAGCCTTGTTGATTCAAGACGTTGGCGAACGCAGCGCCCTCGAGCTCGATCATCTTGTCGTTCTGCACGTAGAGCATCATCAGCGTGGGCACGACGATCTCGTTGGCGGGGATGGCAATGATGTAGGCGAGCAGCACCGAGCCGTCGAGCCCCATGAGCTGGCCCAGGGGATCGAGGAAGTTCACGATGTACTGGGCGACGGGCGTGCCGCCGATCGAGACGTTGGCGACAATCCAGATCGCCGCCCCAGCCGGCACTGCCACCAAACAGGCGCGCCAAAGCACGAAGATGGTGCGATCGATGAGGGAGCGGTGGATGACGCGCAGAATGGATGGCCGGCGATAGGGCGGCAGTTCCAGGGTGAAGGCGGAGGGCTCGCCCCGCAGGAGCGTCTTGGAGAGCACCCAGGAGACGAGGAAGGTGAAGAGCACGCCGAGCAGCACCACGGCGACGACGATGAGCGTGGCGATGAGGCTGCCGCGCATGCCGCCTCCCGAAGCGGACCCCGCCGCCACCAGGGCGACCATGATCACCGTGGGAAAACGGCCGTTACAGATCATGAAGTTGTTGGTGATGATGGCGATGAGCTTCTCGCGCGGCGAGTCGATGATGCGGCAGGCGATGACGCCGGCGGCGTTGCAGCCGAACCCCATGGCCATGGTGAGCGCCTGCTTGCCGTGCGCTCCTGCTTTCTTGAACATCCAGTCGAGGTTGAAGGCGATGCGCGGGAGATAGCCGACATCTTCGAGCAGGGTGAAGAGCGGGAAGAAGATCGCCATGGGCGGCAACATGACCGAGATGACCCAGGCCAGGCAGAGATAGACGCCGTCCAGCAGAAAGCCACTGAGCCAGCCGGGGGCGCCCAGCCAGTCGGCAAGACCATAGAGAAGTTCGTACAGGCTGGCGGAGGCGAAGCCGGGGGCCTGAACGCCGAAGTAGGTATCGAGCCAGCCGGTGAGCCCGCCCTCTTCCATGAGCACGCCGGCCAGGAAGGCGGAGGGGACATTCGCACCAAGAATGGTGAGCCAGAAGACGAGCGCCAGCATGAGCAGCATGATGGGCACGCCCAGCAGCGGATGCGTCAAGGCGCGGTCGGCGTGGTAGCCGAGGTTCAGCCGGGCCCCGG
>SWCB01010367.1_pt2 | contig 20497 bp, 17 predicted proteins | sample 4692901 | NCBI WGS metagenome assembly SWCB01 (sample SAMN10267276, study PRJNA491770) | bioreactor metagenome | isolation source: DHS bioreactor inoculated with subseafloor sediment | place: Japan: off Shimokita Peninsula | collected 2006-08 | reverse complement strand
TGCGCGAGAAGTGGCTGATCGGGTGTTATTTATGGAAGATGGTGAGTTACTGGTAAGCGATACGCCTGAAAATGTATTCGATACGACGATACATCCTCGTTTACAGCAGTTCTTATCTAAAATATTGTAATTAGAAGTGTTATATACATGCCGCTTTATACTTATTATTACGCGATAGTCATTATTACGTGAAAGTATAAAGCGGTATTGTATTTTATGTTGCGGATTCTTCAGTCATAACATTCAATGTTACGCGGTAATCAGTGCCGAGATAATACCGATAATACCACCGAACACGCCGCCCCAAATTACTAACCAACCTAGATGCGCCGCTATCATCTTTTGTATCATTTCTTTCACTAATTGCGGCGTTAATTCGTTTAAGCGTTGATCGATAATATCTTCGATCGTGCTTCGAATTTCATCAAACATCGCAGGTTGTTCTATCTGATCTTTCAGTGCTTGCTTGAAACTGTCTTGCTGACTGATATCAGAAATGGCATTTTGCATTTTTTCAATAAAAGGTTCTTTCAGTGGCTGTAATGCCTCTGCACCACCCATCATTACCAGCATGCCACCGAATGATGAATTCATAATGACTTCAATTAGAGAATCGAATGTTGGGCTTAGATCAACTTTCTCGATCACAGGCTTAATATCAAGTTGAGCTGGGCTTGCCATTTCATTGCTGAGGAAACGGTCAACGTTTTGTTTAGTGAAGAACTGCTCCATCATTAAGGTTTTTATGCCTAACTTAAAGTCTTCAAAACGAGCAGGAATAACCCCCGAACCGTATAAGCCTGGTACCTTTTCAAACAACATATGAATGGCTAACCAGTTTGTTAGCGCCCCAGAAAATGCAAACAAACCACAGAACATGACAATTTGCTGGTTTGTGAGATAGCCAATAAGCAAAATCAACAATGAAATAATATTGGTTATTAGACTTTTATTGCTCATAAAATCCTCAGGGTGGGAAGTAAGTAGAAAACCGCGGGATTCTAGCAAAATAGTGTGACTAATGTCATGTTTATTGTCGAGGAATAAGCCAGCAGTGTAATGCTGGCTAGTTACTTAATTATCTGTCTTGTTTATTGTCTATGAACGTTGCCATTTATCGACAACATAGGCGGCGATAATATCACCTTCAACATTGACCGCAGTGCGGAAGGTATCAAGTGGACGTTCAATGATCAGCAAGATAGCAATCGCTTCTAATGGTATGCCAGCTGCAAGTAGTACTAACTGCATACCAGACATTGAACCGGAAGGCATACCCGGTGCACCAATTGACGATACCATCGCCATAATGAAGATCATTATTAAACCGCTGGTACCCAGATCAACGCCGTAAAGCTGTGCCAAGAAAATAGCGGCGACACCTTCAAATAGTGCCGTTCCATCCATATTCATGATAGCTCCTAGGGGAAGCACCATGCTGCTAGTTGACTGTGAAACGCCTAACTCATTTTCTGCGGTTTGCATTGATAACGGCAAGGTTGCAGAACTCGATGATGTTGCAAACGCCATGGCCATTGGCGCTGACAATGCTTTAAATAACGTACTGAATTTTATGCCCGTTGCTAGCTTGGCGATAACGGGTAACACGACACCGCCGTGAATCAGTGTGAGTACGAAAACCAATAAAGCGAATTGGGCTAGTTGACCAAAAATAGCGCTACCGCTGGTGACTGTAAACTCGAAAACAATGGCAAAAACAGCTATGGGTGCGAAGCGAATAATACCCGAGACAAAACGGTTTAAAGCACTGTTAACGCCAGAGATAACCTCAAACACAGGATGTTTAGTCGGTAAGCTAGTTAGTAGCGCCACACCAAATAGCAGAGAAAAAACAACAATAGCGAGCAAATTTGTATTAGTAAGTGCTGAAAAAGGATTAGCCAATGCCATATTGAATAGCTTTTCTGCAATAGCACCACCAGAGGCGGCAGTATTATCAATTAGTTGTACATTTTCACCGACTGAAACCGATGCAGTATCGATTAGTTGAGGCCAAGCAGGCAAGGCGAGGGATGATCCTAACCCTAATGTAATCGCAATCAATGAGGTAAAGCTGTAAAACAATACCGCTTTATAACCCAGCGTTTTCAGTCGTAATGTGGAGCCTAAACTGGTGATCCCTTGTAGCAGGGAAAACATCACAACCGCACCGACCACCATTTTTAACAGCCCAATATAGGTTGTTTTTGTCAGCATCAGTAATTGAAACGCTGTTGTTTGCGTTATGTTTGATGGAATAGGCAACAGCGTGGCGAGAAACCAAGCAATAACGGCAGATAGAAATAGCTGAATAGGCAGTGAAATAAAATGTTTTTTGCTCATTGTTGCGCCTTTTGCCTTGTCGTTATGATGAGTATTTCGACAAGAAACAAACCCTATATATTGGATGCAGTAATCATCACGGCTTAATAAAAGAACAGCCTTCGAATGAAGGCTGTTTAATCGACACTCGATGAGGTCTTTATGCGGCTACGCTTTATAGCCGCTGCTGTAATCGTATTTATTTATCGAAGTGAATAACGGTACGAATGCTTTCACCTTTGTGCATCAGTTCAAAAGACTCATTGATGTCATCTAAACCCATGGTGTGTGTAATGAAATCATTCAATTTGAATTCACCAGCCATGTAACGTTCAACAATTTCAGGTAGCTCAGAGCGACCTTTAACACCGCCAAACGCAGAACCACGCCATACACGACCAGTTACCAACTGGAATGGACGGGTTGAGATCTCTTGACCTGCACCAGCAACACCGATAATCACAGATTCGCCCCAACCTTTATGGCAGCACTCAAGGGCTGAGCGCATCACGTTTACATTACCAATACATTCAAATGAGTAATCAACACCGCCATCCGTTAACTCAACAATTACATCTTGAATTGGTTTGTCGAATTTAGTTGGGTTAATGCAGTCGGTAGCACCTAATTGACGAGCAAGATCAAACTTACTTTCGTTAATGTCGATTGCAATAATGCGGCTCGCTTTCGCCATTTGAGCACCGATAATGGCAGATAGACCAATACCACCCAGACCAAAGACTGCAACAGTATCGCCTTCTTGTACTTTGGCAGTGTTAAGCACTGCACCCATACCGGTTGTTACACCACAGCCTAATAGGCAGACTTCTTCAAGTGGTGCTTCTTTGTTTACTTTTGCCAGTGAAATCTCAGGCAGTACGGTGTATTCAGAGAAAGTAGAGCAACCCATGTAATGGAAGATTGGCTGACCGTCTTTGTAGAATCGAGTTGTACCGTCAGGCATTAAGCCTTTACCTTGTGTTTCACGAATTTGCTGGCAAAGGTTGGTTTTGCCAGACTTACAGTATTTACATTCACCACATTCAGGGGTGTAAAGTGGAATAACATGGTCGCCAACTTCAACACTCGTCACGCCTTCGCCAATCATCTCGACGATACCACCACCTTCATGACCAAGAATGACAGGGAAGATACCTTCTGGATCATCGCCAGACATCGTAAATGCATCTGTATGGCAGACGCCTGTTGCAACGATGCGTACTAGTACTTCACCAGCTTTCGGTAACATCACATCCACTTCTTCAATAGAAAGTGGCTGGTTTGGACCCCATGCAATAGCAGCTTTTGATTTGATGAATTGTTCAGTCATGTTGATGTGTCTCTCTATTAGAATTCGGGAGAAAGGGGAAGAAGTTCGCATCCCCGTTTCGATGGTTGCTATTGTAGTCATTTCTCACACGGCGATAATCCCATCAAATGGTAAATGATTATTACCGTATGGAAATAGTGTAACTAGCAAAGATAGAGAGGAGCCTAGGCAGGTAGCGATGGCGTATTATTCACGGGCGAGGTGAGTTTGTTGCCATTTTAGAAAGGGGAGGGTTAGGCAGAGTAACAATAAGGCATACACCATTTTCAAACCTAACCCATAGGCGAGAAGAGCACAGAACAAACAGCCTAGAAAAATGAGTGGTTGGTAGCGCTTAGGTAACAACTTAGCGGCAGCCATCATTGAGGCAAAATAAATTACCACAAACACACCATTAACCCATGCGATCAAATCTTCCAGCTCTCGGTTCGCCATATAGGCCAGCACAATCACTAAGCCCATTACGATCAATATGGCAGCCAAAGCACGTGATGGTACATTGTGTTGATTAAGGGGCGACAAGTAACGCGGCAATACGCCGTCTTTACTAAAACTCCACGCTAAGCGAGATAAACTAGCGGTATACACATTAACGGTGGCTAACCCGCCAGCAATCCCCAGAATACCAATGACTTGTGCCCCTAAGCCGCCAAAGCCATAGTTAAATGCATTAATCATGGCTAAATTGCTGCTTTGTAAGTTACTACTCTGCAAATGACCGCTCTGTAAGTTGCTCGCGACAATGTCGGTAGGCATTGGCATACGTAATAACACCCATGTACATAAGAAATAGATACTACCAACTAACACAGTACCAATCATCATTGCGGGTAACATATCTTTTTTGGGGTTACGAAAATCATTAGCTAAGTGAGACATGGCTTCGACACCAAGGAAGCTCCAAAATGCTAATCCTGCGGCTGTCATAATTAGATTAGGTTGGATTTTTTCCTGCGATAATACCGTTGAATAAGTCTGTAATGCCGATTCATCAGCTGTTAGCCCGAACTGTATAATTGAAAAGAGTGCTAGAACGACAATAATAATCGCTAACGTCAGTAAAAACTGTAACTTAGCAGATATCTGGATACCTTTGTAATTCAGCGCAAACAGCAGTAATAATGATCCCAGTTCTGCCGCCAATAAACCCTGTTCTGATAGAGGGGTTAATGCATAGACAAAATGGAAGGTCAGTAGAATCGCAGCAGGCGCACCAATTGGCACCACAAATAAAAAAAGTAAACCGATGGAACGGCCTGCGACTTGACCAAAGGCTTGTTCGACAAAATAAGCAGGGCCAGCAGCGTGCGGGAATTTCGCTGTTAGCGCCCCAAAGACAACGGTGACGGGTATGATAGCCAGTGTTAACAATAACCACGTATAGATTGCACCATAGCCAGCAATATCAATGGTCATTTGCGGTAAAATAAACACGCCAGTACCTAATAATGTGGTGGCCATTAAGCCTGCACCTTGCCATCGTCCCATTTTTGTTGAACGGTCATCCATTGCTAAACCTGTCTATTCGTGGTGATATTCTAGTAGATAGGTTGAGTATAATGGGCTCTGTGCTGACAATCTGTCAGATTAACCCTGAAATATGCAGCTTTTCGCGACAATTTGCAGGCATTATGCAGCTAATGTGTAGTGCACAGAAAAGAGCAGAGGACGCCCTTGGACAAATTTGATCAGGCAATCATTGCCGAATTACGAAAAAATGCCCGCCAAAGTGTGTCTGCAATTGCGGAGGCGGTGAATCTGTCTCGTCCTGCAGTTACAGAGCGCATCAAAAAGTTAGAACAAACTGGTACGATTCGCGGTTATCAAGTCTTACTGTCGGAATCACAGAAAGAAGGTGTATCGGCATATTTTGAAATTCGTCATCAATGTGCACGGTGTGCCGATGTGGTCGAAATATTTAAAACCCTGCCAGAAGTACAATCTTGTCATGGGGTTAGTGGTGATATGGATTTATTAGTGTTTGTAAAAGCCGATTCAATCCAACGATTACATCAAATACGTGAAACCTTGGATGCACACATTGATATTGTCAAAATCAAAACCCACGTGGTTATGAGTGAGTGGTTGTAATAATTAATGGATTTGGTATTACACGTATGATTCACCGCGATACGTTTCTAATAAAAAAGCCCACTATCAAAATGAATAGTGAGCTTTATTGATTTATTGATTGTGTGCTTTCGTTAAGAAAGACGACACGCTGTTATTTGTCTTTGACTTCTTCGAACTCAGCTTCAAACACATCATCGTCAGTTGAAGGTTGACCTGTTGTGTCATTCGTTTGCTGGCTTGATTGAGCTTGTTGCTGCGCCATTTGTACTAGGGCTTGAGACGCTGTCATTAATGCTTGTGTTGCATTATCAATCGCGGCTTTGTCTTCGCCTTTGAGTGCAATCTCAACATCGGCTATTGCTGTCTCAATCTTTGCTTTTTCATCAGTAGGTAGTGCATCTCCCAGCTCCTCGACTTGCTTACGGGTACTGTGTACCAGTTGATCGGCTTGGTTTCTGGCTGTCACTAACTCTTCGAACATTTTGTCTGCTTCTTTGTTAGCTTCTGCTTCTTGCACCATCTTTTCGATGTCGTCGTTACTTAACCCGCTAGAAGCTTGGATGGTGATCTTCTGCTCTTTGTTTGTGGCTTTATCTGTAGCAGAAACATGTAAAATACCATCGGCATCTAAGTCAAAGGTCACATCAATTTGTGCTGTTCCACGTGCTCCAGCTTGAATGCCTTCGAGGTTAAATTGCCCTAACGATTTGTTGTAGATCGATTGCTTACGTTCACCTTGCAACACGTGAATCGTAACGGCACTTTGGTTATCTTCTGCGGTTGAGAACACTTGATTCGCTTTGGTTGGAATCGTGGTGTTTTTCTCAATCAACTTGGTCATCACGCCGCCCATGGTTTCAATACCAAGAGACAGTGGAGTCACATCTAATAACAAGACATCTTTTACCTCACCAGCTAATACACCAGCTTGAATAGCAGCACCGACAGCAACTGCTTCATCAGGGTTCACGTCTTTACGCGGCTCTTTACCAAAGAACTCTGTCACTTTGGCTTGAACCATAGGCATACGGGTTTGACCACCCACTAAGATAACGTCAGTTATATCGGTGATGGATAAATTAGCATCTGTCAGCGCAGTTTTCAGTGGCTCTAATGAACGTTGTACTAAGTCTTCAACCAGTGACTCCAATTTCGCACGAGTCACTTTTACGTTCATGTGTTTAGGGCCACTAGCATCAGCAGTGACGTAAGGTAAGTTCACATCGGTTTGCTGTGCGGAAGAAAGCTCAATTTTTGCTTTTTCTGCTGCTTCTTTCACACGCTGCATTGCTAATGGATCCGATTTCAGGTCAATACCTTGTTCTTTTTTAAATTCGCCGACTAAGTAGTTAATCATACGATTATCAAAGTCTTCACCGCCGAGGTGGGTATCACCGTTGGTCGATAACACTTCGAAGGTTTTCTCACCGTCTACTTCGTCGATCTCGATGATAGAGATATCAAATGTACCCCCACCCAAATCGTATACCGCGATGGTACGTTCGCCACCTTGTTTATCTAAACCATAAGCTAATGCAGCGGCTGTTGGTTCATTGATAATACGTTTTACATCAAGACCTGCAATGCGGCCTGCATCTTTGGTTGCTTGACGCTGTGCATCGTTGAAATATGCTGGCACGGTGATAACAGCACCCGTTACTTCTTCACCTAAATAGTCTTCGGCGGTTTTCTTCATCTTTTTCAAGACTTCAGCCGAGACTTGCGGTGCTGCCATTTTTTTACCTTTTGCCTCAACCCATGCATCACCATTATCGGCTTTCACAATATTGAATGGCATAATTTCGATGTCGCGTTGAACTTCTTCGTCTTCAAAACGACGGCCAAGCAAACGCTTGATTGCAAATAATGTATTTTTTGGGTTGGTTACAGCTTGGCGTTTTGCGGGTTGACCCACTAATATTTCGCCATCTTGGGTATATGCAATCACTGAGGCTGTGGTGCGCTCACCTTCAGCATTTTCAATTACACGTGGCTTGTCGCCATCCAATAGGGCAATACAAGAATTCGTCGTGCCTAGGTCAATACCAATAATCTTACTCATAATCTTTTCTCCAAGAATTTTGTAGACGGCTGAAGGCTAAAACGCAGTAACCTTGAAGGTATCGTGTCGTTTATCGGAAATAATCAGCCGTTGGATATATCAATTTATCAATTGTTTATAGATGAGAACTAACATGACAAAAGCGGTATTTAAGCAAGGGCAATATTAATAAAATCATGCTCTTGATGTTATTCACCGTGTTGCTCTATTTCATCGTGTTGTTCTATGGTTGTTTCTCACCTTATTACACACTGTTATTTATGGCTGATGGCAATCGTACGTGGTTGCATGACGTCTGGTGTTTCACGCTCTAAATCAATATGAAGTAGACCATTTTTCATGGTTGCGTTTAGCACTTTGATGTAGTCAGCTAATTGGAACTTACGTTCGAAATCGCGCTCAGCAATGCCTTGATAAATGTAATTCTTGTCTGCGACTTCGTTGTTTTTACTTTCAGCAGTGATGATAAGTAGATTTTCTTTTTGGATGATATTAATCTGATCGTCAGAAAAACCAGCTACCGCCATGGTAATACGGTAATTGTTTTCATCTTTCTGCTCGATATTGTACGGAGGGTAACCGTTTGATGTACTTTTCGCATTTTTTGCGTTGTTCGATTCCATCATGTCAAACAGACGGTCGAAACCAATAGCACTACGGTATAGGGGAGTAAAATCGACATTTCTCATAAAACTATCCTCATAAATAAGCAATAGCCTTAGTGATAAATACGTATGAGGGTATCAGACGTAACTAGGCACTAAGGGGATCAGAACATACACTCCACAGACCACCTTGGGTTCAGGGACGTGATGCCTAATATTTCAAGTTGTTTACTTTCTCTTTGTTCCCTCTAACAAGGCGAACGAGACAAGTGGTTTGAAGTTCCATCTGGCAACTTCTGTAATTAATCTATGCTTCCGGTGGGGTTTAGTCAATAACTAAAATTAATTATTTTATGAATGTTTACATATACCTCTAATAAATAACGGTTTTAAGTTGTTCTTGGTGTCAATGTTGATGGTGTTAGATAAAAAGCTCAGATTTAATTTCCGAGTTTTATGCCACAACGTTTGAATGTACGTTGCCAAAATTTGACGTGCTTTAGAGTGGCTGCACGAAATGATGCATGTAATTGCCCTTCGATATAGGTGCGATGGTAGGGCGAGAAAGCACCGAGTGGCGGAGAGATAATTGAAAATACAGTAATAAGATCAGATTGAAGCTGTTGGTATTGTGAATCTAACTCTGCCAGGTAAGGCTGAATAGGTTCAGCAAAGAATTTGAAGAAGACATTGCGTAAATAAGTTGCTTTCTGTTGATTTCGGTTCAGACCGCAACTGATCGTGTTTTCTTGTGCTTCAAGTAAGGCTGTTGTGGTAAGTAACCAATCACGGGCACGTGTCATTGAGTAAAACAATTGTCCGTAATAGCGAAATAGGTGGATTTGTTCTTGGTGATATAGCAAAGCATCTATTGATTGCTTTGATGTTGGCATTTTAGTGAGTATGTTGGTGGTAATGCCTGCAATATTGCGAAAGGCTTCTTGGCTTTCGACAAAGCCTGGGAAGTGATTTAATTCAAAGGTTACTGAAACGGGGGAGAATTGCTGTCGCCATTCTTTGCCACCAACGACCATATTCCATAGGTGGTGAGGTAATTGCTGTTGCTTCAGTGTTTCCAGTAATACTAATTCAGTGTGAAGTGCTGAATTGTTATCGAGTATTGCAATACAGCGATTTAGCCCATTAATTAACAGTAGTTCATATTGTAGCTGGTGGGTTCTATCTTGTACTTTTCCCAATATTGAATTGCGCTCGGCTATTAGGTGGAATAAATCACACTTTCTGAGTTCATAAGCGTTCAGCAAACTTATGCGTACATCTGGGTTTGGTAGTGTGAGATCACGAACGTCAGGAAAGGGAATCATGGACGTTGTAGGGGCAGGTATAGTGGCGACATCTAGAACGCTTGCCAATCGGTCATGATAGCTTTGAAAAGCCACCTCAGTACTGTTTCGTTCACACCCTGTAAGCAGTGCTATCGAGAAGAACAGCCCAAGCATGTGATATTGCAAGATCGATTTAGACATTCAACTATATAACTCCTTATTCGTATCGTTTAATTATACGAATGATTAGGGATTGTCCATTACAGAGACAAAGCTCAAACAAATAATCGTCTTAAAATGCTATCTTGCTCAACTCTATCCAGAGATCAGAGTACTTCAATGCAAGAACTTTTCGTATTTAGTCTCTATATGCTTTATGGCTTAATTTTTATTGCTATTGGTTTTACTATTTTTTTCCGTGATTTGCGATTTAGCCATCTCTCTATTGCCTCTGCGCTTCCAACGTTAGCTATCTTTGGTTTTATCCATGGACTTCATGAGTGGTCTGAATTGTATCTGCACGTGTATCAAGAAGAGTTGATGATGCACCAGACAGTAAAGATATTAAAAGTGGTAAAACTTTGGACTTCCTTTATTGCTTTGGGCTATTTTGCTCTACAAATGCTCGCGATGACCAAATGGCGTTTTCGGTCACAGCTTTCTTTGATTACCCAAGTTGTTACAGCGCTATTTTTTGTTGGTGTCGTTTATCGTTATTTCTCCCAAGACCTCTATATCTTTGTAAGAGAAACAACATTTCAAATACGATGGCTATTTGGTTCTGGTGCGGGAATGTTAGCTGGCGCCGCTCTTATGAATTATTCCAAGAAGCTGAAGCAGGAAGAGCGTAAAGCTGCAGGAGCTGTAGGCTACTTAGGCATTTCTATCATAATTTATGGATTGTTCGCTGGGCTATTTTATATCGAACATATAGTAGTTGGTCCTATGATTCGTACTTTTTTAGCTCTGGTGATGTTGATCTACTTAAGAAAGACACTTGAACTGTTTGATGCTGAAAGACAGCAGCAAATCGAACGTTCACTTCATCAGGTGCTGCATAATGATAAATTGAGAGATATTGGTGAGTTGGCCTCGGGTATTGCTCACGAAATAAAAACGCCGTTAAGTAGCGCTTTGATGCGGTGTGATTTACTTGAAAAACAAATAATAATAAGTGAATACGATCGGGATAACGCCCAGAGGCAGCTTGAACACATTCGTAAAGGCCTGTTGAAAGCGGCTCATATTAGCCAAGAGTTACTTCAATTTTCGCATAAACGTATGCCTATAAAACAAAGGCTTTCTGTTGCTGAATTGATTAAGGAATCGCTTGAGTTGATGGCCCATCGATTAAATGATTTCCAAGTAGAAATTGATATCCCGACAGATTTATATTTTTATGCGGACAAAGAACAACTAGAAGATGTGGTGATCAATATTGTCAATAACGCTATTGATGCCTCGATTGATAAGAAAGTCATTTTTATTCATGCAGAGCAGAGAGGATTACGGATTAAGTTATCAATTACCGACTTTGGGACTGGGATTGATGAAAGTATTAAGGATAAAGTGTTATTACCTTTCTTTACTACGAAAGATAAAAGCACTGGCACGGGGCTTGGGTTAACACTTAGTCAAAAAGTTTTAGAACAGAATCAAGGTAAGCTAAGTCTTAGCAATACAAAAAGTGGATTGTGTGTGGAAATTGAACTAGCAATGGAGAGCTAATGAGCCTTAAATTACTCTTGGCTGAAGATGACTTAGATTTACGAGAAGTTATCACTGAAGCCTTAATACTTGATGGCTTTGAAGTCACCGCATGTGAGAGTGCAGAGCAAGCCATTAGCTGTGCTATGCGACACAGTTACGATATTGCATTATTGGATTTTGTGATGGGCGGGATAAGTGGCATTGATGCTATCGCAGTACTAAAACAAACCGATCCTAATATTGGAATCGTGATCGTGACGGCTTTTGGGACGATTGACACTGCGGTAGACGCGATGAAAAAAGGGGCTGATGAATTTTTAACTAAGCCTTTTAACTTACAAACGCTCTCTGTTACGTTGAAAAAAGTACATGCAGAAAAATCATTAAAGTCTCCCCCAGTCGATAAAGACAGCGACTTAGTCTTTAGTGCGTTATCAAACCCGATTCGACGTAATGTTATATATCAATTGAATATCCATCAAAGACTCAAGTTTATGGATTTGTGTCGTTTAGTGGGTATTAAGGATCATACCAAGTTTAATTTTCATCTACGTCAGTTAATAAAAAGTGGTTTAGTTTCTAAAAATGATGAAAAAACCTACTTCTTAACGAAGGTGGGAATCGACATTGAATCACGTATTTTAATGTAGCAACTCAATATAAATATCGAGCATAGAAGTGGGTGATAACACCCACTTATTTATTGTCGTTATCTAGCCTCATTGATAAGCGGATGCACAAACATCGGTGAGTCTGAATAGAGGTTTAGATAACTTTCTAATCGCATTGAATAGAAACCCTCTAACTCCTCATCTTCCTCTTCATGGCAGTCGGTACAGATCTCTTTCGGATCAGATTCTTCGTGAGGAAAATGACACTCGACACATTCCATCTGCTCACTATTTTGGTGTTTGATATTATGCTGGCGACCGTCTAGGTTGGCCAATGTATCGTGACACTCAACACAGCTCCGATACTCAAACTCCAGATCCTCTGATGGCTCTTCACCTTCGTGACATTGACCTGCACAAGTCTCATCCAGCAAGTGGAAGTTAGCTATGTTTTCTTCGTCTGGATTAGGTAATTCTTCTGCCCAACTTATTGAACAACTGAAAGCGAGCAAGCCAAACAGCATATATTTAATGATGTTCATAAACGTGTTTCCTTAATTATTCTATTGTGTGGCTTAATTGAAAAATTAAGCCACCACCATTTGACCAGCGTATAAAATAAACATTCGAAGCGACATGACACCCACAAGGGTAAATACTGGCAAAATCACCACGAATGCTTTTGTCTGTTGGGTATTATCCGAGCAAACCACTTTGAGTGTGAGTGGCAATACGACACCGATACCGATAACGCCAATCCAAAAAACATACGCCCAGAAACTGCCAAACACCGCTAGATTAATGGCTTCTTGTTCAGCAAGCACACCGAAACTCATCCCGATGATCAACATCATTAATAAGATCACTTCTGCGATAATTACCGGTTTCTCAATACGATGGCTCAAGGAGAATCCGAATGTTTTTGTATTCGCAGAAAAGAGGGTATAAGCCATTAAAACAGACGCAGCAATACCGGATGAAATGCCTGATGCTAAGAACAATAACGGCAGTATTGGCTGGTTTAACATAGGGTAAGAAACCAGAGCAGAAAGTAGGAAACCAGTATAGACACCTAGCAGTATTGACAAGATAATTAAAACGATATCAAGATATTTGTCTAACCTCTCCAGTTGAGAAAATATGGATAGCACAGCTCTGTTGTTTGCTACACGAGGTGTAAGTTTATTTAAAAGGCTAAGAATTTCCGTTTTAAAGATCACCATGATCCATGCAAATACTGCCATTTGGTAGAGAATAAAGAGCGTAACCCCACGCCCCATTACCGAAAGTGGATTAGAGAATTGATAAATAATGACTTTCCAAAAATCGAGGGGCTTGGTTAAGTCCACAATCAGAATTAATAGCCCTAAGATCACCATTGATGCAGCCAAAATAACCGCGCTGATCACCAAAGGATTTTTTGAGAGTGCTGATTTATCTTGCTCAAAATGTTTGATAGCTAACGCTAGGCACATCGCTCCCGATGAAATCCCAAGAACAAAGAGGTAGATTGCGATAGGCCAGTGCCATACGAGCGTGTCGAAGTGAAAGGCATTATTCAATGATTCTATCATGATAGGACCTCGTTGAATTTATCGGGAATACGGAGCATTTTAGGTTTAGTACCTAAATATTTTTTGTAGCGGTAGACGGCTTTATTTTTCAGCACGATGTTAATGTCACTTTGTGGATCATTGAGATCACCAAAAATGAGTGCTTGTTTTGGACAAGCTTGAACGCAACTCGGAAGTTCATTATCTGCCAGTTTTGATTTTCTGCAGAAATCGCACTTATCTGCAGATTTTGTTACAGGATCAACGTAGCGTACTTTATAAGGACAAGCAGCAATGCAGTATTGACAGCCAACACATCTATCTGGATTAACGTCTACAATCCCCGTATCCTTATCAATGTACGAAGCGCCAGTTGGGCAGACGTTGACACATGACGGGTTTTCGCAATGCTGACAAGATTTCCTGAAGAAGCTATAACGAATATCGGGAAATTCACCAATAGGTTCACTTCTAATAATTTCAAGGCGAGTAACACCATCAGGCACGTTATTGGTTTCTTTGCAGGCTTTGACGCAAGCCTCACAGCCTATACATAATGATTCATCGTGGATCATGGCATATCGTTTACCATCAATTTCAATTGTTTGAATAATGGATGTGCCTGCAACGCCTGTCGTTGCAATCATAGCACCAGCACCTAAGCCGATAATCAATTTGCGTCTAGAGTGATCCATTACTGATCTCCTTCTAGTGCTTGGTCTTCTGTGTGACAATCAACACACCGTTGTATTCTAGATTTATTCTCAATACCTATAATTGGGTCAACATCAGTATGGAGATCATGACAAGAAGCACAGTTAATTTGTTTATAGTGCACATCGTGCGTCCAATCCGCTTGTCTGAGATCTTTTGGAGAGTGGCAAGAGATACATTGCTCGTTCTGAGATTGAGCACTTATACTTGAATGCTCTGCAAAGCTAATAATGCTAGTTTCGTCTTTTGGATGAGCGCCCTTATTTTCGTGGCAAGCCGTACAATTGTTATAAAATTTTCGACTCGAGTGGGCGCCAACACTTTTGATTGGCTTAATGTCTTTTAGTAAACGTTGCTTTTTATGACAGCGAATACAACGTTTATTTTCTTTGATCAGAATAGCCATTTCGTCGTCATTGTTAATCTGTGAGCTGAAGATCTGATCGGCTTCTTCTCTATTTAACGCTGCTTTACTATTTATGGCTTCTTGTGCGTAGGAAGAAGAAGATAAACAAAGAACGAATAGGCTTGAAATAATAAAGCTGGAAATACGGAGTAATTTATCCATAGTAATTCTCGTTCTTATATTTATTCTGCCATTTAGCAGGTTTTAATAAGGCCAATATAGCGCTGGCTTATACCCAAGTAACCTCAAGATGTTCGTTTCAGCGAGAATTTCCAGGCGCTAAGGTAAGGCGCTGATTTGCCGATATAGCGTTCTACATCAAAAATCAGCAACGCAACATTAGTGCCTGGAAAACTCGCCCTTCGGGAGTGATCCAGCCAGCCCACTTCTGTGTCAAATGCACTCAAAAGGGGCTGTCATTCCTTCGCACATTTTCCTTGAATTGAACTGGCTGGTATCACTCTGAATCCTGCATCTTGAGGTAATCTGGGTATATATATTAACGTCTCAAATACTGTTTAATTTATTTAAATTCTAAATTCATTACTCCACGGTGGAAGACGTGGTTGATTTGAGAGTTGTCGAATACCGCCACACCAAATGGGTAAGCTTTATTCATATCGTTAAACTGAACGTCTTGAGTTTCAGCGTTGCTACCGGTAGTAACAAGCTTACGTTTCATTTCCAACGTCCAAACACCATCTTTCCATATAGCACCAACATCTACATCACCACGAGAACCCGTAAATGGTGCTCCGGTTAAGCCTGGAATACGGTTTGATGCATTGAAGTCGGCAGTAAATGGCTGTTTTTCGGCTTCGTGGATAAGAAGCGTATCTGCTGTTAATTCTGGTGTAACGAATGCAGGTTGGCCATCTTTAATATTATTAACATAACCGCCACCAGTTTTATCATCACCTTTACGCCCCCAACCTTTGTTTGCTTTAGGGTCGGTATTGCTGTCTACGTATTGGTCATCTAGCTGACCATGCGCGCCGGTACGGACACCTTTCCAGTGCCACATATCAAGGTATTGGCCTTCCTTGGTGAATTTACGAGCAGGGTTTTTGTCATCTCTGCCGGCAATTTTACCGTCTTTAGAGCGATGACATGCGGCGTTACAGCCTTTTTCAGCAAAACCGTCTGCATTGATATCCCAAAATACTGCGAATTTATCTTCGTAATAGGTATTATCGTGACCAGTACTGTCTTTGTTGACCATTTGCTTCCAGCTATTATCGTCTTGTTTTACCCAGGGGAAGCGGTCAATACTTTTAGTTGGATCTTTATAACTGATTAAGAAATAAATAAATTCTTTATCATAGAGTGACTTAATTTCCACTGTTGTTTTCTTTATACCTTCATAGCCATTGTTTGGCTTGTAGGGCAGTTTGCCTAATTTGATTTTGGCTGCTTTTATATCATTCCAAGCAGCGTCGACTTGACCATCGATAGTAATTTCTGACGATGTCTTAGTACTTTCTAATGTAGTGTTTTTTGCCTGAGCAAAACTTACGGGTACTGCCGTTAAAGCAATAGCGGTACTAATAGTAAGGATAGAAGGTCTCATATTAAGCTCCTGATGGTCTATTAATTTTATTTTCATAATCATAATAAGAACGAAAGGAACTTTTTCATTTGACCAATGTCACTAAATAAAAATCAGATTAACTTGGTTAGATGGCTTTGTGATCATGCAGCTAAAACATGTTAGGCATAGTTATACCGAATAGATAATATTGATAAATAAATTTATCATAGTTTGGTGTTATTTAAATATTATAGATGGTAGGTTTTCTAATATGATCATGTGGTGTGGTAGCGGTAGGGTATAATATTAACACCTCCTTACTCTGACGACTGCAGAGCTTTATAGTAAAGGCTTCTTCAGTAAACAACTTCAATATTAAAGAGGCGATTCATGAAGGCGGATCTCTCCCGTACAGGGTTTTATGTTCACCATTGCGCACCATAAATCAAACTGACACTTATTTACCATCCGTAATGACTCAAATCCCTGCTGAAGTGTTGACCAAGCTCGTTTTCGTATTTTGAATCCACCAGTAGCGACAGTGAACTTCTTAATAGGCGCATGATCTGATTCGATACCATTATCGTGTATGACTATCTATTGAAGTGCATGAAAGAGCTAGCTAAGTCAAAGCCTGACGTCGACTCAATTCTGCCTTGGAACGTCACTCACTAAAACGCTCCGTGGGATCATGGGGCGTTTACAGTATTCTAGATGCCGAAGTCAACTTTACGAAAAATATAATAAAAGGCCATCTCGAAAGATGGCCTTTTCTTAGGGGGATGGTGTTACTTCATTGCTGTAATAAACCGTTCAGTGATTTGCTTCGGGCGGGTAATTGCCCCACCGACAACAACCGCATGGCAGCCAACATCTAGACAACGTTTAGCCATTTCCGGCGTTTCTACATTACCCTCCGCGATAACTGGGATAGTCACCGCGTCTAGCAATTCTTTGATAAATTGGAAATCATTCGAAAATAACTTACTGTCCTTTGTGTTTTCGGTATAGCCGTGAAGTGTTGATGAAATACAATCAAACTCTAATCTATCAGCCTCCAGCGCATCATCTAGCGTGGAAATATCAGCCATGAGAAGAACATCAGGGTACTTCGAACGAATTGATTTCACGAAATCTTCTAGCGTTTCACTGTTAGGACGAGTTCTATCCGTTGCATCAATCGCAATCATGTCGGGAGCAATCGTCATCAGTTCATCAACTTCGCCAATCGTTGCTGTGATGAATACTTCAGAATCGTCATAGTCTCGTTTGACAATACCAATGATAGGTAAATTAACCGTCTTTTTAATCTCGGTAATGTCTTTAACTGAGTTAGCACGGATACCAAATGCACCACCCTGTTCAGCAGCAAGTGCCATACGACTCATAATGAAATCACTATGTAATGGTTCATTTTCAAGCGCTTGGCATGAAACAATCAAGCCACCTTTCGTTCTAGTGAAAAAATTACTCATAGCCCTAATAATTCTTCCAATTCATTTTTGACGATGGTTACGTGTGGGCCGTAAATAACTTGCACACCGTTACCTTTAACTACTACAGCAATAGCACCCGTTGTTTTTAATCCATCCTCGTTAATCTTAGTCGCATCATTCATTGTTAGACGTAACCGTGTTGCGCAGCAATCAACATCTTTGATGTTAGCTGAGTCACCCAAGTATTTAACAATCGCAACTGCACGCTCGGTACCAGATATGCTAATTGCTTCTGCCTGTGATTCATCTTCGCGGCCTAGGGTTTTGAAATTGAACTTAGTAATCAGGAATCGGAATGAGAAATAATACAGAAAGAACCAAGCAGTACCAATAACCGGAACTGCCATCCAATTTGTTTTAGCCTGACCTTGCAGAACACCGAACAGAATGAAATCAATGAAGCCACCAGAGAAGGTTTGACCGATTGTGATTTCGAACATGTGAGCGAGCATAAATGCGAAGCCATCGAATACCGCATGCACTACATACAGTAATGGAGCAACGAATAAGAAGGAAAACTCCAGAGGTTCCGTGATCCCCGTTAAGAACGAAGTCAAAGCCGCAGATAGCATCAAGCCACCAACTCTAACTTTGTGTTCGGGTTTAGCGCAGTGGTAGATAGCAAGCGCAGCCCCCATAAGACCGAACATCATTGTGATAAAGCGACCCGACATGAAGCGAGATGTACCGATGAAGTACTGCTGCACTGATGGATCTGCTAGCTGAGCGAAGAATATTCGTTGTGTACCTTCAACCATAACACCATTTACGACTTCTGTGCCGCCAAGTGCCGTTGTCCAAAAAGGAAGGTAGAAGATATGGTGAAGACCGAACAAACCCAGCATGCGAAGAATGAAGCCGTAGAGTAATGTTCCTATGTAACCCGTTGTTTCTATCAAGCTTCCCAAGCCAAAGATACCAGATTGAATCTTCGGCCACACCAAAAACATGACAGCGCCAAGGATGATAGCAGAGAATGCTGAAACGATTGGAACGAAACGCGAACCACCGAAGAAACCAAGGAACTTAGGTAGTTCGATTTTGTTGTATCGAGAGTGTAAGAAGTTAGCCATAATACCAACGATCACACCACCAAACACACCAGTATCGAGTGTTTGAATACCGAGAATCATACCCTGACCAACTGCCCCTAGATTGCCTGTCGCCAGGCTGCCTTGAAGCGATAGCATTGAACCAATAGTTGCGTTCATTACCAAGTAAGCAAGCAGCGCGGCAAGGCCTGCCGTACCTTTATCACTTCGAGACAAGCCGACAGCAACACCAACCGCGAATAGCACAGGTAAGTTACCAAATACGATAGCACCGGCAGCCGTCATAATGGTGAATATTGCTTGCAAGAGCGCAACATCCAAAAATGGGTACGCGATTAGGGTGTTAGGGTTTGATAGTGCACCACCGATACCAAGTAACAAACCAGCGGCGGGAAGCACTGCAATAGGAAGCATAAACGACTTTCCGAATTTTTGTGCTGTTTCAAAAAAAGCAGAATCTGACATGAGAACCGAACTCCATAATTGATATAATATATGGAGTATAGTTCCACCTGCGGGCGTGATGATCTATCATAAATTAATCAATTCATGATATGACTCACAAAATTACTTGTTTCCCATGAAAGGTGTATCACATGGTAGACTGCGTGGTTTTAAGGGCGTTGTTGAAAATTATTTGATATGGCCGTTCTGCTCTGTGACGTTGTAATAATTACTGGTTATCGGGAGGAAAAACTGGCTATTCTCTGATCCCCCTAAAGGAGCGGGTGCTAGCGCGATACTTTACAGTATCATCGAAACGGCTAAAGCTAACGGGCTTATCGTGTATGACTATCTGTTGGAGTGTATGAAAGAGCTAGCTAAGTCAAAGCCTGACGTCGACTAAATTCTGCCTTGGAACGTCACTCACTAAAACGCTCCGTGGGATCATGGGGCGTTTACTTAGTATCAAGTTCGATGGTAGGAGTTATAGCAATAAACATCAGATACAAAAAAACCTGCTAAAAGCAGGCTTGATGTATCTCTAAGAGAATTTGGTGCTCGCTACTGGACTCGAACCAGTGACACCTTGCATGTCATGCAAGTACTCTAACCAACTGAGCTAAGCGAGCAAATTGTATTGTCTAATAACAAGCTATTGCGTGCTATTTAAAATTTGGTGCTCGCTACTGGACTCGAACCAGTGACACCTTGCATGTCATGCAAGTACTCTAACCAACTGAGCTAAGCGAGCAAATTGTTTTGTTCCGTTTTTGGGAACGAGAGAATAGTAGCGATTCGATTTATTTCGCGCAAGTGTTTGAGATCGCTTTTTTATTAATTTGCATTCATTTGCTCGCAGAGTGACCAGTTTGGTGGTCGTATGAGCGCGAGACGACGAATTAATTGAGGAGAAGTTGTTTAGATTTATCATGATGATAGAGATTGAGACTGACTTTTTTATGTTCAACTCATAATATTAATGTGCTGACACTGATGACGACTGATAGTTTTCTAGACATTCATCAGTTGCCATCAATGATTATTTGAAGGTAATGCTATGTTTCGACTTCAGCTAGTACGGACGTACTTTTCTCAAGTGTCATGAATAATTGCTCAAAACTTTTCGTGAGCTTGTGTGTAGGCAGTAAATGGATTAATGGCTTCTGATAGTAATGCGATTCTTTCATTTTTATCGATTGAGGCAGATAAGGTTCAAGAATCGGTAAGCCGAGATCCTTCAAGTCAGTAATGATTTTCTTTGGGAAGTTAGCCTGAGCATTAAACATATTGACAATAACACCC
>SWCB01004568.1_pt1 | contig 20534 bp, 21 predicted proteins | sample 4692901 | NCBI WGS metagenome assembly SWCB01 (sample SAMN10267276, study PRJNA491770) | bioreactor metagenome | isolation source: DHS bioreactor inoculated with subseafloor sediment | place: Japan: off Shimokita Peninsula | collected 2006-08 | reverse complement strand
TTGCCAGGCAAATCTTACTTATTAAAAACCAAAAAGTAGCGTCTACTCTGTGCCTACATAGCTCAGTCGGTTAGAGCACCTGACTGTTAATCAGGGGGTCCTAGGTTCGAGTCCTAGTGTGGGCGCCACTTATTCAATTTAACGGCTAATGCCGTTTTTTTTATTTTCTATCATGTTTTTATGCTATAATATGTTCAAATATACATTATCGGGGTATTAAAATGAATAGATGTCCGCTTTGTGGTACTTTAAATGAAGAAGGTAAGGATTTTTGTAAGAGTTGTAATCATGCATTAAGTTTAAAGGATCAAGTTGAAAGACCTAATCGTTTTGTAGAAGTCTTATTTGGTGCTATCTTTATCATTTATGGGCTTATTACTTTAATTTTAAATTTTATTGTTTTAGATTCTATATTGTTTGAACCTTTGATGTTTATCTTGATTGGTGCCTATATGATTGGAAGTTCAGTACTTTTGGGCGATTATAAAGAAAAAGTTGAACTGATGAATATAGAGCAAAAGCAATTAAAAGATAGAATTGAATTTTTAGAAAAACAAGCTAACAATAAATCATAGTTTCGCATAAAAAAAAGGATATTATCCTTTTTTTGTTAAAATAAGAAACTTAATAAGGGCTCTATTTGAATGAGTATAGGTGCAATCATGAGTGAAACAATACTCATGAGTTTTATCAGAATATCCATGGATGGACCTGCAGTATCTTTTAAAGGATCTCCGACTGTATCACCTATAACAGTAGCTTTATGTAGGAGTGTTCCTTTACCTCCTTCATAGCCCTGTTCAATATATTTTTTGGCATTGTCCCAAGCACCACCTGAGTTTGCCATAAAGATTGCTAACATCATGGATGAGACTAACCCGCCTATGAGTAGCCCACCTAAGCCTTCAGGACCTAAAAGAAGACCCGCAATGATAGGTGACAACAAAGCGATTAATGAAGGTAGAATCATCTCTTTTAAAGCAGCTTGTGTAGAAATATCTACACATTTTTTATAATCTGGGAGAGATGTACCTTTAAGTATTCCAGGATCATTTTTATATTGTAATCTCACTTCATCAATCATTTGATGTGCGGCTTTTCCTACAGAATTAATGACAAGTGAAGAAAACAAGTAAGGAAGCATAGCACCAATAAAGACACCAATAACAACACCGGGATTTAATATATCTACACCTGATGTGGTTAGGTTTGTTGCTTTTTCATAAGCAAAAAATAAACCAATGGATGTGAGTGCAGCTGATCCTATGCAAAAACCTTTAGCGATTGCAGCAGTTGTGTTACCTACAGAATCTAAGTGATCAGTTATTTTTCTAACACTTTCATCTAGATGACTCATCTCAGCAATTCCACCTGCATTATCGACAATAGGTCCATAAGCATCAACACTTATAGTCATACCTGCTGTTGAAAGCATACCAACTGCAGCTAATGCTATACCATAGATATCTTGAGTGAATAAATAAGCTAATAAAATACCTGTAACAAGTAACATCACTGTGATAAAAGTAGATTTCATACCCACACTAAAACCTGCAATGACGTTGGTTGCACCACCGGTTTTAGATTGCTCAACAATATTTAAGACATACTTATGTTTATCAGAAGTATAGTATTCAGCAATCATGCCAATACCAATACCAACACCTAAGCCAACAGCAATTGTTAAAAACAACATCCAGGCTCTACTGCCTTCAAATAATAACAAGCTCATCAGTAAAGACGAAAATAACATAAATAAGGTATTCAAATAGGTTGCACGATTAAGGGCTTTTTGGGGATCTTTCCATTTTTTTCTTCTCATGATCATGATTGAAACAACTGTTGATATGATGCCTAATGAAGCGATAATCAGCGGAAACATAACTGCTGACAGTATATTTGATAATGCAGGTTCTGTAATCAAACTAGGTTGTTCAATTACTATTTCAGGTGAAAAATTAACAAATGCATATAAACCAAGTGTAAGTGCTGAAATCAGTGTTCCGATATATGATTCTGTTAAATCAGAACCCATGCCAGCAATATCACCAACATTGTCACCAACGTTATCAGCAATGACAGCAGGATTTCTTGGATCATCTTCAGGGATATTTGATTCTACTTTACCTACTAGATCAGCACCTACATCAGCAGCTTTCGTATAAATACCTCCACCAACCCGACCAAATAAAGCAATCAAAGATGCACCTAAACCATAACCGGTAATGATATGTATAGCATGAGATAAAGCAAGATATTGATCATAAGCTTCAGATTTAAAACCACCATATAATGTATAAAAGACAAAAAACAAAGATGTTAAACCAAATAAACTTAAACCAACAACAGTTAATCCTAATATAGAACCACCTGTAAAAGATGTTTTAATTGCATGAGACATACCGAAAAGTCTTGCTTGATCAGTCGTTTTATGGTTTGCTTTTACGGCTGCAAGCATACCGATGTAACCAGCTAAACCAGAAAAAGAAGCACCAATGATGAAAGTAATAGAAGATCTATACCCAATTCCTTCAGCACCTTTTAAAGATGGTATAAAACCAATTAAAGCTAAAGTTATAGCAACAACTAAAGCAACAATAAACATCACTTTATATTGTCTTTTCATGTATGCCATTGCACCATCTTTAATATATGAAGCAATCGCATTAATTTTTTCATGATTAACTTTAATCTTATTTAGTTTTTTTAAAAGTATGATGGCGTATAGAACAGAGATGAGTGAAAGAGAAATGATGATTCCCAAAAAAATAACAACCATAAAAAATTGATCAAACACATGTATCACCTCAACATATCATATAATCGCAATTTACCTTTATCATATTACTAAATAAAAAAAATAGCAAACGCATTTGATGAGTTTGCTATAACTACTATTTAAATAACAACCTTAAACTATTCAAAATGACTAAAATGGTTGAACCTTCATGTGCAACTACACCAAGTGGTAAATCTATCAATCCAAAGACGTTAGAAATCATAAGAAGGGCTATAACACTTATTGAAAATATAATATTTTGAATTGTTATTGATCTCATACGTTTTGCAAGTAATAATGTTTGAGGAAGATTTTCGATTTGGTTATTCATAAAGACAATATCAGATGTTTCTAAAGATACATCAGTTCCTGCTCCCATTGCAACACCAACATCAGCAGTAGCAAGAGCTGGTGCATCATTGATACCATCACCAATCATAAGTACTTTACCTAAATCCTTTTGAAGCTGTTTGATTCGATTAACTTTATCTTCTGGCATACAGTTTGCTTCAAAGTGATCAATGCCAGCCTCTTTAGAAATTATTTTAGCGGTAGCCTCATGATCACCGGTAAGTAAAACAGGCGTTATATTTTGGTCTTTAAGCGCTTTGGTGACTTCTTTGACATTATCTCTAATACTGTCGGTTAAAGCGATGTAACCAACGATTTCATCGTTTTTAATGATATATATCATACTATAGCCTTTTTGCATTGCTGATTTTAAAGCACGATCACAATGCTCAGATGATTTTGCATCAAATTTTCCAACTTTCCAAGTGCTATCTTTATAGTTTGCTTCCATACCTTTTCCAGAAATCTCTTTGGTTTCTAACCCTTTAATGTCTTCACAATCTTTTAAGTGTTCAACCACAGCTTTTGCAAGTGGATGGTTGGATTGTTTTTCAATGGCGCATACAATTTTTTTAATCTCAGATAGGTTTTCGCTTTTTATCGCTTTAATCTCCACAACTTTCGGAACACCTGAAGTAATGGTACCTGTTTTATCAAAAACAACTGCTTTAATACCAATTAAGTTTTCTAAAGCTTTTCCACCTTTAATAAGAATTCTTTTTTTAGCTGCGTTAGATAAACTCGCTAACATTGCTGGAGTAATTGATGCTACTAAAGCACAAGGCGAACCTACAACTAAAACGACCACACCTCGTCTAAATGATTCAGCACGATCTAGCCACCCAAATAGCGGTGGAAGAAACATAAATCCTACCGCAAATATAATAACAAAATATACATAATATTTTTCGATTTTATTAATAAGTGTTTGTGACTCTGTTTTATTGTCCTGTGCTTCTTTTACAAAATCAACAATTTTCTGAACCACAGAGTCCTTTGGACTTTTTGTTGTTTCTACAATAATTGTTTGTTCTATATTGATAGATCCAGCAAAAACCTCATCACCTTTATGTTTTCCTACAGGAACATATTCACCAGTAATCGGTGATTGGTCTAAAGAAGTAGAACCTTTTATAATCTTTCCATCTACAGGAACTTGCTGTCCAACTTTCACAATGACTTGATCAGAAATTTTTAAGTTTTGAATTTGAACTTCTGTCTCATTTCCATCTTCATACAATATTGCAGTCTTTGGTGCTAACTTAAGTAAACTTGTTAGTTCTTTCTCGCTTTTTGATGTAGCATAAGATTCTAAAACACCACTGATTGAAAAGATTAAAATAAGGATTGCGCCCTCTTCATAACTGCCAACGAAAAATGCAGCTAATGCAGCTAGAATCATTAAAATCTCTACATTTAATGACTTGTTTTCAATGGTTGCGAGTACACCTTCTTTTGCTTTAGCATAACCTCCTATTGCAAAAGACAGACCAAATAATGCAACTACAAACCAAGCATCATCATAAAGATGTTGAAATATGAATGCAGTTATAATAAATATAATTGATATAATGACCGAACTGGTTTCAATAATAAGTTGTTTTTTTGTCATATATTACCTCCGAAGTTGTTTTTATTATAGTTTAATTATACCAAAAAGCAATACAAAATTATAAATAAGTGCATAAATTATTATAAAAAAGGTATTTATTTATAAAAGAAATAATTTATAGATTGAATCTGTGTAAAATATGTAATCGTTGTATTTATAAATAAGTTGTCATTTTATAAAAATATGATATACTTTTTACGAGGAGTTGACAAAACATGAACTATATTAAAGAAGACCATAAAATCTATGTATTAAATGAAGAGAATAATAAAATTGTTGAAGCAACATTTCCTTTTTATAAGGAGGGTGTTGTTGTTGTCGATCACACCTATGTCGATCCATCTTTAAGAGGTCAAGGTATAGCTAGTGAACTCATGCATGAAGTGTCAAGATTCGCAAAAGAAAAAGGATATAAAGTTGTAGCAACTTGTCCATATGCAGTCGTTTGGTATAAAAAGCATAAAGAGTATGACGATATTATTGATTTTGAAACACAAACAGAATTAGCACCTGAATGTAGAATATAGGAGTGTAAGATGGATAAACCTTTAGTGATATTAGTCTCTGGTGGCTCGGCATCAGGCAAGAGTACGGTTGTAAAAGAAATATTGAATAAAGCAGGATTGAATGATGTGATTATTATAAATCATGATGATTATTATCTAGATCAATCGCATTTGCCACTTGAAGAACGATTTAAAACCAATTATGACCATCCAAGATCATTAGATAATGATCTTCTTTATCATCATCTAAAAAAACTCATTCACTTTGAACCTATTGATAAGCCAACATATGATTTTGTTAATCATACAAGAAGTGAAAGAATAGAACATATTGAACCAAAAAAAGTTATTATTGTTGAAGGTATTTTGATTTTAGAAAATTCAAGGATTAGAGAACTATCGGATATAAACTTGTTTGTTGAGTTAGATGACGACACAAGATTTATTAGAAGAATGCTTAGAGACATGAATGAACGCGGAAGAACTCTAGATAACATCATATCTCAATATCAAACGACAGTAAAACCGATGTTTCATAAATACATTAAACCAACAAAAAGATATGCGGATGTCATTATTCCAAATGATACAAAACATGATATCGCAGTTGATTTAATCGTGACTAAAATCAAACAGATTTTAGGTGATCGAAAGTGATATTATTTACTGTTGCAATGTATGAAGAAGCCAACCATATATTAGAAGATTCCATATATAAAAACGACCTGATCATTACTGGAATAGGCAAGACAAATGCAGCAATGAAGCTTACTGAATATATGGCGAATCATAAGGTCAGCTATATCGTTAATATCGGCTTTGCTGGAGGAAATATTGCATATGATGTCAATGATATTGTCATTATTGATCAAGCAAGTTACCATGATTTTGATTTAAGTCTTTTTGGTTATAAAAAAGGACAAGTTCCTGGATATCCTGAAGTCTTTAAATCTAATCCTTATCTTATAGAAAAGGTTAAATCAGTATTTACGAATGCTAAGACGGGACACCTATATACAGGTGACTATTTTATGACAGATAAAGTTGAAGAACCAGCAGTTTTTGATATGGAAGGAACGAGCTTATATCAAGTAGCATGGCACTTTAAAGTTCCAATCATAAGCGTGAAACTTATTTCAGATGTCATTGGCATGGAGGATCATTATCAATCATATAAAACTTTTGAACAAACACAAGGCGCAAAAATTCTACATGATATATACAAAAAAATAAAGGAGGCATTCTAATGAAAGGACTCATTGTTTTTAGTCATAACATGGAAGATGTTGAAAGTTTAGCGACAAGAGCTTTACTAGTTAGAGCTGGATTTGAGATGCACTCACTTACTTTTGAGAATACAAAGCATATAAAAACTGCTTTTGGCCAAGAAATCATAGCAGATTATACGATGGATGAAATTGAAATTGATACCTATGATTTTGTTGTAGTTCCTGGTGGTAAGTATGTGGCTCAAATTGTTGATCAGGATGTGAATATTAAATCTTTAGTGACACAGTTTTATCAAAGAAATAAGTTAGTTGCAGCAATATGTGCAGGTCCTAGGTTTTTAGGACAAGCAGGATTATTAGATGGTAAAAACTTCACTGCATATACAGATAGTGAAAAAGATATGCCTAAAGGTCATTATTTACCTAATAAAAAAGCCATAACAGATGGCAATATTATTACTGCTAGAGGTGCGGGTGCTGTCTATGACTTCGTATATGAGATTGTCACATATTTGATAGACGAGACTAAAGCAAAAGCACTACTTGAAAGCATCCTTTTTTAATCAAATATACAGCACATATTGACTCATGTAAAAAAAACAAAAAAACTTTTTTAATAGCCTTGACAATTCGAAAAATATTGGTATAATTATATGTGCTGTTGCATATTGGCCCGTTGGAGAAACGGTTAACTCACATGCCTTTCACGCATGCACTCACGGGTTCGAATCCCGTACGGGTCACCATCTTTTTAAAACAAACGTAGACATACGTTTTTGATATGAGTTATTTAAACTCTTTGAAGTACCCATAGCTCAATTGGATAGAGCGTTTGACTACGGATCAAAAGGTTAGGGGTTCAAGTCCTCTTGGGTACGCCATTTTTAAACGGGAAGTAGCTTAGCTTGGTAGAGCGCCTGGTTTGGGACCAGGAGGTCGCAGGTTCAAATCCTGTCTTCCCGACCATTTTAATCAGCGGGTGTCGTATAATGGCTATTACCTCAGCCTTCCAAGCTGAAGACGTGGGTTCGATTCCCATCACCCGCTCCATATTGAAAGCATAGGTTTGATACAATTGTATCAGGCCTTTTTTTGCGTTATATAAGGCCGCTTCTCTATTTGTATAAATTTAAGGATACTAAAAAGCGCATTAATTTTAATGATTTTCGGGAGTTTCCATCAAATTTCTACACGATTACATTTTAAAATACACGATTTAAAGTGTATTTACACGATTTGTTAGTTTTCGGCTAATAAGGCGAAAACTAGATGGATTCGCACCTAGGAGCGAAAAATAAACAAATTCGTATAGAAATGCGAAAAAAATAGTGTATAATATATATAAGGAGGTGTTATCATGTATTTTGCATTAATTGGAGACATTATGTCATCGAAATCGTTAGAAGAAAGAACAAGGATACAAGAAAAATTAGAAAATTACTTAAATATATTGAATGAAAAATATGAAGGAGTAATGAAAAAAAAGCTGGCAATAACACTTGGTGATGAATTCCAAGCACTATTCCAAAAGGGGAATTTTCTATTAGAAATAATTCATAAAATTGAATTAGAAATGTATCCAACAAAATTAAGATTTGGTATCGGAATAGGAAATATTGTATTTGATCATGGTTATTTAGACTCTCCATATAAAAGTGATGGGGAAGCATGGTGGAATGCTAGAAGAGCTATTGATGATGTAAAGATGAAAAATTCAAAAAACAAACAAGAATATTATTCAAACATATATGTGATTTCTGAAAATGAACATCTTAACAACCGAGTGAATATAATATTAGATTTATGTTATTCAATAAAAATAAACTGGACAGAAAAGCAAATAGATTTGATAAAATATACCATTGAAAATTACGGTTTCCAAGATAAGTTTGTTTATAAGGATGTAGCAAACGATTTTAAACAAAGCGTTTCTACAATATTTGGAAAATATAATTCAGCCAAATATGTCAATTATATGAGTGTAATGAATATGATCACAAAAGAAATTACAAAAGAGGAGGATGAAAATGATTTTTAATCTTTTATTGATATTCCATTTTTTATCTGATTTCTATTTACAAAATGATACAAAAGTTGAGATGAAAGCGAACCAAAAACTCTTGACATTAAAATTTTATAAAACAGAGATGTTTAAACATGTTTTATTATATATTATAGTATCCTCATTAGTTTTTACTCTTTTTGTTAGCAATGATGTAATTGATTACTTAATTGTTATTTGTGCATTTCTAACACATGGGGTAATAGATGTTATAAAAATTAAGTTAAATAAAAAATATGATGGCTTAAAAAAACAATTGTTTCTACTAGATCAAACCATACATATTTTAATTCTGTATTTTGTGTCCGAATATATAGTCAATAATTTTTCTATACTGGAATGGATATCTATTGATAATTCATATTTGCTATATATATTAATCATATTGTTGTTAGGAAGAACAGCAAATATTATATTTGGTATTTTGTTTGAAAACTACAAACCAGAAAATCAAACTATTGATGATGGTCACAAAAATGCAGGTGGATTAATTGGAATTATGGAAAGAATTCTAATTTTTGTGTTTTTGGTTTCTGGGAATATCGGTTCTGTTGGATTTATCATCGCTGCAAAATCAGTTGCGCGATTCAAGAAATTGTCAGAAACTCAGTTTGGTGAGTATTTTTTATTAGGAACATTATATAGTGTATTATTTACGTTATTAACGTATTACATATTTATTGGTTAGTGATTTAATTTATATTTTGATTTAACATTACTTATAAAAAGGGATGATAAATTTGGTTACAATTATTAGAAAAGCTACAGCTGAAGATGCTGAAGGAAAAGGGTATGTTCATTATCAAAGCTGGATTGAAACATATACCGGTCTTTTTCCTGATGATGTTATGGCAAGATTATCCCTTGAAAATAATATACAATTAGCAAAAGACTATCCAGAGAACACATATGTTGCTATTGTAGATAATAAGATTATAGGATTCAGCTGCTACCTCGAGTCACGAGATGAAGATCTTGATGATACAGGTGAAATAATGGCAATATATATATTAAAGGAGTATCAAGGATTAGGTATTGGACAAAGACTAATGGAAGTTTGTTATAAAGAGTTGAACAAATATTCTAAACTATCATTATGGGTACTTGGAAGTAGTAAGAAGTCGGTAGGTTTTTATGAGAAACAAGGATTTGTTGCTGATGGAAAAACAAAGATGCTTCATGGAAAAGAAGTTATCAGAATGATTAAGAGTTTGTGAGGTGATGACATGTTTTTATTCTTCGAGTTTGATGATCTAACTGATGGTGAAATTAGATTAGTAGTTGATGAGTTGATTCCAGAAGACAAAGAAAAAGGTTTTGTTCCTGCATATAAGTTTAACATTGTAGAACAAAAATCAGATCTGAAAGTTGGATTTATAGATATAAGGATTGGACACAATAAAGGTTTGTATCATGGTGGCAATATTGGATATACAGTATATGAAAAACATAGAGGAAATAATTACGCTTTAAAAGCTTGTAAATTAATAAAGAATGTTGCTATCAAACATAACATGGAATATCTATATGTTACTTGTAATCCTGATAACATAGCTTCAAGAAGAACATGCGAAAAGTTAGGGTTACCTTTGCTAGAAATTGTTAAATTACCAGAAGATAATGACATGTACAAAGAAGGCGAAAGACGAAAGTGTATATATTATTGGAAGTTGTAAAATAGATTAGGTAAATTTGGAGGAAACGAATGAACTTAGTGATAATTATTGGAGCACAAGCAGTTGGTAAAATGACAGTAGGGGAAGAGTTATCGAAAATAACTAATTTAAAGTTGTTTCACAACCATATGTCCATTGAATTAGCCCTGAAACTTGATAATTGGGGAACACCTTTATTTAATGAAATAAATGGCGGCATTAGAGATCTAGTAATGAGTTCGTTTATTAAAAATAAAAAGGACTTGATTTTTACTTTTACATGGGGATTTGAATTAGAATCTGATTGGGAGTATATGGAAAATATTAGAAGAAAATTTCAGGAGTATAAAATACATTATGTGGAATTAGTATCTGATATTGAAGTGAGACTATCACGAAACACAACTGAAAATAGATTAAATGCGAAACCAAGCAAGAGAAATGTTGAATGGTCAAGACAAGAAATCATAAACACTAATAAAAATCATAGGTTGGTATCTAATGACGGGGAGATAAAGTATGACAATTACATCAAGATAAATAATTCAACGCTTACCGCAATTGAAGTAGCTGATAAAATCAAAAAAGTGTTTAATCTTTAATTTAAAATAACATATATTAGGGGTGAATAGGATGCTAAAAGATGACGACTATAAACTAATAGAAACTGCAAAGAATATTATAATGAAAAATTTTGATTCAGATAATTGGTGTCATACTGTAGGGGCTTCTTTATTGACAAAAAGTGGTAAAATTTATTCTGCAGTAAATGTTGATGCGAACTTAAAGAGTGTTTGTGCTGAGCATATAGTAATAGGTATGGCTATATCAGATGGTGAAAGAGATTTTGAAAAAATAGTTGCAGTGTACGGTAAAGATAAGCAGGAGATTATACCGCCTTGTGATTATTGTAAAGATATGCTAAAAGAGTATGCACCAAACATTAAAGTCATTATGCCTAATGAAATAATTTTTAATCTAAAGGATCTATAGTATAAGGTAGTTGGATCAAACAATTTAGATATTTAGAGTTCGATACCGAACATCATATAGATAGTTGAATAACCTATTTTGATACAAAAAATTAATGCTAAAAAAACGCAAAAAATAAAAAGGCTAAACTAAGCCATAAATTAGGGGTGTAATTTTTTCGGGTGGGGGTGTAAAAATTTTGGCTAGGGGTGTAAAATTGTATGAAAATAGGTCATACAACCCATATTGAAAGCATAGGTTTGATACAATTGTATCAAGCTTTTTTTTGCGCTATATAGGGCCGTTTCACGATTCACCTATGTTTAATAAGCTTGAAAATCGCACTGATTTTACTCGATTTTAATCATTTCAATAGAATTTCTACACGATTACATTTTCAAATACACGATTTAAAATGGATTTACACGATTTCAGTAATAAGCCATTTAACTAGTATAATAGGATAATATTGTGTTTAAATTTAGTTGACTGAATGGTATAATAAATTCAAAGGAAAGTTGCATGTTGCTATTTTTTATATCTAGTGTGGTACCTGTTTGACCTAGAGAATCATAGCAGTGCAATAACTTAAGAGGTAACAGTAATAAGGAGGGTGTACTATGATGATTAAAAACAAAGCTTGGGATTGGAAAAATGAAAAAAATCCAAGATGGCTGATTCCTAGTGAAGATGCATACTATTTTTTACATCGTTGGAAGGATCTTGAATATAAGAGGATATTGGATCTTGGTTGTGGTAGAGGGAGACATTCTTTATTATTCGGACAAAACGGTTTTAATGTAATGGCAGTGGATTTATCGGAATACGTTGTTAAGGAACTGAAAGATAGATTAAGAGATCTAAACTTGAATATAGAATGCAAAGTTTCTGATATGACAAAAATAGATGTAGAAGATAATTATTTTGATTGTCTGTTTGCATATCATGTGATTTCGCACTCTACATCTGAGGGAGTAAGAAAAGTAATCTCTGAAATAAAAAGAATTGTTCGTACAAATGGAGAAATTTTTGTGACATTTGGAAGTCTTGAAACTTTATCAATGGTTCAACCAGATAAGATTGAATATATTGAACAAAATGTAATATTAAAGAAATTCGGTGTTGAAGCTGGTATACCTCATTTTTATGTAGATGAAGAGATAATAAGGAAATTAATGAAGGATTTCAAAATTATTAGTGTTAGAAAGGCGCAAAATATTGATTTATTAGGAACCAAAAAATATGGATATCATTATTTTATACATGCAGAAGTAATTGGTTAAGAGAATTGGTAAACAGATATTAAATTGGACAAAAAAGTTGGATGCTTATTGTCTAAGTGACAGAATTAGGGTGCTATACCCAACATTAAGTAGATAGTGGAATTAACTATTTTAACACAAAGAATTTCACAATAAAAAAAGTCAAAAAATAAAACCACTAAACTAAGCCATAATTTAGGGGTGTAATTTTTTAGGGTGGGGGTGCAAAAATTTCCACTAGGGGTGTAAAATTGTAGCAAAATAGTTCATTCAACCCATAAGAGTAGAATAGGTCTGATACATTTGGTATCAAACCTTTTTTTTTGGCTTTATTTAGGCATTTCTATATTTTGTCATTGTGTTAAAATAGGTTACTCCATAGGTAGAGAACGACCTATTTTGATACAATTTTCGTATAAAAGCAGAACACTCTACACTATTTCATTTTGAAATACACGATTTAAAATGATTTTACACGATTTTATTAATCTAGCCATTTAGCTGGTATAACAGGATAATATTGTATTTAAATTAAGTTGTTTAGATGGTATAATTATTTCAAAAGGAAAGTTGCATGTCGCTATATTTATGTCTAGGGTGGTAACAAAGTGTCCTAGAAAATCATAGCAGTATAAATTGTAAAGGAGCATACAATATGAAACCAAAAATGAAAAGAATACTTGACAGAATTCATCAATATAATGTTTCAAATATGGCTGAACTTAATTATGGGTTAGATGCTAATATTGTATATGATGCTTTGGTAGTTGCTCCTGGTTGGAAACCAAGTAAAATTATTAAAGATGATAGTTTCAAAGTTACAACTTTAGCTATCCATTCATATATATCGGGATTTTTAGTAGAAAAAGAAGGTATGAAGATTGCTTGGATTCAAATATCATCGAGTGCTTCTAATTTGTTAGATCATCTTACTTTAACTGCTGAATTAAAATATAAAAAACTAATTTTTGTTGGTGCAGTAGGTGCTTTGACTGACAAATTTAATGTAGGTGATATTTGTACACCATCTTATAGTATTGCGGGTGTCTTTGCTAATGCTTATTTAGAAGAAGATATTAGAAATTATAAGCCATTTGAAAGAGTGAAACCTGATGAAAGGTATGTTGATAGAGTAATTGATTTAGCAAAGCTATCTGGAGTTACTTTAAGTAAAGCTTCTGTGTTTTGTACGGACTCAATTGCGTTAGAATACTACCATCTTGATGAAATAAAGAAATTTAGTACTGATTTAATTGAAATGGAAACAAGTACCTTTTACTTGTTAGCTGATTTACTAGAGGTTCCTGCCATTGCATTATTAGTTGTTTCGGATAACTCTGCTGCTGGACATCCTCTAGTTGGTAGAGATGCAAAACTACAAGAAAAGTATAACTATGGTAGAAGCGTTATTATACCTGAATTAATATATAAAATCGCGCAGGATAAATAGAGTCTAAATTATATTGAGGAGTTGATTACATGAAGTATATGAGTTTTAATCGTTCATGTTCTTTTACATGTTTGGCTTATATGATAGGGGAATATGGTTTAAATTATACGGATAAAGATATAGCAATAGAAATGAAACTGGCATATCTTTTTTATAATGACTCAAAAAATAATGAATATTTATCAGGTGCCATGTTGCAAGGGAAGAGATGGTTTGATTTATTCTTGAATCGTCATTCTTTTGAGTTTATTGAAGACGAATATAAGAAAACTGCTGCGTTATCTTTCATTAAGAATTCTAATAGAAAATTAATGGTGGGGATAAATTTAAAAACCGGTAAACACGCTATGGTTTATTGTCCATCAGAAACACAACTGTTTAGATTCTTTAATCCTCATTATGAGAATGATGGTGCTGCTGACTTTTTTGTCTATTCAGATAAAGAGTTGATTGATCTTCTAGATGATGAGGTGACTATTGGCTACATTAATCATAATCCAAGAATTACAGGTCCTGAGTTAGAACTATATGATCATTCAAATGGGTACCTAGATAGATATGTAGTAGACATAATTGAATTTTGTTCGATTGAACATACACTTGATGAGATACGAAAAGTAAAAGAATCATTGTTTGCTGGACTATTACTTTCTCCAATTCCATTATTAGAATTTGAGGGAGAGACTGAACTTGTTGGTTGTTTAAGAAAACTGCAAACTGATTTCATAAATGCTTTACAACAAACAAAGACTAGTATTAGACTATTAGATTATATAAATCCATTAGAACTAAATTCATGTGTTAGAAAGTATAAGGAAGCGATTAAAGTGAATGTCGTATTTTAGTCTAGTCAATTTAAGACTGAAAAAAGAGGTGATTCAATGAGAAAAGGCTTTGATATATTTGGAAAAGAATATGGTGTAATGTTTAGAAATGATATACACCATAAAGATTCAGTAGACTATCAAATCTGCAAAAAAATGATACTTATAAATTCAGATTCTGAAGACTATTTATATAATCGTCCCATTTCAAAAATTGACATTGAAGTCACAAATCATGAATTATTTAATTTTGCGAAGAAGTTTAGAGGAAAATCAGATCTTCAAACAATAAAAAATGTTTTAAATTTTACTAGAAATATAGTAAGAAACTACGATGTTCCTTTTGATAATATGGAATTCGGTGGAACAGAAAAAGAGATTATCGATAGAGGGACCGACTGGTGTACGGATATCTCGCGAGTTGGTTTAGCGTTATTACAGTGTTTGAATATTCCATGTCGATTGGCTATATTAGTTAATGGAAAAAAAGCATATAATGGTCACACGGTATGTGAAGCATATATCGATGATGAATACATTTTGGTTGATTTTACATATGGTGTTTTGGGATTTTTGTCAAAGAAGTACTCAGTAAAAGACTTACTCAATAAACCTAAAATTGTAAACAAGATCTATAGTTCTAAATTAGACTTGTATATTGATTTAGAATATATTGAAGGCTTATATAATAAAGCTGCAATATCTGAATACGATATTACGAAAAAACATGACTTCACTATTAGTAAGCCCAATAAGTATTACTTAAATATGATGAAACTTTCCCACGATGGTTTTTGGAAAATGGGTGAAGACTTGGGAAAAGACAAATTGATTATTAGAAAAGCTACAGTTGAAGATGCTGAAGGAAAAGGTTATGTTCATTATCACAGCTGGATTGAAACATATACCGGTCTTTTTCCAGATGAGGTTATGGCAAGATTATCTTTAGAAAAGAATATACAATTAGCAAAAGACTATCCAGAGAATACTTATGTAGCCATTGTTGATAATAAGATTATAGGATTCAGCTGCTACCTCCAGTCGAGAGATGAAGATCTAGATGATACCGGTGAAATAATGGCAATATACATATTAAAAGAGTATCAAGGTCTTGGGATTGGAAAGAAACTGATGGAAGTTTGTTATAAAGAATTAAGTAAATATTCTAAATTATCATTATGGGTACTTGGAAGTAATAAGAAGTCGGTAGGTTTTTATGAGAAACAAGGATTTGTTGCAGATGGTAAAACAAAGATGCTTCATGGAAAAGAAGTCATCAGAATGATAAAGAGTTTGTGAGGTGATGATATGTTTTCATTCTTTGAGTTTAATAATCTAGCTGATGGTGAAATAAGACTTGTAATTGATGAGTTGATTCCTGAAAATGAAGAAAAAGGATTTGTTCCTGCATATAAGTTTAATATTGTAGAAGAAAAATCAAATCTGAAAGTTGGATTTATAGATATAAGGATTGGCCATAGTAAAGGTTTGTATTATGGTGGCAATATTGGATATACTGTATATGAGGAATATAGAGGGAATAATTTTGCTTTTAAAGCTTGTAGATTAATAAAGAATGTTGCTATCAAACATGAGATGGAATATCTATATGTTACTTGTAATCCTGATAACGTAGCTTCAAGAAGAACATGTGAAAAGTTAGGGTTACCTTTGCTAGAAATTGTTGAATTACCGGAAGATAATGATATGTATAAAGAAGGAGAAAGACAAAAGTGTATTTTTTATTGGGCACTACAAGTATAAATCACTTTGCTAAAATAATTGCTAAACCTGAATAGAAAAGTAATTAAAACGGTCATGATGCCCTAAATAGAAAGGTGGATGACTGTTTTTTATTAATAAATTGAACAGAACCAAAAAGTAAAAATATCTTACAAATAGAAAAACTCAACTAATAGTTGAAAAATGGTAGTAAAATAGGTTATTGTTATATTAGGAGTCTAATGTTTTAATGGAGTCAAGGAGATGATAAATATGAGTATAGGATTAAAAATCAAAGAATTAAGAACTAGAGAAGGAATCACCCAAGACTCACTAGCTAATTACTTAGGAGTATCATATCAAGCCATAAGTAAATGGGAAAATGATGTGACCTTACCAGATGTGAAATTACTAAAACCAATTTCCAATTTTTTTGGAGTAACAATTGATTATTTATTGGATAATGAGAATATGGATGAAGAGATGTTTCTACGACAAATTCTTGATAAATATCACAGTTTATCAAATAAAGGAGATATAGAGTCAGCTATTACCCTGCTTAGAAATGGATTAAAAGAGTATCCAAAGAATTATGTAATCATGTCAAAATTAACACAATCGTTAACGACAATAACGAAATCTACACATGAACATATGATGCAAGAACACGCAAAAGAAGCACTAAAGTTATGTGAAATCATTATAAGTGATTCTAATGACTATGGATTGATTGATAGTGCTATTAGTACGAAGTTTTATTCGTTTATCGATTTAAAAGAATATGATAAGGCAATAGAAGTTGCTAATCACCGTCCATCCATGTGGCATTCAAAAGACTTCTTACTATATTCTGCTTACCAAGGTGAAGAGGCAAATAACTACTTACAAAAGATGATTTTGCTACTTATGGATCAATTGACTTCTTACGTATTTTCATTAACATACAAGTTAAAGGGTGGAGATGTTTATACACTTGAAGAAAAAGTTAAAATCACTAAATCTGCTATTGGAATTATTGATATAATACTCAATGATGGAAATTATCAATTTTATAGTAATCGTCTGAGAAGATTTTATACATTCTTGGGAATCTATTATTCAAGATTGGGGAAAATCGAAGAAATGTATAAATCACTAGAAAAAGCAAAAGAACTATCCTTGTACTATGATTCGTTGGTAAAAGATGAGAAGTACACTTCAGTAATTGTTAATTCTCAAATATATCACCCAGATCAAACAGTGAAGAATGCAGAATGGTCGGACTTCTATGTATTCAAGGATAGATTAAAAAGGAAAGAGTTTGACGAGTTTCGAACTCATGAAAGGTTCTTAAGTTTACTTGAAGTGTGAAATCCTCTTCCAAGTTGTATGTTTAAATAGTTAATCAAGGGTTTGATACCCAACATTTAATAGATAGTGGGATACCCTATTTTGACACAAAGAAATTACTACCTGAAAATTAGCCGAAAATAAAAAGGCTAAACAAAGCCATAATTTAGGGGTGTAATTTTTTCGGGTGGGGGTGTAAAAATTTCTGCTAGGGGTGTAAAATTGTAGCAAAATAGATCATACAATCCATATTTTAAAAGTCGACATTTTGTATCCAATACAAGATGTCTTTTTTATGTTTTCCGCTCTATAGGCAGGTTTCAGGAATATTTAATCGTTTAGAAATAAGTCGACAATGTCGAGTAAATAATTTAAAATGTCGACATAATAAGGTATAATATAGTTAAAGAGGGTGAAAAAATGAATTATACGAAAACATTAAGAGAGTTTTTTAGTCAAAATCAAGGACATATATTTGATGTACAATATGAACAAAATCACCGGTTCTCATTAATTCCATATAAGACATTACTAAAAATACTAAACAGATTAGAAGAAGAGGGAATTGTTTCTAGTATTGCGAAAGGTGCATATATTGTCAATTCTGATGATGAGTTGGATATAGATAAAGCTATCAATGATTATTATGTTGAACGTTTTAGTGGAATGATGATTGGTAAAGAGATGTATAACTATTATGATATCGGCGATCAAGATGAGGATTTTGTAGAAATCTATACAAACAAGATAATCTCAAACAACAAATCAATAGGGAAATATCACTTAATTAAGTTCGATACTCATTTTTATGATGAAGTAGTGCGTTTAGTGACTGCTTTAGAATTAATAGAAAAAGTAAGCACAATTAAAGATATCAACTATATTCGTTATAATGAGGAAAAAGAAGCTGGAGTAAATTCATATACTGATGAGATTTTCAAAGAAATTATTACAAACCACAAGTATAAGTATTCAACCATAGCAACACTTGATGAAATGTTAGATAGGTTTTCAATTGAAAATAACGCTTTAAGTATCTATAAAGAGAACTAATTAAATGTACTTTAGAAACAATGAAACAGACTTCTGGAATTGGTGCAGACATTATTTAAGACGAGCCAAGTCTGTTATCAAAGCATATGATTGTATTGATAGTACGAGTTGCCGTATTAAGAACATCAAAAAATACAAAGAAGCAAAAGAAATTATGGAACCGTATGAAGTATTAAAATGTTCACTCTCTGATGAACAAAATCAATTACTAGAAAAGTCATTGATCAATAATAAGGAACTTAGATACAATTTTAAAACATTTAATAACTTAGATGCAATTATGAGAAATTGGAGTCGAATCTGTTTTCCAGAACACAAGTTAAAACTCAAATCAATTGATAAAGTAGAAATTGGTAAAATCATAAAAGAACAAAGACTAAATCACGGGATGTCATTGAAGTTTGTGGCTGATTTACTACACATTAGCGAAGCTACACTGAAAAGTTATGAGATGGGAACTAGATTAGTTAGGCTTGATGTGATTTATCAATTATCGCAAATTTATAATATGACTATTGACGACCTTGTAGAATGTAATGTGTAAATTTACTGAAGACTTGATTTAACATGATTATTATTATGAATTTGACAATTTAAATAAATCATCCTCCTTTGGAGGATATTTTTTTGTTTCATAAATTTTCACATTTTACTTTACAAATAACATCTTTTTTTGTATGATATGATAGTGAGCACTAACATACAAGGAGGAATTATGAGGAAAATTGCGAATTTTTTAATGAAATATCCTGTTAAAACAATGATAGGGATGGTTGTGTTAATTTTAGTTTCTTTGGTAGGTATAACACAAATAGAACTAAAGACGGGGAATGACACATTGGTATCTGATGATACGGAAGTTTATTTAGATAATGAAGCTTATCAGAGTGAGTTTGGACAAGATCCTATAATAGTAATTTATGAAAATGAAGATCCATTTAGTAAAGAGAGTATTGATTTTATATATGCACTTGATCAAGGTATCGAAGGTCTTGATGGTGTTTTTTCTGTCAGTAGTCCTATAGTGATGATTGAACAAACTTCAAAAAATTTATTGGAGCAATCTGAATTGGGTTTAATTGAAGTGAGTTCAGGTTTAGAAATCATGGCAGAGCAACTGGAATTGTTGAGTACTAGTTTGAGTCAAGAACAATCAAGTCCTATTAATTTAGAATTATTAAGTGCTAGTTTGACACAGTTGGTGACTGCACAAGAAAATTTGGGTACAGGTCTTGTGAACTTCAGTGATTTGACTGATATCATGGGATTATCAGTATCTCAAATGATTACGGATTTGATTGGATTATCTGAATCGCTTTCTGATCCAAGTGATTTGGACTTATTAAATCAATCTATACAAAGTTTAAATGTACTTGAACAGCAATTGGTCCAATTTGATGCACTTGATGATTTAAGTGAAGTATCGACACAAACGGTGACTGCTCTTTCTGGTTTAATTACCAATTTATCAACACTTGCAGAAACATTAGACATGCAAAAGGCTCAGATGTTAACATTGTCAACTCAAATTGGAGAGTTATCCACTGCTTTAAGTGATATCGCATCAAATCTAAATTTGATGGCTTCACAGTTTAATGCGTTTGAACCAGGGTTTCCTGAAACTGAAAGCACGTTAGAAATGATGTTGTATGATGCAGGTCATTTAAGATCAGTATATGAAGGCTTTTTGATTGATGAAACGACAATGCGAATGGTGATTGTATTAGA